>Ga0209236_1000740_pt1 | contig 19375 bp, 16 predicted proteins | sample GraSoi013_1_40cm_FD_185819 | JGI IMG/M metagenome (GOLD analysis project Ga0209236, IMG submission 185819) | Grasslands soil microbial communities from the Angelo Coastal Reserve, California, USA - Sample 09_27_2013_1_40cm (SPAdes) (version 2) | ecosystem: Environmental > Terrestrial > Soil >... | reverse complement strand
CCCATAGAAGATGGGGTTGATGGAACCGGGGTGTACGCGTCGAGACTTCGGTCGAGACGTTCAGCCCGCGGTCCCCAATCGCCCAAGGTGCTGGTCCCTGGTGGGATCCACGTTCGGAGCGATATCAGAGACTGAGGCGGAATCTACACAGCATACGTCATGCTTATTCCAATATCTTGTTCTGATCAGTCTATTAGCAGGTCCAAAGTTTTCTAGATCTGGGTGGCGAGTCGGTGAGCAGTCACAGAACACGTCACGGCGCAAGCTGTGTGTTCTGAGGAAACTCCACCCACAAGGTGGAAGCGTAACACGTAACGTGTCAGGCGAGAGCCTGTGTGGGAGCGCAGAAACGATACCCGTCCCGGTACCGTGTGACGATGATGGGATGTTCTCCCGGGAGTCCCGGATGGAGGGCTGGACGCGGGATGAAACGGGCTCCCGCTACGCTGTGAAAGGGGATGTAGACGCCTATGAGCTCCGCCTGAGGCGCGGGTTCCCCGATTAGACAGATGCTGCTACGAACAGAAGGTGGGTTACGGCCGACACGCCACCCATCACGATCGGCCGGGCCGCGCGAGACTCGAATAGGCCCCCGGGGGGGTCGAAAAGATTTCGCGATGGTAGTGAGAATTTTTTTTCAAGAAAATGACTCTTTTGGGTCCCCCATTTCTCGCGGGATCTGTCACGCTAGGATCAGTCGATTCCAAAAAATATTCTATTTTCCTAGACCGTTCGGGATTTTACTGGGACATGTTGGGTTGGACGGCTGGATTGTCATCATTCATCGTGAAGTATTAGCATGCCGATGAGCAGGTTTCTAATTCTAAGGCGATTCCATGGCGGTTTGCAGGGGACTAACAGGATGTTCACGCTTGTCTGCGATCAAGGGACATGTGTTGCGAAAGATTACAACCTGCTTGTTCGATTTCATGAACTGGGCTACGCCCGGAACGGAGGGCGGCCACCTCCCCTCCTCCAGAACCAGCTGCGGGAGGCTCCGCGGCGAAAGGCGTCATCAACGGATAAATTGTCATGGTTGAAGTTGAATACGTAGGGTTGTGATAACCTTTGAAATATTCCCGGATTATTGCGTGGTTATTGTCGGCTACTGATATGTGACGGTTCTCTGCGCGGCGAAGATCACCCCTCCACTGGTGCTGTTGGTTGCAGTCACCAAGACTGTCCTAGCAATAGTTCCAAGATTGGCGGATGAACCAGTCAGAAAGCGGACCGAGTAAATGACGGCAGGCGGATCAACGAAAGGCTTCATCAAAGGATAACGATCTTGAGCGGAATTGAACGCGTAAGGCGTATCCCCTACTCCGTCGGGGCTTGGACAGATGTTCTGCTGGGGTCCACTGCAATGGTCCACACCGGTATAGTTCGAATAGAAGTTGCCCCCACTCGGGTAGCCGTTGTCCCACTGGTTCTTGCCCGGATTATCATCAGATGCCTGGACCGAATTGTTGACGAGATTGTTGTGATAGACTAGGCTTCCAGTCGCTGATTGAAGAACTATCCCAGAGCCGCAGGAATAGGACGAGGTTATGTTGTTTCCAAAGATCTGAACATTGCTCGATCCTCCTACTATCATCGACTCGGCAGGCGAGTACGCTGAACAGGCGGCATCGCGGACACTGTTTTGAGAGATCTTAACATTTCCAGAGGAGGATACCACGATTCCGTTGCTCGGTGCCCACGGAGCCCCAATCGGGGCGAGACCGTTCATGAGGATTGTATTGTTTAATATGCTCACGTTCGACGAACCCTTGACTCCGAGGACGTTGCCAGACGCATCGGCTCGTAGGCTGTTGCCAGAGATGGTAACGTTGGTACTCCCGTAAGCTCCAACAGTATCGTAGGTGCTGCAAGAACTGAAATTGTTACAACTTCCCGCCTCCGCATTGTTCGAGTTGACAACTATATTCCTTGACGAGTCAACAATAATCCCGCCGCAACAGAAGATACTCTGGTCCTGGACGACTGAGTTGTCTATCCCGCCGTTTGTCGCATTCTTCAGGAGGATACCGGTTGCTGGCTGTGCAGTAATCAGTGAAGATACGGTCACGTTGAAAATTCTGAAGTACGCAGTTGTGTTTGCAACTTCAATTCCGTAATACGGGCACTGCCAACACACGGTAATGTTCCATCCCTGGATCACATAGGGATCAGAAGCCGTGCCAGTTCCTCCGGTCACACCGTTCGCTGCAATGAATTCAGAATTCCCACTGATTAGTATCGGAGAGTGTGGCACGCGCGTGGACGCCACCACTTTAGGTGAGAATAGGAAGAGGCTTGAGGCAAGCGCCAAGAATGTCATTAAAAGCGCGAAGACCCTTCTTTGCCGGAGTAGAGGATGAGAAGTGGATGCCGCCATGAGCCTTTTGCGCGATCATCGCGAATAAAAAGATTCTTGCTCATGGCGTTCATCGGGATAGCTGGCGATAGAGAAAGATCCAGCTATCTCACTGACCCCACTTGCCGCCCCTTGCCTCGAAAATCTTGCGAATGCTCAGCAAACTCTGCCTACGAACTTGAGACTTGACTCAAGAATAATTTATGGGGACGGCCCAGTCTGGAACACGCTCTGGCTCGTATACGTGTTTACGTCGTGATAAGAATAGGGCTGAGAATTGATGTATGGATCCGTAACCGTACGCATCCCAGATGTCACACCGTTTGCAGGGGTGAAGCCGCTGTTGCCGACTATCAATATGTACGAACGATTCTGTAGCGCATTAGCCCTAGGGAGTATCTGATTGACCGCAAACATTGAAGCCAGTAATGCGGCGACCACGAGTATGATAGCGGCGGTGAGTCATCTTCAAATAATTACCGTAGATATCCAGCTATCCAGAGACGTCCGGGCATCGATATCAGGGGCATGCATCGAATGTACTCAAATGTGAGCAGGCTCACGCCCACGGGCTCAACTCCTATCTCAATAAGGTGCGCAAACGACGATTCACAAACTCAGGAAAGGAATTCCAATCCTCCAGCTAGACTTGATCATATCTGAAGCATTTCGTAGTGTGGTCGTTCATCATTCCAACCGCCTGCATGAACGCGTAGCAGATAGTTGGACCAACAAATCTGAAGCCTCTCTTGCGTAGCTCTTTGCTCATTGCGTCGGACTCTCTGGTGGCCGGAGGAACCTGGCCGAGCGAGTTGAATCTGTGTTTGATTGGTCTACCGCCAACGAACCGCCATACGTATTTGTCGAAGGACCCGAACTCTTTCCGTGTGGTCAGAAATTGTTTGGCGTTTGAGATGGTCGCTTCGACTTTGAGACGGTTACGTATGATGCCAGAGTCGCTAAGTAGACGTTTGACATCTTCGTTCCTGTAACGGGCAATTTTCGCAGGGTCAAAGTCATGGAATGCCCTGCGATAATTTTCACGTTTGTTCAGCACTGTCTGCCATGTGAGTCCTGCCTGTGCACCCTCCAACGTGAGAAACTCGAAAAGCATCCTGTCCTCATGCACTGGGACGCCCCATTCTCTGTCGTGATATTGAATCATCAGTGGATTGTTGCTGAGGGTCGCCCAGTCGCACCTCCTGGGAGGAAGGGTCACACTTAATCAACTAGGCACACCTGTCGCTGACATATCTGAGGTTTACTAGTTGACATCCGTTGTCGAAGTTGCGAAGGAGGACAAGGCCGTGGAATGGTTGTTGGACAGCAAGAACCCTGCGGTTCGATATTGGACTCTCAAGGACATTCTCGGTGAGCCAGATGGCGACGACGAAGTTGTCCAGGCACTAGAGCAGATCGCGTCTTGGACCCCGGTAGCTGAATATCTGAAGGAACAGCACTCGGGAGGGTATTGGGGTTCCGGAGAGGACGTCTACTGGCCGAAGTGGACGGCTACGGTTTGGCCACTGATATTGCTCGGAGAGATCGGTGTTCCCAGATCACATCCTTCGATCAGGAAAGGATGCGAATATTTCATGAAGATTATGGATGGACAGGACCGGTCTTGGCCTCCGCCCAAATATCCTGACGAGGATTTGAGAGGCTGGCGTCTTGTCTGGGAGCCGTGTATAACAGGGAACATGGCGCGGACATTGACCGCTTTTGGATTTGGTGATGATTCACGAGTACGCGAGATGTTTGAGTGGCTCGTCAAGCACCAGCGGGAGGATGGTGGCTGGAACTGCGATACTGAGGACTCTAGGAATGGGGAGGCTGTTCATCATAGTTCGTTCATGTCGACTATTGAACCGTTGTGGGCTTTCTCAACGCTCGATCCGCAGAAGTGGCCGCGAGGTGGACGCGAGGCTGTGGAACGGGCTGCAGAGTTCATGCTGATCCATCGACTGTACAAGAGTGACAAGACAGGAAAGCTGATCCGACCTGAGTGGACCGAGTTGCATTTCCCAATGTTCTACTTTTACGATATTCTGCACGGGTTGAGAGTCTTATCCAAGCTGGGGTACAGCGGGGATGAGAGAATGACTGATGCGCGGGAGTTGTTATTGTCGAAGAGGCTCAGTGATGGAACGTGGCCCTTGGAGGCGTCGTATGTTCGGGCGCTGAGACGGAACTTTGTGAGAGACCCAACCACAGGCAAGTGGAGCCAAATCCGGGACGAGAAGCTCGATCCAAGTGACGTCTACACTAAGGGTGGAAGCGTAGCGGAGACTCCAGCGATCTACGAGAGCCTCGGCGGAGTAGGACGATCTAATCCATGGATTACGCTGAACGCTCTTCGAGCATTGAAAGGCGCAGAATAGGCACAATAAATGGTTGGATCTCGGAGAGAGTGCTGAAGATGCAGAAGAGCAGGGGAATGTCGGAAACGATTCGACCTCACATTCTGATCAGGATCATAGAAGATTCGAAGATCCCCCTCGAAGAAGAAGAGCCTAAGCTCCAAAGGATCAAAGGAAAAGTGGAACATGACGAACAACTGTCTCGGGAGGATGAAGCCTTCCTCGCAAGACTGGTTGAAAGGGCCAACGAGTGGCAGAAGGGATTGAAAAGCTCATCCGATACAGAACCAGAGGACACCATGTCCGGATGAGAAATGGAGAGATGGGGAGTCAGGAATGAGTTCGGAGGATAACGAGGCGAACGGAAGAGGCGATGAAGAGGATGACGAGGATGAGGACCTCGAGGAGGAGACTGAGGACGAGTCGGAGGAGCATGTCTCAGAGGAGATAGCGGAGAGAGAGGAAGATTCAGAACATGGGAAAGAAAAACGCCCGAAACGGGCGAAGACGGTGGCCTGAGATGGTTTAGTCAGTGACAACGCCTCCTAGGGTTGAAGGGGTCCGTGGCTTTCAGAGATTTCTTGCGATGTATCCATAGAAGGATGGCTGTTGCGAGTAATATTGTCGCAATGAGCACTTCGAAGAACATTGAGAGAAGCTCATGGTTGGCCAGCGATCTCTTCTTCATGCCCAAGAACGGAGTTCTATGATGTGCTTACTAGTTCTGGACTGAAGGCCCTGGTCAGCTGCATAATTCTATCATAGGCTATCCGATGCCTCAGAGTGATCTTGACGGGGTTTCCGTTACTCGGTGTTATGGTAATATGTCCGGTGCCCAAGAGGCCTGGCTTCTTGATTTCTATTCGGCTTATCTGGTCTTTTGTAATATCGAACTCCTTCATTGCTTCGAGTTGGCCAATTACTTTGTCGCTCTCTTCTGGAGAGACGGTTGGCATTAGCTGGCCGTCGATAAATCCGGCCATGGTGCCTCCAAGTGCTCCACCGCCTCCACTACCTAGATCTATGCCTATCACCCTAATTGTCGTGAAGTACAACCCGTATCCAATGTGGAATCCTTTAGCTAGGAAACCGCTCGCGAACCCGCCGAGAAACATCTCATCGCTAGCCATTCACCCATGCCCCAGATCGATAGTCCTTGGTCAAGGTTGGATAAACAACTCGTTCCTGATAGGGATTGAAAAGAGTCACGCGCCCTCGACCCTACTCGCGTCTACTGCTTAACCTTTCGCCAAGTTCTGAACGTCAGGGCTCCGCAAATCCCTGGATTCTTGCACGAACTAGCGAGTGAACGAATTCGGTTGCGACCAGTATTTCTCGATTCAACGTGACTCTAACGGATCTCACCCCTGGAAGCTTACTTGTCTGAGCTGTTCTACTGGTCACGTCTGCGAGATCACGAGCCCTGCAGAGAAGATATTTCATTGGGGGCTCTATTGTCTCGTTCACCAAGACTGTGTCGCCGAGCGCGCGTCGCAGTTCGCTGAGGGGTACTTTGCCGTCGACCACGAGGTGGTAGACGAGCTCTCCGGACCCTGACAAGGTTCCTAGCCTAGGGGTAATGTAGATCTCCTCGTCTCGGATCATGCTCGACATGTGTTTCCGGACCGTTTTCGGACTCAACCCTGTCGCTTTGCAGAGTCGGCTTAATTCGATCCTCGGATCATCAAGTAGCACATCGATGATCCGCCAATCAGCCAGCGAGAGAGGGCGACGAGGGGGGCGCTCGGCCAGTGCTTGTCCAGATGGTTCGCCCAACTTTCTGGTAAGCTCCTTGACTGATTCTTCTTTATTGAGAGGCCAGAGCTGCACCGTCAAGCCACCATCAATTTTCCAGGCGACAAAAGCCACATCCCTAACTGTGAGCGCGTTGACCGCTTCTTCGCGAGTCCGCTCGTCTTGGTAGAAGACAAGCAAGTCTTGACGGCCAAAGATTGTTGGGTCTGGAGTGACCCAGTAACCTTGGATGATGTCGCTCTTTTCGAGAGCCTGCAACCGGTCGCGCACGGCTGGCGCTGAGAGTGAGACCCGATTTCCCAGTGCCCTGTAGCTCTGCCGCGCATTTTCGTGAAGCGCAGCTAGTAACTGGAAATCTTTCGAGTCCACAACCAGTCGGCTGGATTATTCATAGAAAAAGGTCCCTAAATCGAAAGCGTCGCCTAACACAGAACTAAATCGACTCTCAAGGGTCCTCTTCCGCGAAGAAAAATGAAAGCTGCATTGCTCGCTCTATTGACACTGACCTTACTTTCCATCCCATTTGCTCACGCAACTACGCCTACAACTGTGACTGGAACTTTCATGGCATCCTTTACAGTTCTGAGCGTTACAAGCTCAGACGGCAACACAATCATCACCGTCTCGGAAATAGCGACCCTCTCAGGCTTCTTCACCGGAACCCGGATCGCTCAAGGATCCGAAATAATCCATCCCGACGGCACCTTCAATGCTCATGACACCGGGATCTTTACCGGAAGCGCAAACGGCGTAGCGGGAACCCTCGTTATCACCGGTGAGAGCAACGGTATTGGTGGCACAGGGTCTGGCGACTTCATAGTCGGACAAGGCACTGGTGGATTATCAGGCGTTCACGCTCAAGGACCGTTCCAGTTCACTGCAACAGGTCCCACCAGCACAACAGGTACGTATTCAGTGCAATTCCACGCGGACCCGTAGGAGAACAGCCTAACTCAAGAGTTAGGCTTGCCCTTTTTTTCCTTTCAACTACCTGAAAAGTCGGAGTTTGATTTTCAGCAAGATTCCCTGAATCGAAAGGTAGAGCTAACACACCACTAAATCCGATCGCGACCATATGAGGCCCATGAGATCCAATATCGAAGCTGAACACGAAACATCGCAGAAAATAGAGGCAGCTCATGTTCCGAGTATCGTGCCCCTGTTCAACCACGTAATTCGAAGCTTCCTCCGGATCGATGTTCCGATGGGTCCGGTAGGACTCCTCACCGTGAAAGGACGAGTGACAGGTAAATCTCGGAGAAACCCCGTAGGTGTGTTTAAACGCGATGGGCGAAGCTACTTGTTCTCTACATTTGGAAACGTCAGCTGGGTACGCAATCTCCGAGCGGCTGGACAAGCAACAATTCGCCGCGGTTTCCGCAAGACGCAGATCTTCCCAGTAGAACTGGCGCCTGAGGAAGCGGCGCCGATCCTTAAGGAAGCTGTCGCTCCTTTTCTAAGGAACCGTTTTGCAGAGTTGATCTTGGGGCCGCACTTCAGAGTAGAGCCTGATGCTCCGCTAAGCGATTTTGTAGAGAAAGCTAGAAGGCATCCAGTCTTCGAACTGCGCCAACCCGACTCACAGCAGAGGATTTGAACATGTCGAACATTGGCCACGACGTTCCTGACTGGGTCGACCACGAAAATTATCCGTTTGAACACAAATGGATGCCCCTCGACGGACACCGAATTCACTACGTGGACGAAGGACCAAGGGCCAAGCCGGTCCTTCTGTTCGTTCATCCAGGGCCGGGCTGGAGCTTCAGCTACCGCTACCAGATCCAACATCTAAGCAACGAGTTTCGCTGTGTCGGTCCAGATCTTCCTGGATATGGGTTGTCGGAGGCAGCCGATGGCTATCGATACACGCTGATGGAACAGGGCCTCGTTCTCTGAAGATTCGTCGAAATGCTTGATCTCAAGAACACCATCGTCTGGATGAATGATGGAGGCGGGCCCACAGCCATTCTTGCGCTTGCTCATCAGACCGAGCGGGTCACCGGTCTCGTGGTAGGCGGGACCTTCGGCTGGTCGCTGAAACGATACCCTGGAGTCTCCAGAACCCTCTGGCTAGTTACGGGAGCAGTGTTCCAGGTGATTAATCGATACGCCAACTTGCTATCTAGATCAATGGGATCATCGATGGCACTTGGCACGCGATTGCTGTCAAAAACTGAGCGGAGAAACTATGCTGAGCCATTTAGGGATCGCAACGCGCGGAGTCGACCCCTCAAGCTCTTCGGCAGTTTTCTCGATCCAACGACCCAGCAAGAGCTCGATCGAGCCCTTCCCGCGTTTCATGACAAGACAGTGCTTATCCAGTTTGGACAGCGGGACCCAATGACAAGTCAGAAATGGCCAGAGCGGTGGTCTGAAGAGATTCCTCGTCACAGCACATATCTTCTCCCGGGTGTCAAGCACTTCACGTTTGAAGATGCGCCAGAGGTGACAGTGGAAAACTTTCGAGCGTGGTGGGCCGACCTAGAAACCAACTGCTGAGCATCAAGCGGGATAGCGGTGAAGCCATCGGGATTCTACTTGCGACGGGAAAGAGCGCGCGTTGATCCCGGTGATGCAGTTGGCGACCGTGGATGTAGCGACGTTGATGCTTTTTCAGCGCTGTCGGCGAAACTGATCAGATAAGTAACGATAACTCCGAGCACAAACGCATTTGTAAGATGAACCACTATGACCGCACCACTGTTTGGTCCGAGAGCGATCAATCCCAGGATTATTTGCACGACATAGACAGCTATGGAGGCTATTCCCGTTCTGAACAAGGTCGACTTCGAACCCAGCTCACTTGCAGCAAAGACTGTTGCGAAGATGAGAACTACGAAAGTCAAAGCTCCCCAGATAATGTGATACAGCACATCGATGAACCCGAAAACAGCGCTGCCTCCCAGGATGACTTGGACAAACAGCATCAATCCGACAAGATTCGTAATTATCCGAGTCGGCTTCAAGACACTGCGGAATGTGACTTTCTGTAATATCAGATTTTCCTATTTACGCAAAATGTTGTCCTAGATGGAGATGCCCTGGCGCATGAGCGTTAGGGGTTGCAAACCGCTAGAGGTCAAAACGTTCTCGCACTTCTGCGAAGACAGCCGCTCCGAGGGCGAGAAACATCAGTCCGCCGTCAATCATTAAGATGACCACGAACAATGACGTCAGAATCGGAACAAACATGATTCCCGTGCTAGCAAAAAACAAACCCAGACCCATGATGGCTAGGATAGTGCCAATTTTCTGTCGGAGGATCTCCAACATTATTTTCATATTATTTTCTGGCTGGTCGAATATTAAGCTTTGAAAGGCTTGGGCTAAAAATTCAAAGCGACTGAACTAAACGACCCTTCACGCGTGGACGAGCTTCCCAGAACTGAAGCTGTACCTCGCTTCTGGGGGTCAACCAGTAGCACCAGCACTTCCAAAAATGGTGACTTCTCCAGCGAAAACTTAGTCCTGACCGTAATGTTGAACTGAAGATGCGCTCATAGCGGATCTATGCTCGAATCCAACAAGGTCCCTGTTTCTCAGTCGGCGCTATTGGTCATCGATGCGCAAGACTCCTTCAAGGTCGGATCTCGTTGGGACCGACGCAACAACCCCGCTTTCGAAAAGAACGTCACCCAGCTTGTCGAAGCGTACCGGGCCGCGCATTTACCCGTCGTGTTCTTCTTACATACTGACAAGGACGAGGGCTTTGCTAGAGACAGCCCATCCTTCAAGCTGATGGACTTTCTCAAGCCTCGGGCCGACGAGCCGGTGATGGTCAAGAACACACGAAACTGTTTCACAAGCACTTCGCTGCAACCGTATTTGATCGAAAAAGGCGTGAGACGTGTCAGCATCGCAGGCATACAGATGGAACAGTGCTGCGAGACAACCGCCCGGATCGCGGCTGACCTAGGCTACGCGGTAGACTTTGTCACAGAAGCGACGATGACGTTTCCAATCCCGAACTGGGACAAGCCAGGCGAAGAGCTGGGAGTCGACGCGATACGCGAACGCACAGAATACGCTCTGCGACGCCGCTTCGCACGCATCACCACAGTCAACCGACTCACAAAAGAACTCAAAGAGATTCAACAAAAACGCTGAGCCCAAAGAAAGCGAAAAATCAATCATATGTTATTGCGCTCGACTGAGCCTATCGAGTCCTAGATTGTCAGCCACCTATTCCTTGTTTGCGTTGTTCGACCAGTTCTAGGAGACTCGGCCGTTTCACGGAATCTGCACGATGATTCTTCAACGTCGCGTTTGGATGCCATTTTTTCATGAATGAAGAGTAGCCCTCGAGTATTGGGAGCGTGTCCTCCCCTTTCCCTATCAGGGTCCAGCGCACAAGCTTCGGTCTCTCTTGAGTGACGATGGGTGTGATGAGGCCGCTCTCCTCAACCTCCAAACATATCCAGTCATCCTGACCAAAACTCCGCACTCTTCTGATATGATAGTCGGGAAACATGATGAACAGGTCCGTCCACATCTTGTCCAGAGCGAGCCGCCCCTTCAACGACTCCAGGGTTGGATCGTAGAGGACAGTTGATTCTGCGTGAAAATCCAGAAAGCTTTCTTTGGATCGCTGGTTGATGCTGTTTACCCAGGCTCGCTCGACCAATCTCACATTATCCGCTACCGTCGTTTACAAGAGCGCGTCAAGGGCAAAAGGGGTAATCATTCCCTATAACCTAGATAGGGACACAGAGAGATAGTATTGGTATCATTGCGACGGAGAAGCATACGAAACGTTGAGAGAGAATTTTCGGAGCTCGTCCAATCAAACCCGACCTCGGCGTACTCGGACACAAATGGGCCCTACTGATTCTGGCTGATGTTGGACTCAGGTGGGTTCAACGCTTTAGCGGTCTCCTCCGTTCAAACCCTCAACTCAACTCAAGAATCCTGAGCAGAAGACTCCGGGAGCTGGAAGCAACAGGCATGATTAGGCGAATCGCGCGGAAGAGAGCCCCAGGACCCGTCCGGTGGGCTATGACCGAGAAAGGAGTCGACATTCTCCCTGCCATCATTCGACTAATCACCTTCGGCGCCAGGTGGCTTGCGGAGAATCCGTTCCACGGAAAACCTCCGAGGAGACTCACTGATTCATCATAGAGTCTCATTCAAAATGAGATGTCGGTTTCACGCTAACGTTCTTCTTAGCTAGGCAGGGGGTCTCGGCCTGCCAACTTGTCCTAGTTCTTTGAGCCTTGTCAGCCGATTCTGTTCGCGGGCGAGTCTTGGGTCTTTTGAAAGCTCTGCATAGGCTGCCGCGAACCACTCCTGAGCCTCCTGTTCTTGGCCGAGAATCAGTAAACATTCGGCGATCTCCTCGTAAACGTACCCGTTCCTCTTTCCCTCCCCTTGGTATTCTTCGAAGAGTTTTCTCTGCATTTCCAGGGCCTCCTCTGTGTGTTTTATGACTCGGAGAACCTTAGCAACCGGCCATTTTGCCGTTCTGATCTTAAGCGGATCACCGAGCTGTTCGCAAGACTCGAGATACTTCTGGAACATGAACAACGCTTCCTGGTACTCTTTCCGTTCGAAGTGGTTCCAACCGATGCTACTGTAGAGGGGTCCTTTCGCCTTGTTCGCTCTCGCATCCGCCGACTTTTCGGCAAGATCCAACGCTTTCATGTTCCACTCTAACGCTTTCTCAGGCTCGGCGATAGCCATCATGCGAGCCGCGTCGATAGCATGAAGGTCCATCTTCAACATCAGTGCAAGATTGAATGCTTCTCGGAGACGTGGCTGAGCCTCTCGTGGTTTCCCCGACAGACTGAGTACTCTTCCCCGCTCCAAGACATATCGGACGCTCACCCTCTGATCAGCCTTAGGCAGAGCCTTCTCGACCCTATCGAGAGTCTTCTGAGCCTCCGAGAATTTCTTCTGCATAGCCTCCGCCCTCGCAATCTGTGTCAGAAGCTCCGCCAGATACGAGATGTCGAGCGAGTCTAACGCGGCTGGGAGAAGCTCGCGGAACTTTCTCTCAGTCGGACCAGGTTGCTCGTAGTCCCAGAGAGCGTCAAAGTCTGTGAGCTTGCTCACACTGGTCCTCCGGTCCGCTTCTCCCATCTTGCTCCCTGAATCAGACATCTTTCTCGAAGAACCGGAGACATATCTACCGAAAGAGCCTGCTCATTGTCTTGATTGTACCCAGCACGTGAGAACCCGGGTGAATCGAGAAAGAGATGAGCTTTCACTGTGTTAACGAGCCAACACAAGAGCGGACCCCATTTGATTTCTATTTTGTCTTTGCAGGATCGCGATTGAGACCGATGAGGCGAACTGCTTCCGTGGTTTAGGTCCTGAGCTTGAGGGTTTAGCTCTAATGCTGTTTGTGGGAACCGATGTCGGCGGGACATTCACAGATGTCGTGATCTTCGATGAGGAGTCGAGGAAGAGCCTCGAGGTTATCAAAGTCCCAACAAATCTCAAACGTCCTGAACTCGCGATCCTCAAAGCCCTAACGAAATACCAAGGGAGAACGGAACAATTTGCCCTTGTCTCGCACGCGACCACTATCGCCACTAACAGTCTCCTGACCCATAGCGGGCTCGCAGAAACCGCTCTCATCACCAACGAGGGCTTCAGAGACGTCTTGGAGATCGGACGCCAGAGAAGACCGGAGATCTACAACCTCGACACAAAGCGGCCAAGGCAACTTGTCAGGAGAAGAAACCGTTTCACAGTCAGAGGAAGAAGACTTGTCAATGGATCCAGTCTGACGCCACTAGTGGAAAACGATCTGCTAACAGTTTCTGGAGCAATTATTGAAAGAGGAATAGAATCAGTCGCGATCTCATTTCTCAACTCCTACATCAATCCTGCAGACGAGGTAAAGGCCGAAAAAATTCTGAGACGTTCAGGCTTCAAAGGGCATATCGACCTATCCAGCAGAATCGACCCTCAATACAGGGAGTATGAGAGGACCAGCACAACCGTTGTCAACTCTTCACTCACACCCTCAGTATCGCGATATCTGCAGCGACTAAAGAAAGAGCTCGAACGGATCGGTGTACGATCGCCACTCTACGTTATGAACTCTGACGGAACAGCCAGCACCACTGCCCAAGCTGCCAAACATCCAATCTCGATAATAGAATCTGGCCCCGCAGCTGGAGTCCTATCATCAAGAAATCTCGTCAAACATCTCTCGCTAACAAAGGCCATTACGTTCGACATGGGCGGGACAACAGCCAAGGCCGGCACGATCGTCAGCGGCAGGCCCGACCTCGCCTACGAGTTCGAAGCCGCTGGAAGAACCTACCATGGAAGATCAATCAAAGGCAGCGGCTACCCGGTAAGACAGCCATTCATCGACCTAGCAGAGGTAAGCGCCGGAGGCGGAACAATTGCGCAGATAGACGAGACGGGGAACCTCAAGGTGGGACCCGAAAGCGCAGGCGCCGACCCGGGTCCTGCAGCATACGGCAAGGGCGGCACACAAGCAACTGTAACAGACGCGAACATCGTCGCAGGAAGAATCAACCCCTCCAAACTATTAGGCGGACAGCTCAAACTACGCAATGATCTGGCAGTCAGAGCCATCGGAAAGCTAAGTCGTAGACTCGGAACCTCGATCGACAAGACTGCAGATAGGATTCTTCGAATAGTCAATAGCAACATGAGCAAAGCACTCAGACTAGTAAGCGTCGAACGCGGTCGAGACCCGAGGGAGTATTCGATGATCGCGTTCGGAGGTGCGGGACCTGTACACGCCTGCGATTTAGCAGAAGAGCTCCAGATCAAGAGAATAATCGTACCGATACATCCTGGTCTCTTTTCGGCGTTCGGTCTCCTCACAGCAGACCTGTCCAGAACATTCATTCAACCCATAATCAAACAAGCAGCGATCAACATAGAACCAACTTTCATACAGCTTAGAGAACAAACAAGAAAATCACTCAAACAAGAAGGGTTCACAAGCTACCAGACAGTACAACAGGTTGACCTGCGATACCAGGGTCAGGCCTACGAGATAACCCTGCCCTACAGGAAGAACACTAACCTGGCACAATCGTTCGGTCGTGAGCACAAGAGCCTTTACGGATACTCGTCAGACGACACCGTTGAAGCAGTAAACGCCCGGATTCGAGCAATCATTCCCATACCCAAAGCTAAACTCACCAAGAAGCGGCTTAAACCCGCAAAGCCACCGGCTCCAACCTCATCGAGGAAAATGTCGCTTCTAGGAAGCTGGCGGAAGGTCCCAGTCTACGACCGAGAAAAACTATTCCCGGGCGTACGCGGCAAAGGGCCTTGCATTATTGAAGAATACGACTCGACCACGGTAATCGGAAAGAACTGGAAGTGGAAAATCGACCCCTACCAAGACCTTGACCTAACTCTCCAGACTTCCGTGAAAGATTAGAAAAAGAAAAGAGGACATTCCAGCCCGCATTCGAACGATGGGGTATGTCTAGTCTGTATCCGTAGCGTTCTCGTTAGCGTCATCCACCTCAACGTGAGCGACTGAATTGTCATCCGAGGTTTCATTATCATCATGCTCCTGATCTTGGTGGTTCTGCTCATGTTGATCACTGTCATGACTCGTCGTAGTGGCGTTGGATGTTTCAGTAGCATGAAGAATGGGAACTGTGGGAAGTAGGACAGCCGCCACGATCAATAGAATGAGGAAAATCTTCTTCGAGTTTCTTCACCTCTCAAAGGATCACGGATGATGCTACAGACACTAATGTCTGATGGATAACCCAATTGTTTTGAACACGTCGTTCAAGAAAACTTATCGTAGCGAGTTCAAACAAAAACCTCGAAAAAGAAATGGGGGTTGGAGGTTTAGAATGGGTTGAAGGTTACGAGTCCGATCTCGGTTGACCAGCCTTGGAAGAGCTGGATCTGTCTGAACTCTCCTGAGACCCAGAATGTGTTCGGTGTCTTAGGTTGTATGGCTGCTAATCACAACCTGAATAATGGCGGTCCTGAAGCTCCGTCAGGCTTTACACGATGCATGTGGACTCGACGACTGTTGAGATCATCAGTAACTCCCTAGTCTACGCCAGCGAAGAGATGGGGATAGCGCTTCGGAACTCCGCCTACTCGCCGAACATCCGGGAGAGGATGGATCATTCAGCAGCCATCTTCGACGACGAAGGCCGACTCCTAGCTCAGGCAGAACACATCCCAGTGCATCTCGGCTCACTACCTTGGGGACTAGTCAAGACTCTTGAGTACTGTGACCGAGAAGGCATCGATCTTGGAGAATCTGCAATGATAATGGTGAACAATCCATACATTGCCGGGACCCACCTCAACGACGTAACAGTCATCCGCCCCGTTTATCAATCGAATAGTCTCGTCGGGTACACAGCCAACAAAGCTCATCACGCGGACGTAGGCGGAAAAGTCCCGGGCAGCATCTCAATAGATGCCAAAACCCTTTTCGAAGAAGGCGTCGTAATAGACCCGAGATATCTCATCCGGAAAAACAGGTTCGTCAACATCGGAGTTACGGCTCTGTCCTCCAAATCTCGAACCCCAAGAGAGAGGATAGGCGATCTAAAAGCCCAGACAGCAGCAAATATCATTGGGGAAAGAAGAGTCCTCGAGCTTGTCAAGAAGCATGGCCGGAAAGTGTTCCAGCAGGCATGCACGGAGTCGCTGAGGAAGACGGAGCAACTAATGAGGTTGAGGCTCTCCAAGATACCCTCTGGCACCTACCGAGCCCAGGACTTTCTAGAAGATCCTGACGGACACGACATTCGACTCAAAGTCAGCCTCACACTCTCAAAGGGACGCTTGAAAGTAGACTACACCGGAACCGACTGGCAAGTACCGAATCCACTCAACGCAGTTTTCGGCGTAACCCTCTCCGGAGTCTTCTACGTTACCCGAACACTAACAGGAGACGACATCCCAGCAAACCACGGGGCTTTCACACCCGTCACAGTCCACGCCCCCGAGGGCACAATCCTCAACCCCACATTCCCCCACCCGGTCGCAGGCGGGAACGTCGAGACAAGCCAGCGCAACGCCGACCTCCTCTACCGAGCATTCTCAAAGGCAATCCCTGACAGGGTTCCGGCAGACTCGGGCGGCTCGATGAACAACGTCATGATGGGCGGAACCTACAAGGGACGAAACTGGGCCTTCTACGAAACCATAGGCGTGGGGCTTGGCGCAAGAAGCGACGCGGACGGCATAGACGGCATACAAGCAAACATGACCAACACAATGAACACACCGATCGAAGAAATAGAGCGATCCTACCCACTACTCCTCAAAGAATACGAGCTGAGAGCCGACAGCTCCGGACCGGGGCGGCACCGCGGAGGCACTGGGATAATCAGGTCGTACCAAGCTCTAGACGACAATATCACTCTAACAGTCCTTGCGGACAGAGGAAGAAACAAGCCACGGGGGCTCTTCGGAGGCGGATCCGGGGCACTGACAGAAGTCAACCTCTACAAAACGGCTAAGGGAAAGACTCGCAAAACAAGACTGTCTGTGAAGGTCACGCTTGTCCTTCGAAAAGGAGACGTCATTGAAATCAGGACTGCCGGCGGGGGCGGCTATGGTAACTCAGAGAAGCGGGAAAGGTCAAGGATCAAAGAGGATGTTCGGCACGGAATCGTTACATCTCGTAATACGAGAAGGGCACATTACCAGGCTGAGGGTTCTACCGATTTGAAAGGCCATAATTTGAAGGGAGAACAATTCCCGAGACTTGACTACGCGAAGTAGGAGCAGCGATGAAGTTTGCCGCTTCAAAGCATTGAGTTTTGACCAGGACAGACCTGTGATAACTATAGAATTGAACGGCGGGCTTATCTACAGCGTGACGAACATATTCTCTACGGATATCCACGTGATCTGATGTCGGACAAGCGGTTTGTCCAACAGTCCGGTATCGACGCCTTCAACGGTAACGAGCTAATAGTCAAAGGCGCACTGGAAAGCCAGGTTGGCCTCATGGCCGGCTACCCTGGATCACCTGTAGCAGAAATCTTCACCATTCTCGAAGAGAACGCGGACATTCTCCGCGAGGTTGGACTCTGGGGCGAAATGACCAACGACGAGTCCCAGGGCGCAGCCGCCCTCAACGGCGCAATGGACGTAGGCGTCAACGCAATAGCCGTCATGAAGAGCGTCGGACTAAACGTTGCCGCCGACCCAATCAACATCATCAATTACAGCGACAAGTACGGCCTGAGTGGGAAGAAGGGGGGAGCAGTTGTCGTATGCGGGGACGACCCCCACGCATCCAGCACCCAAGTAGCGGGCGACAGCCGAGCCCTGATGGAGCACCTCAAGATGCCCATCATCGAACCCAGCAACCCCCAAGAGATCAAGGACTGGATCGGAGAAGCCCTCCGACTCTCAGCCTACTCAAACCTAGTCGTAGGCTACCTCATCACCACCTACCTAGCTGAAGGCGGGGGAAACGTACAGATCTACGAGAACAAGTCCCCTGAGATCAGCTTCAAACATCCAATCACCATAGACATCTCGAAAGTAGACATCAAGCGAAAAGTCAGCATCCCACCCAACACGTGGGACTTGGAGAAGGAGATCATTCGCGACCGCTTCCCAAGAGTCCACGAATATGTCCGACAAAATCACCTAAACAAGATCCTCTATTCCAACGGCAAGAAACACAATATCGGCTTCGTTGCCGCGGGAATCTCGTACAGCTACCTAGAACAAGCCCTCTGGGAGCTTGGCTGCGACGAACAATTTCCTATCCTCAAACTAGCCGTCACATTCCCGTTAGACCCCGCCGTAGTGGAAGAGTTCTCAAAACTAGCTGACAACATGGTCGTCGTCGAAGAGAAAGGCCCCATAATCGAGGACCAGATCAAGACAATTCTCACAGACCTCATCCAAGACGGAAAGATCAAGAAGGAACCCAATGTCTGGGGCAAAATCTTCCCCAAGGACGAGGACGGCTTCCCGGAAGAGAGCGGACTAACACCTTCAATGGTCATCGAAAAACTCGGAGGCTTGATTCTCGAGATAGGAGACTCTTCCGCAAAATACGATCAGAATAAGATTCACGGCGAACTGGACCTTCTCGCCGAGATCAAAGCTTACGGAGTATTAGTTCCACCAAGATCACCTGGCTTCTGCGCCGGCTGCCCGCATAGAGAGACGCTCAGCGCGGTGCACTCGATGAGGGATCAGCCTGAGCATAAGGACATTTTCGCCCATGGGGACATTGGATGCTACTCGATGAGCTTCCTCCCACCCTTCGGCGAGATGCACAACCTAACCGCAATGTCGCTAGGGGGCGCCGCAGGGAGCGGGATGGACCCGTTCGTCACGAACAAACAGTACGCGTTGATGGGTGATTCGACTTTCTTCTGGAGAGGCATGACAGCCATCTCCAACAGCATCAAAGAAGGCCAGGACATTCTCTACATCATCCTCGAAAACAAGAACACGGCCATGACCGGCCACCAGCCAACCCCCGAGTCCGGACACAACATCATGGGCGACAAGACCATCGCCCAAGACATCGAAAGCATCGTCCGCGCAATGGGCCAAAACCAGATCTACGTCCGGAAGATGCCTCCATCCAACCGGGAGAAGTACATGAAAGAACTCGACAAGGCCTTCGGCAAGCCCGGCGTCAAAGTGGTCATTGCGGACAAGGAATGCGGAATCACGTTCCACAAGAGAAAACGATCAGAGAGAAACAAGATCATTGACAAACAAGGATACGTCCCACGAGAAACTTTCATCAACATATCCCAAGAAGTCTGCGAAAACTGCCGCGAATGCACCAAGAACACAGGCTGCCCCGGACTAACAATAATCGACACTGACTATGGAGAGAAGATTGGAATCGACCAGTCGACATGCGTAGCAGACACCTACTGCACGAAGATCATGGCCTGCCCCTCCTTCGAGAAGGTCATCATCACAAGACACAAGCCGC
>Ga0209236_1000738_pt1 | contig 19395 bp, 11 predicted proteins | sample GraSoi013_1_40cm_FD_185819 | JGI IMG/M metagenome (GOLD analysis project Ga0209236, IMG submission 185819) | Grasslands soil microbial communities from the Angelo Coastal Reserve, California, USA - Sample 09_27_2013_1_40cm (SPAdes) (version 2) | ecosystem: Environmental > Terrestrial > Soil >... | reverse complement strand
GGTGGTATTCACGTCCGTGCCGGGGCTGCGGGTCATCTGTCCGTCGACCGCGCTCGACGCGAACGGCCTGTTGCGCACCGCCATCCGCTGCGATGATCCCGTCATCTTCCTCGAGCACAAGCACCTCTATCGCCAGACCTACAATAAAGCGCCGAATCCTGGGCCCAACTTCATGATCCCGTTCGGCAAGGCGAAAGTCGTGCGCGCGGGGTCGGCGCTGACCGTGGTGACGTACGGCGCGGTGGTCCAACGCTCGCTCGTCGCCGCGAAAGAGCTAGAGGAAAAAGAAGGTGTCAGCGTCGAAGTGATTGACTTGCGCTCGCTCTCTCCGGTCGATTGGGACGCGATCACCGCCTCTATCCAGAAGACCAACAAGGTGCTCGTGGCCTACGAGGACGCCACCTCATGGGGCTACGGCGCCGAGCTCGCGGCGCGTATCGCTGACCAATGCTTCCCCTGGCTCGATGCGCCGGTCCGGCGCGTCGCGTCCACGGACACGTTCGTCGGGTACGCCCCCGACCTCGAAGATTTCATCCTGCCCCAGGTGGAGGATCTCGCGCAGGCGATGCGCGAGCTGCATGCGTTCTAAACCGGCGCGCGTCTACAGCAGTCTCTTCTTTCTTTCAGGCGCGACCGGGCTGATCTACGAGCTGCTTTGGGTCCGCGTTCTCTACCAGTCGTTCGGCTCAACCATCCAGTCCGTCACCACCGTCGTTGCCGCCTACATGGGCGGTCTCGGCCTCGGCGCGTGGCTGTTCGGCCGCATCGCCGACCGCACGGCCCGGCCCGCGGTCCTGTACGGCCGGCTGGAAATCGCGATCGGCGCGTTCGGCGTCCTTTCACCATTGGTGCTCGGTTTCGCGCACTGGCTCTATATCGGCACCGCCGGAGCCCTCGCGCTCGGCGGCAGCGCCAGTGTTGCGCTGCGATTTGGGTTGGCAGCCCTGGTGCTGCTCATTCCTACGACGCTCATGGGCGGCACACTCCCCGTGTTGACCCGGGCGTTCACCGGCGAAGATCGGAGCCTGCTCAAGCCGTCGCTCGGCCGGCTCTATGGCTTGAACACGCTCGGCGCCATGGTGGGCACGGCGCTCGCGGGCTTTTTCCTGATCGAGTTCGTCGGCGTGAAGTTCTCGCTCTGGGCGACGGCCGCCAGCAACCTCGTGATCGGTGCGGCCGCGATCGGACTCGGCCGCCGGCGGAGTTTGTCTGACCCCGAGCGCCAGCCCGGGGATGAACAGATTTCGAGACCTGCCGCTGATCAGCTCCGGACACTCGCCCTCATTCTCTTGGGAATCACCGCCTTTGCAGCGCTGCTCGACGAAATCGCCTGGACTCGCGTCCTCGTCATGATCGTCGGCGGGTCCACGTACGCGTTCACGCTGATCCTGTTGGTATTCTTGCTCGGCATCGGGCTCGGCAGCTTGATCGTCGCGCGGCGGAGCGTACCGCGCGCCGACACGGCCGCCGCGGCGGCGCTCGCGCAAGGCGTGACCGGCCTTGGCGCGGCGGCGCTGTTTTTGTTTTTTGGCGTCTTGCCCGCCTATATCATCGCGGTCTTTCAGATCTCAGGTCTGAGCGCCGCATCGCGGCTTGTTCTCATGGCTGTCGCGATCGGCGCCGTCGTCCTGATTCCGGCAATCGGCATGGGCATGACGTTCCCGCTGCTCACGGATCTCACCGCGCGCGATCGCGAGTCGCGAGGAGCGGACGTTGGCGCCGCCTATGCGCTCAACACGATCGGCAGCATCCTGGGCGCGGTACTGACCGGCTTCGTCCTCGTCGTCGCCATCGGTACTCAGGCGACGTTGCGTGTGGGTTTGGTGATAAACGGCATCGCGGCGCTCGCTCTGGCGCTACTCGCGGCCCGCGGCGTCGCGGAGGGCTCCTCTGAGGATCGGCGGCTGCGCGTGCGGGTGCTGGGCGCAGCGATCCTGGGGACCGTTGCGGTTGTTGTGGCGGCCGCAGGTCCGGGTTGGAGCACGCGGCTCATCGATCTCGGGCCCACGATTTACGCGCGCCAACGCATGGACAAGGCCGCGCGCCGGCTGTTCCTGGAGCATCGCGGCGTACGCCAGCTGAGTTTTCGCGAAGGGCCGAACGCCACCGTGAGTGTGTGGGAAGGGGAAGCTGGCAGATCGCTGCGCGTGAACGGCAAGGTGGATGCGTCCGATCGCGGCGATATGGATACGCAAGTCATGATCGGTCTCGCCCCCCTGGTGTCGCGCCCTCGAGCGGAATCTTCCCTCCTCATTGGTTACGGAACGGGTGTAACCGCCAGCGTCCTCGCCGCGGCGCCGGGAATGACTCGAGTGAAGATCGTCGAGATCGAGCCCGCCGTCCTCCAAATGGACAGTCTCTTTCGCTCAGTAAACGCTTCGGTACTGACGTGGCCGAACGTTCGGGTCGTCGTCGACGATGCGCGCAGCGCGCTCCAGCTCGATCGCGATCGCTACGACGTGATCGTGTCCGAGCCGTCGAATCCATGGATCGCGGGCATCGCGACACTTTATACGCCGGAGTTTTTTCGCATCGCCAAGGGCAGGCTGTCGGATGGCGGCGTGTTCTGTCAATGGATCCAACTCTATCAGCTCCCGCTACCCGTCGTCGCGGGAATCGTCCGCAGCCTTCGACAAGTCTTTCCGCACGTCAACGTGTGGTTTGGAGGCACGGCTGATCTGTTCGTGCTCGGATCGTCGCGTCCGCTGAGCTACGACCGAACGTGGCTGGCGCGGTTGATCGGTCGCGGCGGCCCCTTGCAGGGACTCGCGACGGAGTGGCTGAGCATCGACTCGCCCGAAGAGTATTTCGGCCGGATGCTGCTCGGCGATTCGGGAGCGACCCGGCTCCTCGCGCGCGCGGCGTTCGTGCACACGGACGATCGGCCACGGCTCGAGTTCGTGGCAGCCCGGCGGTTTCTCGATCCCATGAGCGACGTCTACGCCGTCTTCGATTCGCTTGTCCAAATCGGCCGGGGCGATGAGGGGCTGGCTCCGTTCGCGCGGATCAGCGTGCTGGCGGCGCGGCGCAGCGATGCCGGCTTGCTTCCGTACCTGGATGCGGCGCAGCGGGCACAACCGGGTGCCGCTGAGTGGCCGGTGCGCGCGGCTGGGATCTATCTCGCGATGGGTGACACGATCACGGCCGACTCGCTGCTCGACGCTGTGATCGCGCCGCCCGGCTTCCCGCCGCGGGCGGACGCGTTGATGACGCGTTCGCTGCTGGCCGCCGCGCAGAACAAACCGCTCGCCGGTCTTGCGCTTCGGGAGGCACTCGCTGCCGGCGCCGATACCGGACAGGTCCGCGCCGCTCTGTCGTTGCTCGCGGCACGAAATTCTCGTTGGCGGGAGGCGGCATTCCAGGCCCGTGGCTCACTGGCCATCGCGCAGGGGACGTTTCGCCACCCTTTCCCTGGAGAATTTCTCACGCAGGCGATGAGCCATGTCGCACTCGAGGCGCCGCCGGAGCTCGCGGACAGCGTGCTCCGCTATGCCGTGCTGCGGCGCCCTGGGTCCGCGCGGTATCGGGAGTTTGCGGCCGCCGCGGCGCTGCGTGCGGGTCGGTGCGAGGCGGCGGCGGCAACCTTCGTCGAGTTGATGGACTTCGCGATCCGCCGGGAGAACGGCCCGGCGTTAGTGCGCGAGTGCTGGGCCGGACAACATGCTACCGTGGAGTCGACCGGGACCCTCCATCGGGGGGGTTCTGGCGCTGTACGGAGGACGCAGGAGAAGGCGACGCACTGAGCAGATCGCGGATCTCGCCCGCCGCCGCGATGGCGTGATCCACATCGCGGGATAGCGCGCGCGCCTGCTGCGTCGCATTGGTGAGGTCGCTCAACACCGCCGCGACTCCGGCCGACCGCAGCCGCAGCAAGTCAAACCGCACGTTCTGCATCGCCAGCAGACACGAGTCAATCTGCTCTTCGACGCGGTTGCGGCGCGTGAGCAAATCGCTCAGCGCCTGGCGCTGCCGGTCGAGCAAACTCAACTGCCGCTCCCGTTCGGTGCCTTCCTCATGATGCTTCACGCTCTCGATCCGGATTTCGATGCGGGCGAGTGCGCCGTCGTCGACGTCGCCACTCATGCCATGCAGCATGCGCGCGAGGTCCTCGGTGCGCTTGAGGAGCCCGTCGACCGTCGCGGCCACGTCGGGCAACAGCTTGCGCTCCGAGGTCGGCAGGCGTTCCATGATCTTGAGGATCGCTTCCCGATCGTTGCGCGCGAGTTGCACGGTTCCGATGTGCTTGCCGAATTCGTCGGCTTTCGGTTGCGGCAGGTTGCGACGCACCCCGGTGCCGAGGAGCGCTTCGTGCGCATCAGCCGCTGCCGGCCGGTTGATCACATCGCGCCACGAATACCCTGACTGCCACAGCTTCATGTACTGCGGCAGCAACCCGAATGCTGCCCAGGGCACCGTGACGAACAGTGACCAGCCGAGTCCGCCACCCGAGATCAGGTCGATCAGCGTCAGTCCGCCGCACACGGACGCCCACGAGACGAAGCCGTCGCGAAACTTCGCGACCATCTTCGGTTCGCCACTCGCGGTGAGCAGGCTCTGAGCGTCCTTACCCTTGGGCGTCGGGCGAGTCCCGCGCCTCCGCTCTGGGCGGCCGCCGCCGGATGCCCGCGCGGGAGGTCCGCCAAACCGCGATTCGTTGCGGACCCGCGGCAGACCGGCCCCCCCCCCTCCCGCCATGGCCGCTCCTCCGGCTCCTGCGCCGGCGACGCTCGTCCGCCGCGGGCGATAGGCCGGCGCGGTACGCGATTCGAGCGCGCGCCGCAGGGCATCCGCGGTCGGCCAGCGCGCCTCGGGTTCCTTCTCGAGCGAACGCATGACGCACGCCGCGAGATCATCGGGACAGGTGGGTGATTTGTCCTGGAGATTCGGCGCCGGCTCGGTGATTTGCTTGAGCAGCAATCCCGGCACCGTCGGAGCCGAGAACGGCAACTCCCCGGCGAGCATCTGATAGCCGACCACGCCGAGACTGTATATGTCCGAGCGACCATCAATCTCGCGATCGCCGGCGGCTTGCTCGGGACTCATGTAGTGGGGTGTGCCGATCGCCACGCCGGTGGCCGTCAAGGTGCCAGGACCTGTCGTCGATGTCAGCGCCTTCGCGATACCGAAGTCCGTCAGGACCGTGCGGCCGCGGCTCCCTTCGAGCAGGATGTTGTCGGGTTTGACGTCGCGGTGGATGATGCCTAAGGCGTGTCCCGCGCCGAGCGCGTCCGCCGTTTCCATCATGATGCGGCGGGCTTCCTCCGGCGGTAGTCGCTCGCGGCGTTTGAGACGCGCCGCGAGCGATTCACCGTCCACATAAGCCATGACGAAGTAGACGAGCCCGTCCGGACCTTCGCCGACGGAGTGGATTGGAACGATGTGGGGATGCGACAACCGCGCCGCTGTTTCCGCCTCGCGGAGGAATCGGATGCGGATTTCCTCGCGAAAGGCGAGCTCCGGCGGCAGCACCTTGACCGCGACGCCCCGTTTCAGCCGCTCGTCCCGGGCGCGATACACGACTCCCATGCCGCCGCGCCCGATCTCTCCTTCGAGCGTGAAAGAGGAACCGAGGGCCAGACTCAGCCGCTGCGCCAGCGGATCGTTCATGCCGATTCGCGATCCATCCGCGGATAAGATTTAGCCGCAACTTGGCGACGTTGCAACCAATTCAACAATTTGCCTTTAGCGCGTTTACCGCGTCGACTTGGCAGCCTGATACCGTGTCCGCGCCGCTTTGGCGGCGTATTTCGGAACGCGTCTGCCTGCAGCGGCGTTTTCTCGTGGCATAGTCGGTGCATTCTGCGCCCCGGAATATCGTCGTTAATCCCTAGAATGGAGAATCCATGGCCGACCGGATGACTCTCCCCGTACTGCCGCTGCGCGATGCCGTCTTGTTTCCCGGTGTCGCCACGCCCATCGGTGCGGGCCGTCCCGCGACGCTGCGCGCGATAGAAGCAGCCCTCAAGCAACCCGATCGCAAGGTCTTCGCGGTCGCTCAGAAGGAAAACGTTGATCAAGTCTCGCCCGGCGTGCTGTATACGACCGGGACGATCGCGCGCATCAGCCAGGTGCAGCGTAACCTCGGCGGTGTGCAGCTTGTCGTGCACGGCGATGCTCGTGGGACCGCCGTTCATTACACGGAGACGAACGGCTATCTCGAAGCGACTGTTCGGGAAACGTCAGACCTTCCACCCCTCAACGAGAAGGACGCCGCGTTCGTCGCCCTGCATCGCGAAGTCCGCGAGCGTGCGGGGGAATTGGGCCAGAAGTCCGGCCTGCCGACGGAGGTGGTGCAGCAGGTCCTTCAGGGTGTGAGCGATCCTGGTGCGCTCGCCGACCTCGTCGCCGGGCATCTCGATATCCAGTCGACGGAGCGCCAGCAGCTGCTCGAGACTCTGGCCGTAGAAGACCGGCTGCGTCGAGTGCTCGTCCACGTGCAGCGGCAGATCGCGGTACTGGACGCCCAGGAGGACATCAAGTCTCAGGTGCAGGAAGAGCTGGGCGAGCGTCAGCGGGAGATGTTGCTTCGCGAGCAGATGAAGGCGATCCGCAAAGAGCTCGGCGAGGAGGAGGAGGCGGCCGAAGCGGATGACCTCCGCAAGCGGCTCGAGGCCCTGGATCTTCCAGAGGCAGCCCGCAAGGAAGTCGATCGGGAGCTCACGCGTCTGGAGCGCGCCGGTCGCGAATCCATGGAAGCGCAGGTCATTCGGACCTATCTCGAGACGGTCGCAGAGCTACCCTGGAACAAGCGCGCCGACGAGTCGCTCGATCTGAAACGGGCGGCGGAGATACTGGAAGAGGATCACTACGGTCTTCAGGACGTCAAAGATCAGGTGCTCGAGTTTCTGGCGGTCCGTCAGCTGCGCCAGCGCCAGCCGAAGACGGAAGCGCCGGGGAATGAAGACGATCGCGCGGCGCGGGCGCCGACGTTGCTGTTTGTCGGACCGCCGGGAGTCGGCAAGACGTCGATCGCGAAATCCATCGCGCGGGCGATGGGCCGGCCGTACGTCCGCATTTCGCTCGGCGGCGCGCGCGACGAAGCCGACATCCGCGGCCACCGGCGCACCTACGTCGGTGCCATGCCGGGCCGGATTATTCAGGGCATGAAACAGGCGGGCGCCAAGAACCCGATCTTCCTGCTCGACGAGGTGGATAAGCTCGGCATCTCGTTCCAGGGCGATCCGGCCGCGGCCCTACTGGAAGTGCTCGACCCGGCTCAGAACGACACGTTCACGGATCACTACCTCGGCGTGCCGTTCGATCTCTCGGAGGTCCTGTTCATCGCGACCGCGAACTTCCTGCAGAGCATTCCGGCGCCGCTGCTCGACCGTCTGGAGACCGTCAACTTCGCGGGATACACGGAACGAGAAAAGCTCGAGATCGCCAAGCGCTATCTCGTTCCGCGGCAGCTCCGTGAGAACGGCTTGCTGCCTGATCAGCTGACACTGACGGACGGCGCGCTCAGCGAGATGATCGCCAGCTATACACGCGAAGCAGGCGTCCGCCAGCTGGAGCGCGAGATCGGCAAGCTGGGCCGCAAGATCGCGCGCAAGATCGCCGACGGCGCCGCGGAGCGTGTGACCGTGCGCCCGCAGGACGTCCCCGATTTGATAGGGCGTCCCAAGGTGCATCCGGAGCGGATGGCCGGCGAGGATCAGGTGGGTGTGTCGACCGGGATGTATTACACACCCGCCGGTGGCGACATCATGTTCGTCGAAGCGAGCGTGATGCGCGGCAAAGGTGAGCTTGTCCTCACCGGTCAGCTCGGCGACGTCATGAAGGAATCAGCGCGAGCCGCGCTGACGTATGCAAAGTCGCACGCAGACCTGCTCGGTATTCCCGAGGGCGCGTTCGTGGATACCGACATTCACGTTCACGTGCCGGCGGGGGCCATTCCGAAGGACGGTCCGTCCGCTGGTGTGACGATGGCGACCGCACTCGTGTCCGCTTTGTCCCGGCGGCCGGCGCGGCACGACATCGCGATGACGGGCGAAGTCACGCTGCGAGGCAGGGTACTGCCGATCGGTGGCGTGAAGGAGAAGGTCCTCGGAGCGGTGCGCGCGGGCATCTCATCGGTGATTCTGCCGAAGGAGAACGAGCGCGATCTCGAGGATCTTCCGGATGAGGTGCGCAAGACGCTCGAGGTGCATCTCGTCGAGGACCTGGACGAGGTGCTGAGTCTGGCCTTGCGAGGGGCGCGCTTCGAATCGGGACACCTGATCTTCGAAACCGAAGCTTCAGTGGGGGCGCTAGCGCGCGCTCACTCCGGCCACAACTAAGTCGACGGCCGCTTCGCGCCAGCGCTCGCGCAGCGCCGGCTCATCGCCGCCGAGCGGACGGGCGCTGGCCGCGACGACCGCTTCCATGCTGAGATAGCCGATCATCAGGATCAGGGCTTGGGCTGCGGCGAGGTGCGGGTCGACGTCGTCCCGCACTTGGCCGAGCCCCTGCCCCTCGGCGAGCAACACCACCAAGCGTTTGATCGCCGGTGCGAATGGCGCGAGATCCATCCCTCGACCCGAACCACCGAGATGCGTGGCTTGGGAAAGCAAGGCAACGAGCTGCGGGTGGAGAGCCAGGAATTCAAATTGAGCCTGGAGCGTTAACCGCAGCCGGTCGAGGGGGACGCCGCTGGGAAGCGCGAGGTTCGATAGGGCTGCTTCGAGCTCGCCTGCGGCTTCGGCGAGCACCGCTTGGAAGAGGCCGCGCTTTGAGTGGTAGTAGTAAAACAGCAGCTGCTTGTTGACTCCAGCGCGTCGAGCGATCTGCTCGACCCGAGCACCCGCTAAGCCACGCCGCGCAAACTCGTCGCGCGCCGCGACTACAATGCGTAATGCCCTGTCGTTGCTGAGTTTAGGCGGCATTAGGCGATTTCGTCAACCATTTGGTTGATGAAATCTATGGCTCTTCGTGGGGCGCCGCCAGTGCGACGTTCTCCGGAATGCGGGCCAAACCTTCCTTCAGAAAATCCAGCAGGAGGCGATTGACTTCGTCGTGCGACTCTTCGGCGGCGGCGTGTCCCGTGTGAGGAAGAACGACGAAGGCGCTACGCTGTAGCTCGCGCGCAAACCGGCTGCCGGTGCGCACCGAAATCCACCGGTCGCCGTCGCCCCACACAATCAAGGTCGGGGTCTGCAGGCTTGCCAGGCGCCCGCGGGCGAGACTATCGAACCTGAACTCGCGCAGCACCCCTCGCAACCCGCGTCCGAAGTCCGGATCGGGAACCGGCGCATAGTACTGATCGACGTCCGCTTCCGTGACCTTGTCCGGAACGGCGTAGGTCGAACGCAGAATGCGACCGGTAATCCAGCGACCGCGGAACGACGTTGCGATCGCGCCGACGACTGGCCAGCGCGCGATCTTCAGAGCGCCGGGCCAGCTCACCCCATAGCCCGCGGCGTCGATCAACACCAGGCCCCGTACCCGATCGGGATGACGGAGCGCCGTCTCAGCCGCGATCGCTCCGCCCATCGAGTGACCGACGAGAACCGCGCTCGAGATTCCCAGCGAGTCGAGCAACGCGACGACGAGTCGAGCGTAATCGCTGGTGCTATAGCCATGCGCCGGTTTATCGGAGAATCCAAAGCCCCGGTTGTCGAACGTGACGACGCGATACCCCGCGGCGACGAGCGGAGGCAACGCGTAACGCCACGCGTACAACGATGCGCCGATGCCGTGGATGAGAACGACGGGCGTGCCATTCCCGGAATCGATGATGCGCAGGCGCGTGCCATCGATGGTTCGATATTGTGCGCGGAACGGCGTCCCCGCGGGGTAGCGTTGGTCCGCGGGGATGGGTGCGGCCCGGCACGCGGTAGTCAGCGCGAGCAGGGCCAATGCGGCGAGCGCCCTCATGACATGGTCTGCAAGGCGCGACGTCCGATCATCACGATTAGAGGATGGGAGCTCCACAACCCCGCGATCGCATCACCCTCGCCCGACGTCAAGACCAGTTGCGATTCGTCCATGATGAGCATCGTGACCTTCGGTGCGTTCTCGGACGCCTGCTTGAGCCATGCGGGCGCATCCGCCGGTAGCTCGCCTGCCAGCGCGACCTCGAGCTGGGCGCGCTCGCCCGCCCGCCGCCATGCGGGGAGCGTCGGGCGCCACAACTCTGCAGCCATCACACCGTCTACCCTGCGTTCGGCGCGCGCGACGAGCTGAAGAATGAGATTCGCAACCGCGCGGTTACCGGCGATTTCCTTGGTGACTGGATCGACCGGCAGCGAGAGACCACGCAGTTCCCGCCCCAGGCGATCCAGCGCCTCGCCTTGGAGAGTGGCGAGTTGAGCAAGCAGGGCCTGAGGATCCGTAGGCCGGTAGCGCACCGGTCGAGCGGGCGACGGCGTCCGGGATGCCGCGCCACGCGTGACCAAACCCTCGAGGGCACCGTACGCGTTGGCGCGGGCAAGACGACTTGCGTGGGCCACCGCATAGCCGGTGGATGGACCGAGTCGCAACAGGACCGAGTAAACGAGCGATTCGGTCGGAGTGAACGCGAAAGGAGTGAGGTCTAGCATTTGAAGTAGTAGCAAATACTACTACTTAACTATGCTTCAGACAATATTCAATGGAATTCCCAGTAGCCGCGCGATCAGCGCCAGCCGGAATGTGACGTCTGTTTGCCGTTGCGCGGGACTCTTGCCGGGCCCTTCCAGCGGGAAATAATGCGCTACCACTGGGTTCTCGGACTTGGGCATGGCCCGAAGGCTCTTCGGGCTCCAGATCCCTTGGTCGGAGCACTCGTTGTAAAGCCTTGCGAGGACACGAGCGGCGCTGGGGACCTGCCGGACGATACCGAGCCGTGCCAGCAGCTCGAGCCAGTACAATGCGAAGGGGATGTCGTCCAGGCGGCCCTGGGCATCAGCGTGGAGCGGGTCTCCAAGAATCTCGAACAGCGGTCGGAACAGCTTCTTGCCGGCCTGAATGAAGAACACGCGGCGCGGCGTCGGAACAGAGAAATACGCAGCCAGTCGCTCCAGAAACCCGGCGCGCTCGCGCTGCACGGCAGGCATGAACGCGAGCATTTCTATCGAGAAAACGGTGGGCGTGTAGGAGAGCGGGTCGAGAACGGTCTTTCCTTGAGCCTTCCTGAACGGTTTTAGCGCAATCTCGCTTCGCAGGTAGGTCGAGATATCACTCGCGATGCGGTGGGCGGCACCCCTGAGTCGGGGATCATCCTGATGGGCGCCGCGCGCCAGCGCGGCCGCAGCCGCCTGCGCACCCATGCTTCGGGCCCAGAGGGCGAGCCCAGGATCTCCCTTGGCGACGCGTTGAAACTCTACCAGTAAGGCTGGATCGTCGTCGCGAGAGAGCAGTCGAAACAGAAAGCGATCGGCAAACCGGAACGGTCGCGCATCGGGCGGCCAGCCCAACTCGAGCAGACGTCGGTAATGATAGACGGTCCCCCGTTCCTTCCATCCGAATGCCTTGGAGGGTTCCGGCGCAAGGAGGTTACCGCCCCAGAGCCCCGTATCCTTCTGCTTGCGGGTGATCGCGAGCGCCTCCTTGTCATGGAGAACCTGCTCGCGCAGCGCCGTCACGCGTTCGAGGTCACGTCCCGATTCGGGAATGACCTCCGTCAGCGTCCGATATTGGATGGGGGGACTGCCTGCCTCGAACAACCACGAAAGAGGCACTGTATACGTGGAGGGAATCTCCAACCGCCGCTCCAATTCGAGGAGGTCGGGACAGCTGGTGCAGCCGGGTCAAAAAGCGGGGGCAAACTACCCCGCTCCCGCGTAATAGGCAATCGCCACGCATTAACCCTTTGTCGTGCAAGATGTTCCGATCTTCCGGTTTGTATGCAAAGCGCTGCACGTTACGGTTGGCGCTGGAATTCCGATGATGGCAGCCACCGCGGCAGCTGCGGATTGTTGGCGACGGCGAGCGCGGTGCGGACGGTGACGCGCACCTCCTGTGCCAACCCATCGTAGCGGAACGACGACCGGTACTCATCGCTCGGCTGATGATAGCGCTGCTGGTTGTAGATGTTTTCCTGCTCTTCGCCCCAGCCCTTGGGACGGCCAACGAAATCGATGCCCGGCTTGATGGAAAGCGCTGGGACGCCGGCACGCGCGAATGGAAAATGATCCGAGCGGAAGAACGAGCCGCGGACATCCGGCTGCGATTGCACGGTTAACGATTCGGCATGTGCCGCGGCTTCGAAGACTGGCCCGAGCGTCGAGCGGTCCATACCCAGCCCGCCAATGTCCCGGGTCGCGCCTCGGACATTGGTGACGTCCAGATTCAAGACCGCCGCCGTGCGAGCGAGCGGAATAAGCGGGCGCTGCACATAGCCCTGACTACCCAGCAGGCCGCTTTCTTCGGCCGTCGTCGCGATGAGTACAATCGAGCGGGCGGGCCGGGGCAGATGCGTGAGCGCCTGGGCCGCGCCCAGGATCGCAGCCACCCCCGAGGCGTTATCCTCAGCTCCATTGTAGACGGAGTCGCCGCGCACCGCGGGACCGATTCCTTTGTGGTCCCAATGCGCCGCAATGAGAACCGCCTCCTGGCCCACGCGGGCATCGGTGCCCGGCCAGCGTGCCACGACATTCTCCGATGCCACGCGACGTAGCGCGCTATGAATCCGCGCTGCGGCGCGCAACCCTGTGCTGACGGGGCGAAAGTCGCGACGAGCGGCTGCGCGACTCAGTGAATCGAGATTGAAACCCACCTGCGAGAGAGCGGCTCGCGCGCTGGCTTCGGTTACCCACCCCGCGAACGCGAGGTTGGGAGACTGCGGTTGGTCGAGTTTGAACTGCTCGACGGACCACGAGCCACGGACGACATCCCACGGATAAGTCGCGCTCTCCGTCGTATGAATCAGGATCGCGCCTGTGGCGCCCTGCCGGGCCGCCTCCTCGAGTTTGTACGTCCAACGCCCGTAATACGTGAGAATCTTGCCCAGGAATACGGTCGAATCGACCAGACCAGGATCGTTGACGAGCATCAGCAGGATTTTCCCGCGTAGATCGGCGCCCTTGTAGTCGTCCCATTTCCATTCCGCGGCGCGAATGCCGTAGCCGACGAACACGACGTCACCGTCGGAGGAGATGTCGGCCTCCGGTCGTTCCCCCCACGCGACGAAAGCGTCCCGATAAGCAAGACTCTCTGCGGGCCTGCCCGCCTTACCCCACGCGAACGTGGGCTGCGGGGTCATCCCGACCAGCGCGATCGGCTGGAAGTAGGTCCCATTAGTCCCCGCGGGCTCGAGCCCCAGTGCCTCGAACTGCGCGGCGATGTACTCCGCGGCGATGCGACCGCCTCTCGTGGCAGGGGCGCGGCCTTCGAGCAGATCACTGGAGAGAAACCGGAGATGCGCGTCCATGGCGGCGGTATCGACCGGCACCGCGAAGGCTACTTGAAGGAGGAAGGCGGCGATGATCACGCCCTCAACAAAATCCGCTTGCTGGCCTCTCGGCAAGTGGTGATACTTCGCACATGCGCGATGCGAATGTCCGGTTGGAAGGCCGGATCCTCTATCTGGCCGAGGATCCCGCGTTCGTGCGCACCCAGGTGGCAGGCGAAGACCCAAACTGGACGCCTGCGATCAAGCTTCGCGATGACATATCGACTGACGAAATCACTCCCGCCTACATCTGCTACTACTACGACGAAACGTTAGGAGAATTCCCGTACCTGGGCCTCAAGTGCCGCGATGAATTCCCGATTGCGCGCGGCAGCGTGAAGCGTGGCGGGTTCGTCGCCGCGGTGAGCGGCAAGCGGCGCGGGAAGGGCTCATCCCGCGAGCAGTCGCCCTACGCCGAGATGTGCGCCGGCATCAAACTGGTTGTCGCGGAAAGCATCGAGCGCATCTACCGCGAGAATTGCCAGAACCTCGGCGTCCTGACAACGACGGACTTTTCGATTCTCGACAAGATGCGCCGGGGCGAGAGCATTCCGCTTTCTGCGTTCACAGCCGGCGAGGGCGAGATCACGCGCGGCATCATCGAGCACGGTGGGCTCTTCAATTACAACATGGCGCGGCTGAAGGGTGATGTCGTGCTGCATCCACCCAAGACCGCGCGTCGTCCGATGACGTTAGGGGAAAAGATTCTCGCGCGCCGCTGGGTTGTGGATGCCGCGAAAGGGAAGATCGGCGTCCCAGCCGTCAAGCCGGGCGATGAAGGATTCGTGCTGACCGACATCCGCTTCAGTCACGAATACGTCACTCCCATGGCGGCGATCTTTTTCGAGCAGCTGGTGGGCAAGAACGCGAAGGTCAACGATCCCGGCTCGATCCTCATGTTCCGCGACCACCTCACATTCCTGCCCGAAGCGATGACGCCGGAGCGGGTCAAGGAAGGTCTCCTCGACATCGCGCTGCAGCTCGAGAAAAAGCAGCGCGAATTCGCGGCAGCGCAGGGCATCAAACTCTACGGCGAGCTGCGCCTGGGCCGCCACGGCTCCGAGGCGATCTGTCACTCGAAGATTCTCGAATCGCACGCGCTGCCTGGTCAGGTGATCATCGGTTCCGATTCGCATACGCCACACGCGGGCGCGGTCGGTTGCGTCGCCTTCGGCGTCGGGACGACGGCGATCTTCAATTCGTGGATCACACGCGATGTCCGCCTCCAAGTGCCCGAAACCGTGAAGGTTGTAATTCGCGGCACGAAGCCCGACAACGTCACGGCAAAGGATTTCATGCTGGAGGTGCTGCGCCATCCATACGTGAAGACCGGGCACGCCATCGGCAAACTGGTGGAGTACTGTGGAGAAGCTGTCGAGTCGCTGTCGGTAGACGAACGTGCGACGATGACCAACATGACGGCCGAAGTTGGCGGTTTTACGGGCTACGTCGCGCCCGATGCGAAAACCGTCGCGTACCTCATGGATTACCGCAAGATGTCCCGTGCCGAAGCCGAGCAGCTGTGCGCGGGGCTCGAAAGCGATGCGGCTGCCGAGTACTGCGAGGTTATCGAGATCGACGCGGCCGCCATTCGTCCGATGATCGCGCTGCCGGGCGACCCCGGAAACGGTCTGTACATCGACGACGTCGCCGAGCGGATCAAGGTGGACATCGCTTACGCCGGCTCGTGCACCGCGGGGAAGAAAGAGGATATGGACATGTACGCGCGCGTGCTGGCGGAAGCTGCCGGGCGAGGCGAGCGCATCGCGCCCTGGGTTCGCTTCTTCATTCAGTGTGGCTCGCAGGATGTGAAGCGCTACTGCGAAGAGCGCGGATACCTGGACGTCTTTCAGCAGGTCGGTGCGACTTTTCTCGAGCCATCGTGCGGCGCCTGCATCAACGCCGGTCCAGGCGTATCGAAGACGCGTGAAGAGGTCACGATCAGCGCGATCAACCGCAACTTCCCGGGACGCTCAGGTCCCGGTCAACTGTATTTGGCGAATCCCTACACCGTGGCCGCCTCGGCGATCACCGGGTACATCACGCCGTGGACTTCTCGATCAGAGTAAGCTGCCGCGGATTTTCACCTTCAGTGCTCGCGATCCGCTTCCGAAATCCTTCGTTGACGACACCGCAGTAGTAGAATCCGGAACCAACTTTGCATCGATGACGAGCTCGCCGTTCAGGGTGCCGCGATACACCGTGAGCGTCGTGCTCCCTGCGCCGAGCGTTCGGCCGGAGCCGTATTGACTCAACGTGGTGCGCAAGTGGCCACCGTGAGATAACCACTTCGTGACCTTCGAACTAGTCGCCTGGTGGACGACAAAACCAGTTCCGGTGCCTGCCGTGTCGAGTGTGAATCGCGTCCACAGCGAATCGGTGACGGGCGCGCGTCCGGATCCGAGGACAAAGAACACGGTGTCAACGGTGCCCGAGGTTGAGTCGTAGCCCTTCCACGCGAGTACAGCGGTGAGATTGCTGACGACGTGCACCCCGCCCTGCGTCGCATCGATATCGAATTCGATGCCGACGATCCGCGTGGTATCCGTTCCTTCCCCGATATGCGACGCGCGATCGATGAACGGAAACACGACCGCCGACATGAGGGCATAGAGTCCCGAATCTCCCGTGAACGCGCGGTCGAGTGTCGTGTCGTGCAGAAAAGCGGAATCGAGCGCCGTGCGGACCGCGGCCAGCTCAGGACCGCGAATCGCGTCGGCATCGACGCTTCCCGCGTCGGAGCACGCGCCAACCGCGCCGGCGAGCGCCAGAGGAATCAACAGGCTACGCATGTCGGGAGAATATGGGGCTACTGATCGCCGCTCGTAACTGTCACGCCGTCCTTATAGGGACGGAGTGAATCGCGTTGATACACGCTGCGAGGATTCCAGAGCACCCACGTCTTGATGCCCAATTCCTCGGCGGCGCGAATCTGCTCGCGGATTTCGTGCGGCGTGTAACGCGGCTTGCGGCGGCCGAGTGTGAACGCCTGGAGATACGGACGGATGATTGCGGCCTGCGCGAACGGACTCGAGCGCTGGATCGCCTCGCTGAGCGCGTTATGGACGACGCGGTACGGCTCGCCGTTCGGCCAGGCCAGTCCGTAACTGCCGCGATAGTAGTGACTGGGATACACCATCGGCAGCACCACGTCAGCGGCCGTGATGAAGTCTTCCCACACCTGCCCGATGCCGAGGTCGCCCGTCGCAGCAGACGTCAGACCGAAAATGTCGAACGTGACCGGCACGCCCAGCGGCTGGATGCGATTCGTGAGGATCGCGATCCCCGCCTGAACGCCCATGCGCTGAGTCTCACGGGCGCGACGAGCAGGAAAAATGGCCTCCGCCATCGCTTCCTTTGGCTCGTCCGGAAAGCGCACATAATCGAACTGCACTTCCTTGAAGCCCAACCGAACCGCTTCCTCGGCGAGCAGCGCCGCATAAATCCACACGGAGTCATTGTACGCATCCACCCAGGCGATGCCGATCCGATCACGCCACAGACCACCCTCGCGATGCTGCACCGACCATCGCGAACGATGTTCAGCGAGCAGCGGATCCTTGGCAACCACGATGCGCGCGATCGGATAGATGTCGTGGGCGAGGAGCGTGTCGAGACGCGAGCGCACGTCCTTCGTACGCACGCAACGCGTGGCGCCGATTTCCTGCGCGACTTTGACTTCGGACGGATAGAGCAGGCAGCCCGTGTCGTCCTTCACGTCCACGACGAAGGCGTTGATCTCGGTCGAGTCGGCCAGTCTCACGAGATGTTCCAGCTTGTTCGAGCCGAACGCCCATGCGTTGACGTAGAGGGCTTTGATGGGTTCGGCGGCAGGCGTGTTGTCGAATAGCGGTTCAGGGAGGACGTAACGCAACTCGACGCCCCGCAGCCGCATACTGTCGGGCGAGGCGGGTAAGCTCTGCGCAAAAAGGCCGCGACTCATGGTCGCGGCCCAGAGCAAGACAGCGCCTGCCTGCCGAGCCAACCTCATAGGGGCCACCAACATAGGAATTGGTCCCCCGGGCGGCAAGGATTCAGACCTCATGGACCCCGTAAGCTATTGAATAGCAAGGCGTAAGTGGCAATGCTCTGACCGCGGTACTGCGGACGCATGCCGAAGAGGATAACCCGTCCTGCACCTTGTTGCACTTCGACGATGGCTGCCTTTCCCGCTACCCGCTCGGGGTGGAGTACCCAGCCCGAGAGCAGCACACGAGCGGGATCGTCCGGCCAATGCCCGATCACGCGCACGGCCGCGGTATCGAGCACCTCGAATGCCGGTCCTCCCTGGAACCAGCCGATCGTCTCTCGCAGCAATCCGCGAGCGATCCCTTGTGTCGTGTCGAGCTCGAGCCGAAAAATCGAGCCTGGAGCGTAGAAATCCTCTTCGCTCGTCGCTTCGAGCACGTTGCGCACCGGCAGCAGCAACGCCTGGATCGCGAATCGGCTCGCGTCGTTCAGCGCGATGAGCGTTCCGCCATCGTTCACGAACTCACGCAATGCTTCGCTCCCTTCGGAGCCCACTCCGCCCGGATACGGCGCGGGATAGCGCGACGGCAAGCCTTCCAGAATTTCCTGCGGTGATTGATCGGGAAGAACGATCACGTCGAACCGTTCTTTGAGTTTGCCCGCGCGCACCACTGAATCGACGAGCGAGGTGTAGGGCACCTTCCCGTTGTCAAACACCCAGCGCGTCCAGCCTTCGTCGATCGCCGCATTGTAGGACTTGTAGAGACCGATGCGCCGGGCCTCACCCCCTGACCCCCTCTCCGCGTCGCGGAGCGGGGGGAGGGTGGCGACGGACCGCGGAGTGATCAGCCCCGACAACGGAACTCGCAACGAGTCGGTGGCGACGATCACGCTCACGCCCATCAGCAGCGGCAACGTCTGAGCCGTGACGTCGTATGGCTTCTCCGGCGGGCCATTGGGATACTGACGCCGGTCCGGATAGTGCTGGACTTCGAGCAGCGTCTTTGCGAAGGCGGCGTACGGTTGCCGCAGCACGATGACGTACGTTCCCGCGGCGTGCCGTTGTCCTTGCAGCGTGAACGGTTGCTGGGCGGTACGAATCTCCACGGCGCCGCGGTGCAGGATGCCGAGGAGCGCGCTGAGCGCGACGGAGTCCTGTCGGGCGGGGATGATGTAGCCATACGGCCACTCGCGCCACCCTCGCACCGCGCGCGTCTCGATAGTGAGGAAATTCGCCAGCCAGTGTTCCCGCTGCGTCGCCGCGTGGGCGAGCAGCGCGTACGCGCCGTCAGTTTGATACGCGACAATGTCCCTGATCGTCCAGCGGCCGCCGCGCCACGGGTTCGTGAAATTCCACGATCGCTCGCGCGGGTTGTAGCCCCGAGAACGGGCCTCCAGGCGATCGAACGGGATCTCGACTGGAGAGGCGAGATCGGCGCTGGCGGTTTCGGATAAAATCCTCACGCCGCCGTGGTAATGCTGATACGCTCGCGCCGGCGTCCAGGCGTCGTAGGTCGAATTGATCGAGATGCCGGTCTTCCCTTGCCCGGCGAGCTCCCATGCGATTTCTGAGCCGAGCGCGTTCACGCCGTCGATCAGCAACGGATCGACGTTTGGCTCGACGGGATCGAGATACGGCGGCAGGAAGAGACGCGCTCCCCTTTGCTCCATCTGATGGATGTCGTGCACGATCTGCGGATGCCAGACGTTGTAGAGCGAGTCGACCGTCAACTGCGTTTCGACTTGGGTGAAGGCGTACCAATCGCGGTTATTGTCGTGGCCGGTGTAATGGTGATACAGCTCCGGTGGCGCGGTCCCCTCGGCGGCCGTGCCGAGTGTGCGGTTGTACCAGTGCGCGACGATGGTCACGCCGTCGGGGTTCTGCGAGGGCACGAGCCAGAGGATCACGTTGTCAAGGATCGCTCGCGTGGCGGCGCTGGTGTCGGTGGCGAGCCGATACGCCAGCGCAACGGGCGAGAGGTGACCGCCGACTTCAGTCGAGTGAATGCTCGACGTGATGAGGACGATCGTCCTGCCGTTCTGCACGGCCTCTCGTGCGGCGCGACTTGTCCGCA
>Ga0209236_1000736_pt1 | contig 19429 bp, 7 predicted proteins | sample GraSoi013_1_40cm_FD_185819 | JGI IMG/M metagenome (GOLD analysis project Ga0209236, IMG submission 185819) | Grasslands soil microbial communities from the Angelo Coastal Reserve, California, USA - Sample 09_27_2013_1_40cm (SPAdes) (version 2) | ecosystem: Environmental > Terrestrial > Soil >... | reverse complement strand
TCTTCTTCCTTGACTTCGCCAGGGGTGAAGACCTTTCCGGCTTCGAATTCGAGCTTCTTTTCCTGCTTCTTTCGCTTCTTCGGCCGTTCCTCAACTTGCTGTTGCATAGGGTGCCTCCAGTTTTGTGGCATAGGGATCCAGGAGATCGATACGCCTCCGCGTTCCGTCGTTCACGATCAACACTGACCAATCAATCATCTCGATATTGAAGGTGTCGCACAGCTCCCGACGGAGGTGTGCTCGGCTGTCATCCGGCGGCTCTTGAATCGCACGCTTGATCGCCTCGTCGTCCGTGATCCGGTCGAGCAGCCCGGCGCGCTGCCGCTTGTAGAACAGGGACCGGTCCATGCCGATTTCCGAGTACTGCTTGCAGGCCATCATCTCGACGTCGGGGCCGGCCTTCTTCTCGAGCGCCTCTTGGATCGCGTAGTACCGGTCGAGCCACTCGACCCGGCGTGCGGCGTCCTTCGATCGGCGCCCTTCGAGGTCGTCCAGGACCTCCTCGAGCGTGCGCAGGGCCCGATGTTCCCACTCGTCCTCGACGAGGGTCTCGATCTTCCCGAGGTAGTACCGCTGCACGTCGATCGGCGACACGATGGACCCGTCCTCGAGCTCGACCTTCCACTGTTCGGGATTCCGGATCTCCACGTTGCGCCAGACGTCCTTCACGGGATCCTTGATCCGCGGCACGTCGGCGAGGGCGTCGGCCTCCATGAGCCGCAGGATCGCGGACGTCGCGAAGTGCCGGAGCATGATCGCGGTCTCGTTCATCAGGGCGTCCCCGACGATCACGTGGAGGCGGCGCCAGAGGCGTCCGTCCGCGTGGGGCTCGTCCCGCGTGTTCAACAAGCCGGTATCGTGCATCGTCTCCCCGCTGATGACCTGCGACGTGAGGAAGGCCATCGGCGAGAGGACGTACTTCCCGCGGACGATGTCGCCCGCCCCCGTGTACACGAACCGGGTCGCGAGGTGCGGCACGAGTTCGCGGATGAACCGGGCCGGGAACGCGACGTCCCGGGAGACGCAATAGTTCTCGTGGGACCCGTACGATGTGCCGTCCGGGGAGGTGTTGTTCTTGAACGCGTGGATCTTCGTGTCGCCGGTGTACTTCTCCTCCATGATCCGTCGGAGCCAGTCGAGGATCTTTTCGCCGGCCTTTTCCCAGATCACGACATCGTGAAAGTTCGTCGTCTCCGCGGTGCTGACCTCGAAGTGCCCGACGTCGTAATAGACGCGCGAGCCGTTCGTGATGAACTCGCCGGCGAGGTGCAGGTCCGAATCCCGCAGCAGGTCGAGCGCCATCATGTGCGGGTCGAACCCCATCGTGCCCATCTTGCGGCAGTACAGCGTGTACTCGTGCTCGGTCCCCTGGACCATCTTCTTCATGCGTCACCCGACCATCGGGTCCGCACCGGTCCGGAAGACCTCCCGCTGGCGCTTCTCGTAGACGTACATCTCCGTGATCGCATGCTCCTTGCTCTCCTCGTCGATCGCCATCTCGAGGTCCCTGAGGGTGAGCCCCTCCTTCTTCCGGTCGGCCTTCTTGAGGGCGATGACGCGTTTCACGAAGTTCTTCTTCGCCGTCGTCACGATCGCCTCGATGATCGCGCCGGAGATGATGTCCTTCCGCTTCACGGTCTTGATCGCCTCTTTTGCTTCGGTGTCGAGCTTGACCTTGACCCACTTGTTTTCGCCGTACAGCTCATCGAGCACGTACCGGCGGAGGGCCTCGATCGCTTCCTTGTGCCCACCGTACGTCTCTTCGAGGCTCGCGGCCGCAGGGAGGTCCTCGTTCAGGTAGATGCGGAGGACCTCCTCCGCCGCCTTCCGGTCCGGGCGCGGGATGTCGATGATTTCGTCGAACCGGCCGGGGCGGAGCAACGCCGGGTCCACGAGGTCCGCCCGGTTCGTCGCCCCGATGACGAAGACATCGTGCAGTTCGACGAGTCCGTCCATCTCGCTGAGGATCTGGGCGATGATGTTCTTGTGGACGCCGGACGTGTCCATCATGCCGCGGACCGTGAAGAGGGCCTCGATCTCGTCGAAGAACACGATGCTCGGCTTCTTCTCGTGCGCCTGGCGGAAGATCTCCTTGATGATCCGCTCGGACTCCCCGACCCACTTCGACAGGACGTCCGCGATGCTGACATTGAAGAACGTCATGTCGTTCTCCGTCGCGATCGCTTTCACGAGCAACGTCTTCCCGCACCCCGGCGGGCCGTACAGGAGGATGCCCCGCGGCGCCTCGAGGGAGATCTGTTGGAACAGCTTCGCCTCTTGGTACGGGAGCACGACGACGTCCTTGATCCGTTCGATCGCCTCCGCGAGCCCCCCGATTTGCGCGTACTTCACGTTCGGCTTCTCCCCCAGGAGGAGCGACTTGACCTCGAGGTTCGGGAGGACATCGAGCACCTCCATCGTCGGCGGGAGGACGCCGATCTGGAATCCGGGCTTCAGCTTCTTGTAGACGTTCTTGTCGCAAGCGATCAGGCGTTTCTCCATGTCGCCTTCGACCGAGATGACGAGCTTGCCGTCCAGCATGTCGACGACTTTCGCGATCACGCCTTCGTTCCGGACCGCGCTGCCCTCGACGATCGCGTACGTCTGCGGGTGGACCCAGACGTACTGGCCCACGCCGAGCTGGGACTTGTCCACCAGACCGGTCGAGACCTTCAGCAGCTCCGTCGCCCGCGCCACGACGACTTGATTTCCGTCGAGGTCGGGCCCCTCCTTGCGAACGACGTACGCGTAGAGGAGCGGGGGCTGTTTGATCTTGTTGAACTTGTCCTCGTAGGCCTTCAGCCGGTACTCCCGTTCCTCGATTTCGTACCGGAACGAGTGCAGGTCGCGTTCGTACTGGCGACGGAGCCGGTCCATCTTCTCTTCGAACTCGTCCCGAACTTCTTCCGCGGACTTGGACACCTTCCCGTCGCCTTCATCGCTTACCATTTGTGAATCACCGCGCGCGTCCGCCCACGGTTCGACCGGAATTCGAGGGCATCCGCTCTGTGGACGCGAGTCTGTGGAACAAGAGACTGCCTCGTCCCATCCCTTGTTAGAAAGTGGCATCCCGAATTAAAGCTTTTGTTATCGGTATTGGAGATGCGACAATCGTGCCCTCTCCTCCCGTACGCGTTTGTTGCAAACATCGTTCGAGCGTCAGGACGATCCACGTGTGCGCGGAGTCTTGTTGTAGCGAACGACCGCAATGCCCGCGGGCTCTCGCGAAGTAGAACACGCCTCGGACCTTTCGCGGTTGCGGCATGGGCCGATGGTACAAACCGGGTAACGCCGCCGTGCGGCCTATGAAGCGCCGAGAGCGGTCATCGGATTCCGTGAATCGGGAACACGAGACGCCGGAGTTCCTCGACCGTCCGCTTGACCTGGCGTGGGACGTGCGCGTCTTCGTCGACCTTCGCGTGGTCCCGCAGCGCCTTTTCCGCGGGGACGGTCCCGACGAGTTGGTTCCCCTCGCGCAACCAACTCGCGGGCAGCGCGTCGTCCAAGCTGAGGCCCACCATCGTGGCGAAGAGGACCGTCCATACGCGGGGGACGGCGGTGACGTCATATCCGCCCCCGCCCACCGCAATCCACCGGCCCCCGCAGAGTTCCGATGAGAGCCCGTCCAGGATCCGTCCGACGGCCTCGTAGGTCTCCGTGGTCAACATCAAGTGCGTGAGCGGATCGAGATAGTGTGCGTCGGCTCCGAGTTGGCTGCAGATGATGTCCGGCCGGAAGGCCCGTGCGATCGGCGGAACGATCGCTTGAAACGCGTAGAGATATGAGACGTCGCGGGTGTAGGGCGGGAGCGGCACGTTCACGGCGAAGCCTTTCCCCTCGCCGGCGCCGATTTCGTCCGTGAAACCGGTCCCCGGGAAGAGGTAGTGGCCGTCCTCGTGCAGGGAAACCGTGAGGACGCGGGGGTCCTCGTAGAAAACCGCCTGGACTCCATCCCCGTGGTGCGCGTCGATGTCGACGTACAAAATCCGCCGGACCCGGTGCTCATCGAGCAGGGACCGGATCCCGATTGCGATGTCGTTGAAGATACAGAAGCCGGACGCACGGTCAGGCATCGCATGGTGGAACCCACCGCCGAGGTTGAAGGCCCGTGCGCGGCGTCCCGACGCCACCTCCGAACAAGCCCGCAGGGTTGCACCCACTTGGAGGGCCGATGCCTCGTACATCCCTGCGAAGACGGGATCGTCGACCGTCCCGAGACCATGGGCCTCCGAGGAACCGTGGGGATCCGCCCCGAGCTCCTTTACCTTGGCCACGTACTCCGGCCGGTGAACGGTGAGGATGTCCGCCTCGGACGCGGGACTCGGCCGGAGCTCCTCGGCGCGTCGATCACCGAGGAGCCCGTACCCCGCGATCAGGTCGCGGGCGAGCTTCACGCGGATCTCTCGCAACGCGTGGCCGACGCCAAAATCGTACTTCAGAAAATCATCGTCGTAGAGGAGCGCAGGTCGCACACCTTTTCCGAAAGGGGGACGGAGGCTTAAAACGCGGCTCGAAGGGTCTTACTAATATCTAGGCGGTCTGATACAAATCTCAACGGGCAGAAACCGCCCGCATGGGACGCGTCGCGGCGGCGACTGCGTAGCCGCCCTGGATCAGCTTCTTGATGTACGGGGCCAAGACCCTCGCGAGGCCCATGTCTCCATCCCAATCCTCGAGCTGGTCCCAGTGGTGGTCTTCCATGTCGCGGATGCAGCGTTCGATCTGCTCCGTCCACGACTCCGTGCCGTCCCCTTCGATTCGCGCCGCGAGGACGAGCCACTTCCCTCGCCCAATTAGGATGTGCATCTGGCCAACCGTCATCTCGTCCAGTTCGCCCAAGTCGTCGCCCCGCAAAGCGTCCTTGACGAACGCTTGCACGGCGGTGAGCATGCCGCTCAGGATGTCCGTGTCCACGTCCGGGCGGAGACGGCGAGTCTCGTGTTTGATCAGGAGCCCGTCTTTGGCATTGAGCAAGAACACGTCCTCGATGATCGCGTCCGGCGACGACCTAGAAGCAGCCTTGACGGACTGCCTCGAGGGTTCCCTCGAACCGCGACGTACGAGGAAGAACAGCGTTCCGGCGACCCCCGCGGCGGCGATCGCGAAGAGCCACCAATAGGTCGCGAGGAATCCCGGGGCGGTCGAGAACTGGAAAGTCTTCGACTGGCCCATCGTGTTCCCGGCCAGGTCCCGCGCGCTCGTATCGACGACCACGAAGTACATCGTGCCGGACTGGAGCTCCCGGGTCGGCACGAACGTCACGCTGCGGGAGTCCGCACTCCACTGGAAGGAGCCATCGACCGCCGGCGAAATCGAGAACGCCTGCTCCACCGAGGCGCGGTCCATCCCTTCCGTGAATGTAATCCGGATCCACGGAGTCGTGTTCGTGTCCGGGCCAACCGGCCGCACGTCCGTCACGGACGGTGGCGTGATGTCGATCATGGTCCAGGTATCATTCCCGGCGGGGGCGGGCTCGACATTGCCCGCGCGGTCCGTCGCGATCGACCGGAACGCAACCACGCCCTGCCCGCTCGCCGTGAAGGTACCCGTGGTCGCGGCCGTGCCGACAAGCCAATTCGTCCAGCCCGCGCCGACATCGTACAGGATCGTGTACGTCGCGATGTCCGTGGTGCCGACCGCCGAGCCCCAGGAAACCGCGAACTGAAGCCGGTTTTCGAAGGCGGGCAAGGAGGTCATGATCGAATTGGGCGGGGTCACGTCCACAATCGTCCACGAGTCGTTTCCGGCAAGCGGTGCCTCGACGTTGCCCGCGCGGTCCGTCGCGATCGACCGGAATTCATAGGTGTGGCCGTCCTGTCCCGTGAACGTGGCGGATGTCCCCGTCGACACGAGCCAATCGGACCAGCTTCCGCCGTTGTCGCGCACCTGGACGCGGTAGCTCGCGATGTCTGAAGAGTCGAACTGGGGTCCCCACGACACCGTGAACCCGAGGGACGTCTCGTACGTCGGCAGCGGGAGCGTGTGGGAGAACGGGGCGATCGTGTCGACGATCGTCCAGGTATCGTTTCCAGCCGGTGCGACCTCGACGTTGCCCGCGCGGTCCGTCGCGATCGAGCGGAACGCGATGGCGCCCTGGTTGCCGCTGTTGAACGTCGCCGAGGTGGCGGTCGTCCCGATGAGCCAATTCGTCCACCCCGTGCCCAAGTTGTATTGAATCGTATACGTGGCGATGTCCGTCACGCCCGCGTCCGGAGCCCACGAGACGAGGAACGAAGCCGAATTCTGATATGGACTCAGCGGGTTCACGTGGGACCCCGGTCGGACCGTGTCGACCGTCGTCCACGTGTTGTTCGCTGATGGCCCGGACTGCACGTTGCCGGCGCGGTCGTCCGCCGTTGTCGCGAACTCGTACACCCCGTCCGCGGAGGCCGTGAAGGTGAATTGGCCGAGGTTTCCCGCGGGTTGTGTCGCGTACGCGGACCACCCACCGCCCCCGGTCCGCACCCACAACGTGATGTTCCCGAGGCCGGTCCCGTTGCCGTCCGAGGCCGTGTAGCCGATCGTGAACGTCTGCGTGTTCTCGTACGCCGGGAGCGGGGTCGCCGCCGAGGTCGGCGCATCCCGGTCCACCATGACGAACGGCTCCGTGTGGCTCGTGCCCATGTCGACGAACCGCGGATCGTTCGCGAACGAGTAACTCGAATACGTCACTGTGACCCGGGTCACGTTGTCGGTGGGCCGCGGCTGGTCGATGTACACCCGGTCCGTCACGAGGATCCAGGGTTGGATGCCACTCGGAGACGATCGATCCCAGATGGGTGACCCGTTGTCCTCGACGAGGACGTGCGCCCCGGCGACCGGTGTCAGACCGTTCGGCCAGAGCGCGTCAACCTCGAGGAAGTTTTGGACCGTCAAATTGCCCGCGGCCATCACGGCCAATTTCGTGAACGGCGTGTTCACCGCGAAGCCTTCCGTGTAGTTGTCCACGTAGAACTCGTAGGATCCGACGGACGACAGGGATGCGTTTTCGACCGTGAAGCGGATGGTCAACGTACGATTGCCGACGAGGTAGTATCCGTTCGCATAGGACGCTTGCACGGGTGGACCCGTGCCGGCGGCTCCTTTCGTCACACCCGAAATCGTATCGGCGAGGGAAACGCCATTTCTCACGAGTCCGGCGACGATGCCGATCGCGTCCCCACCGCGCCCCCCATTGGTTGGCCCGAGGGAATCTCCTCCGCGTCCCCCTTGCAGCGTGTAGACCTGGTTCGTGTCGAGGGTCGGGGCGAGGTACACCGCGGCGATCCCGGAGGCGCTCCCTCCATTCCCGCCGAACTTGCTCCCGATTCCTCCCGCGCCACCGGTGACCGTCTGGATCAAGTTGAAATTCACTGCCGTCGCGTTGAATCGACCGTCGTTATAGCCGAACGAGAGGACGCCCGTTGCATTTCCTCCGTAACCACCGTGGGCACCGCGGCCACCGTCTCCGCCCGCCAACGTGTCCATCGTGCTCGATCCCACACTCGCAGACCCGACGACGGAGGCGAGCAGGACCGCCGTCGCGCCGCCGCCCGTACCGCCGTTTCCGCCCCCACCCGCGGTCACGCCCCCATTTCCTCCGAGGCCACCATGAAGGATTGAGACGGAATTCCCGCCCGCATCCGCATTTTCAGCCGTAATGAAGAAGAGGCCATCCGCATCGCCGCCGACGCCGCCGTTGCCGCTCGTGGTGCCTCCCGTCGCTCCCGCCCCTCCCGCGCCTCCCGTCACACCATTAATCGCGTTCGTGTACAACTGAGCGAATCCCGACGTCGCCCCCGCCTCGACGCCGACGGCTGTGCCGCCATTTCCGCCCGAGCCGCCATTCGCCGTCGTAGCGCCGCCGCCACCATTTCCGCCGGCTCCGCTCTGGAGATTCGTGATGGTATTGCCTGAGACCTGCACACCGGAAGTCATCCCAACGACGATACCCGCGGCGGAACCACCGTTGCCGCCACGGCCTCCCGTCCCGCCAGGATTCGCTTGACCGTCGCCACCTCGCCCGCCGATCGCCGTGTCGACCGTGTTCGTCGTGATTGACGCCGACGGCGCGGCGGTCACGTAGATGCCGACGGCGAAGGCGCCGTCACGGCCCGGGGCTCCGGGCGACAAGCCGTTGCCTCCGTTCACTCCCCGGACGCCCGTGATCGTGTTCCCATCAATCGCCGCGGTGGCACCCGCGTTGACCAGAATCCCCACCGCGAAAACGCCGCTCACGTTCGTGATCGTGTTGCCCGAAATCGTGGGCGCGCTGGGTTGTTCGACCTGGATGCCGAGACCGGTGCCGTTGATCGCGTTGCCGACGATCCGAGCGTCGGAAGCGTTCGCATAGATGCCGACGCTTGAAGCCCGTTTGATGACGTTGCTCGAGACGAAGGCCGTGGACCGCACCAGGACGAACCCGACCCCGGCTTGGAGGACCGTGTTGCTCGAAATCGAGGGCGAGCTCACCGTCGCGGTAACTGCGCGATCCACCCGATCGAAAGTCGACCATGAGATCGAGCCGGAGGAGCTCGCATTGAACTGGATGCCGCCCCACGGGATCGGCGAGCCCGTGTTGTTCGCGGTAAAGATGATCGCGCTGGTGGCGGTCCCGTCGGCGACCAGCGAGCCCTCTATGTAGAGGTGGACTCCTGAATCGAACTTGACCGTTGTCCCGGGAAGGATGGTGAGCGTCGCGGGAGAGCGAACGGTGACATGGTACGTTGCGACGTACATCGTATCGCTGAAACCCCACGTCGTATCCGTGGTGATGAGTCCCCGCACGTACGTGGTTGCGGTCGCCGTTGGTGCCGTCATCAGGAACGCGGCGGTCGCGGAAGCGAGCACCACCCAGACGATCACGAAAGTTCGGCCCCGGGTGGTCGTGGGGTGGGCACGCATGTGCGACACGGACTCCGCGGCGAGGGTTTGCCCCGCCCTAGTCTCGCCCCGTTTCCTCACGACTCTATATTATCCAAATGATGCCGTTATCGCAGGTGATACCGAAATCCAGGTCGGGATGACGGCCCGAGCAGCAGACGACGGACATCCTTCAAGCTATTGAGAAGGCTTCGCCCAGTCGGTGACCTCTCTCGCGCTCGATGCAATCTTCTCCCCCTCCTCCATCGCCATCGTGGGCGCATCCCGACACCGCGGAAAAATCGGATCAACCTGAACCCGATCATCGCGCTCGACGAGGGCCTCGGCTATCGCGCTGTCGAAGCCCGGATTGTCCGAGAACTTCCCCGGACCCCCCGGGCCCAACCAGACGGCATCGACGGCGGCCGCGCAACGCTTGTAGCCTTGGAACGCTATCCTGGGCAGGGAAGCCGCATGATCCAAATCGATGTCGACGTCCCGGATCGTCCGGGGGAACTCGCGAAGCTTGCCGCGATTCTCGGAGCGACGGGGATCAACATCGATGCGATTAGCGCGGAATCCGCGGGCGGCCGGTCGTACATGAGCCTGATTGTGAACCAGCCGATGCAGGCCCGCGAAGCGTTGATGAAGAACGGCTACGCGTCGGCGATGCGGACCGTCCTCGTTGTGCGGCTTGACGACAAGCCGGGCGCCCTCGCGTCGCTCGCGCGCAAGCTCGGCGACTCGGGCGTCGATGTGGTGAGCCTGATCCACCTCGGCACCGTGGGCGGCCACGCCCAGATTGCGCTCGGCGTCGACAATCTGGAGAAAGCACGGTCCCTCGTCTGACCTTCGCGGTGCTCACTCCATCTCAGGCTCGATAACGAGAATGGTCTCTCGGGACAGAAACGCTCAAGCCCCGCCTGCGGTCTATCTTACGCCATCCCGTTTTCGGACGGGCCATCCGGGAGGTATCGAAAGTGCCGGAAGTTCATCGGGGCGGCCTCGGCGTGGTGCCGACGAGTTTCACGACGCATGGACCGAAGACCGTCCCACGAGTCGACTACGACCGGATCTTCGTCCTCGACGAGGACGCGAAGCTGCTCGGGGAATACGCGCTTCGAGACGACTGCCCGCTGGAATACGACGACCTTCGCCGAGCGATCCCCCTTAGCGGGATGCGGCACCTTCTCTCTTTCTACCAGGGGGAATACGTTTTCACGCCATTCCGAGTGGGCGGCCTCTGGTTCGTCCTCTTGAGCCGGGGCGTACCTCGGATCGAGGAGCGGGGATCGATCGGAACCTTGCTCGCGGCGATGCGGGTCCACCTGCCGCCGAGCCTCTCGCCGACCCTCGCGGCTCGGGAGGCTGCCCTCCGCGACCGGGAGCGCGAGCTCGACGCTCGCGAGAGGGCCGTCTCCAGGAAGGAGCAGCGGGTCGTCCAACTCGAAGAGGAACTTGCGATGGCCACGGAGAAAATGGATGACCTGGCGGTCGAAGTTCGCGCCCGCGAGAGCCGACTCAACGCGTTGCGCGATTACGCGATGGAGATACATCGAACAATCGAGCAAACCGAGTCGGGCCCGGACCGCCCCGCGATTGGCGAAAGGGATTCGCCGCGGGACGAGGCACCGCCGCCTCGCTCACCGACTGCACGCCCTTCTCACGACCGATAACCAAAGCCCGTTTCTTAAATAAGGCGCGGGCCGCTCGATTGTCCATCGACGAATCGCGAGGGGGCACCCTCGTGGAGCCGAGGCGGCCAGCGTATGCAAGGGGCGATTGAGACACTGCTTTCAGGCCTCCTAATTCAGGGCCTCCGCCCCGCGCTCGCCTCGATCCTCATCACCGCTCCGATGAAGAAAGTGGTTCGTGCGCAGCTCAAGAAAATCTACGTCCTCGATGAACGGGGCGAGATGGCTGGCGAGTATGTCCTCGATCCGGACTGCCCGATCGACTACAACGATTTCTTGAAGGTCCTTCCGAACGAAGGGATCGGAGATCGCGATTCGCTCTTTGTTGGGGAGTACGTGTTCACCGCGTTTCAGAGCGGCAAGTACGTGTTCGTCCTCTTATCCCGAGGACAGCTCGGAGCCGAGGATGTGGACTGGACGGCGTTGCTCCTGACCGCCGCGGAGTCGACGCTCGCACGAGGGCCGGCTCGCTCAGCACCGACCCGGGGAGCCGGAACCAAGTCGGACTCGGAGAAAGGTTTCGCCGAGCGCGACGCCCGCCTCGCGGCGAAGGAAAAGGATCTCGCGGAGTTGGAAGCGCGCCTGCAAGGGGAGGCAGCTAATCTCACGGGTCGTCAAGAAGAACTCGACCGTCAGAAAGCCCGACTCGCGGCCCTGGCCGACTACTCCGCGCGGATGCAAGACACCGTCGCGACTGGACTGGCACGATCTCGAAAGGAGCTCGAGACAGCGGAGCAACTCGCGGCCAACTCTTCCGCGGAATCCAAGATGGCGGAGTCGAAGGCGGCCACGGACGCACGGCAGTCGTTCGAGGAAGATCGGAAGGCGCTCGTCGCCGCGAAGGCGGATCTCGAAACGAAGGACCGGGAGGCAACCGCGCGCATCGCGAAGCTCGAGCAAGACGCCAAGGATGCGATGTTGGCCCTCGAGAAAGAGCGAACGGCGAACGCCTCACGCGCCGCGGAGGAGGAAAAGACCCGACGCGAAATCGAGAGCCGCGTCGCCGATTTGAGTCAGCGATTCACATCAATCGCCAAGGAGCGCCTGGTATCGTCCCACCGCCCCGCAGAGGAATCATCCGACGAGGTCCGGAAGGCGATGGAGGGCGAGAAGGCGGAGGTTGCCCGAGAGCGGAAGTTCCTTCAACGCCGGGCAATCGAGCTGCTGGACCGAGAGGACCGGGTTCGAGACCGAGAGGTCCATGTCGATGAACGCGAACAGGATTTCGCCCGGCGGGAGCAAGAGCTTTCGTCGCGCCAACAGGATCTCGAACGGCAGCGCACGCTCCTTGCCCAGGCGAAGCCCCAGCCAACGGGAGTCCGGACGGAGCCGGACGAAGCGAAACGCGATATCGAGCGGCGGGTGAAAATCATCCAGCAGAAGGCGCTCGAACTCTTGGACCGCGAGGAGAAACTCCGAAAACGGGCGGCGGAACTCGAAGCGATGGAGGCCCGGCTGTCACGGGACGTGACGGCCGAGTGACAGGGCGATTTTCTCGAAGGAAATCAAGGAAGATAACCACCGAACCGCGCTTAAATACGTGCCAGGGAAACCCTGGGACACCACGCGGACGCGCGTCATCGTCGTGCCGACTTGAACGCCTCACGTCCAGGCCTGCCAGCGGTCCTCCCCGACGGCGAGTTTGACGGCTCGACCTACCGGTCCGCCTCGCGTCCAGGAACTCCGACGAGGCTCCCATGAGATCCGCCGCGATCCTCCTGCCACTTTGCCTCATGCTCGCGGCCGCTGCGCTGGTCGTTAGCAGTCAGATGCGGTCGGACCCTCTTGCGCCGTTTCGAGGGACGGACGGACGACTGACGATCCCCGGATCGGCGCTGACACCGGAACTTCAACGATTGCTCTTCGGTGGGGATCAACTCCTGCCCTCGTACGAACTCACGTACGTATCTCCGGAGCGCTCCTCGTATCCAACGGTGTCCCTCCGATCAATCTCCTTTGAGGTACCAAACCTCAACGTTTTCGTTCATCCGAAATCGACGCACGAAACCCTTGCCGACTCGCTCGGCCATCTCATCCGCGGGTGGTTCCCTCCCGTCGACTGGCATCAGGTGGGGGTTGAGACCCTTGCCTCCGTCCGGCACGGGATCGGTTGGGTTCTCGATCTCTTCACGATGAACGCGAGGGCGGACACGTTGACGGTGGATTCAACCACGGTGGCCGTCGTCGACCCGGCCGCGGGAACCTGTACGACATCCCAATCCGCCGCGGCCGGGGACAACGCCGTGCTCGTCATGCTCAGCAACCGCGGACCCACCGCATACACGAGCGTCACCTACGGTGCGATCAACCTCTCCCTGATCCCCGGGACCGCGTCGAGCGGCACGGGGTTCGTACGGACGGAGATGTGGTTCTACCAAGGTGCGATTCCGGGCGGCGCTCAAACGATGACGGCGACCCTCGTAAGCGGCACCGCGAAACACGTTTGCGCGACAGTCCTCTTGGGAGGGGTGTGGCCTTCCACTCCGACGGCGGGCGGTACCACCGCAAGCGGCACGACCACGAACCCAAACATTTCGATCGCGCCAGCGTCCGCTGGCGAATTGGCTTTCGCCGTCATGTCGATTCGAGGGACAACTGCGCCCACCGCGGTTACCGGCACGGGAGCGGCGGCCACCAGTCTCTACGGGATTGCGCCGACTCAGTGCACGAGTGCCGGCTCGAGTCTCTGCGGAGCAGGGGCCGATATGCCTTTTCCCGGAACGGCGATTACGTGGACGGACGGCAACGCGACCGACTGGGTCGTCGCCGCGGTCCGCGTGTTGCCCGTTCCCAACTGCGGGGTCGCTTCGGGAAACTGTTATCGGGTCGGCGCGGGCGGAGCGTGGAACACCGCGGCCAACTGGTCGAACACATCCGGAGGTGCCTCCTGCGGGTGCACCCCGGTCGCCACGAACAACGCGTTCTTCAACGCAAGCCCAACCGGAACCACGACGCTCGCGGCAGCAACCACAATCGCAAGGATCGACATGACGGGTTTCACCGGCACGCTGGACACGACCGCGTCCAACTGGGCCCTCACCGTCAATGGGGCCTTCCTCGTTCAAGGCACGTTCCTCGCGCGGAATTCGACCGTGACCTCGACCGGAGACGCGAGCGTCCTAACGGCCGGTACAATCGTCAATCTTGGCGCTTCAACGTGGACGGTGAACGGGATATGGACGAACCAGTCCACCTCCGGATCCTGGGTCGCGGGCACGAGCACCGTGACGATCCGAGACGCCGCGAGTGGCACACTGACGTTCGCGGCATTGGCCGGCGCGACGAACGAATTTAACAACCTGACGCTCGACGCCAGCGTGACGACGAGCATCACCTACACGATGGCGACGAACGCGCTCCGGCTGGGAGGGACGCTGACGATTCGCAACTCCACGGGCGGCGCCGCAGGATCGACCGTCCTGACCAGCTCGGCTTCGAACTTGGGCATCACCGCGGGGGCGCTCACCCTTGCGACCCTGGGAACCTTGGTGGCGAATGGGTCCGCGGTGACCGTCAACGGCAATGTGAACGTCGGCGCCGCGAACGCCTACGTCGTCATGGGTTCGTCGACCTGGACGGTCACGGGAACCTGGACAAACGCCTCGACGTCGGCTTCCTGGAACGCCGGGACGGGGACGCTCACGTTCTCGAGCGCGACGGGCGGGACGATGACGTTCGCCGGGACGAATCTGCCGGGGAACGAATTCAACAACATTACGTTCACATCGTCCGCCGCGTCCGCTCAGACGTTCACGATGGCGACGAGGGCGATCGTGTGGGGCGGTACCCTCACCCTGTCGGATGGGTCGTCGACGACGGCCCTCGCGACCGCGAATCTCGGCCTGACGGGCGGCGCACTGAACGTCGGGAACGGTGGGATTCTCACCGCGAACGCTTCCACGATTGCGGTCGGGAGCGTGACGATGACCGGAGGGACAAGCGGGACAATCACGCTGACGACCAGCTCGTTCACCAGCAGCGGGAACTGGGACACCAGCGGAGCCGGTTCGGTCTTCACGAAAGGGACCAGCTCGGTCACGATGACCGGCGTCAGCACGATCGCGATTCTGAACGCGGTCAACAATTTCAACAACCTGACGATCGCTTCGGCCGGCACCGTCACTCAGACCGGCTTGCTCGACGTGTCTGGCACGCTCACCGTAAACGCCGGAGCGAGCCTGGCGACCGGGGCACAGTCCCTCACCGTCGGCACCCTCGCGGCAAACATGGCCGGAGGAATCGCGGCGGGCGCGTCGGGCACGAAGACAATCGGCGGCGATGTCAGCATCGCCGCAACCGGGTTCTTCAACTTCGGCGGTGCCACGTGGAACTTCGCAGGCTCGTGGACGAATTCGTCAACGAGTGCTTCGTGGTCCGCCGGGACCGCCAGCGTGGTGTTCCGCGCCGGCGCAAGCCAGACGATGACGTTCAAGGCCACGGGCACCGAGTTCTACAACCTGACGCTCGACACGACCGCGACGGCCGGGGTGAGCTACACAATGGCGACGAATCCCCTGAGTTGTGGCGGTACACTCACGATCCAAAACAGCGCGGCCAGTCCCACGGGGAACACGGTCCTCACGACGGGCGCGAGTAATCTCGCTGTGACGATCGCGGGCCTCACGATCGGCGCGAACGGGACGCTGACGGCAAATGCTTCGACAATCACGGACAACGGCAGCTGGACCTCCAATGCCGCGAACGCGACGTTCAACGCGGGCACTTCGACCGTCGCATTCGGGGCCACGGGAACCATCACGCTCGCCGCTGGGCAGAGTTTCTACGCCATGACCCAAAGTGCCGGGACGAGCACGCTTGGAGCGGCGCTCACGGTTACCGGACCAATGACGGTGAACGGCACGGTGAACACCGGCGCGAGTAACTTCGCCCTCGCTGCACAAGGAGGGCTCACAATCACAGGCGCCCTCATCACGGGGACGTCGATGGTCGCCGTAGTCGGAAACGTAAACATCAGCGCGGCCGCGGCCTTCATCACCTCCTCCGCGACGGGTTCCTGGACCGTGACCAACGGCAACTGGACGAATGCGACGACATCCGCATCGTGGAGTTTCGCGGCTCCGATCCTTTTCACTTCGAACGCGGGGAGGTCGATGACCTTCGCGGGTTCCAATCTGAGCGGCAACGAATTCTCCGGCGCCGTCGCGTTCGACTCCAGCGTCCCCGCGGGAGCTACGTATACGATGGCAAGCCGAGGGCTCGCGGTCGGGGGTTCCGTAACAATCCAGAACAGCGCGGGCGGAGCGACGGGATTCACGATTCTCGATTCCTCAGGCTCGAATCTCTCCCTGACCTTTGGATCCGTCATCCTCGCGACCTTCGGGGCGCTCAACACTCGATCCTCCGCAGTCGCGATCATGGGCGATGTTGCAATCGGCGCCGCGAACGCCTATGTGACGAACGCAGGCGGATCTTGGACGGTTAGTGGGTCTTGGACCAACGCGTCCACGTCCGTATCGTGGAGTTTTGCGGCATCAGTTACGTTCAACTCGTCTGCCTCGCAAACGATGACGTTCGGCAATCTGACCCCGGAGTTCGCGGGCAACGTCACGTTCAATTCCGGCGCGTCCACGGTGACTTTCGCCATGGCCTCGAACGCGCTCACGATCGGGGGGACGCTCACGATCTCAGGCGGCGCCGGGACCACGACCCTCAGCACCGGCGGGTCGAATCTCTCTATTTCCGCCGCGACGCTGAATGTGAACGCCGGCGGTAGCTTGGCCGCGAACGGGTCGCTCATCACGGTCACATCCATGGATACGCATCTGGGCGCATTCGTGGTTGGGACGTCCACCGTGGTCATCGCCGCCTCCGGCGGCACGGTCAATGTTCCACAGCAGCTTTCCAGCCTGACGGTCAATTTCGGCATCACCACGACGTTCGCCTCGAACGTCTCGTGGTCTGTGAGTCTGACGTTGACGGGCGCAACGCTGACCTTCAATGGCGACCTCTCCTCAGTCGGACCAGCGAGCCTCGGCTTCGCCTCTTCGTCGATCTCGTTCGCTGGCTCGTGGAACACGTCCTCGGCGACGGCGTTCACATCGACGGGTTCGTCGATCACCTTCACGGGGTCGGCCCGGACGATCACCCTGGGGGCGGGCCAGCAGTTCGAGTCCCTGACAATTGCCGGGACCGTCTCGCTTGGGTACGACCTCATCGCCACGAGCCTAACCGTGAACAACGTGAGCACGCTGACCAAGACCGGCCACAGCCTCGTCTTCAACGCGTTGACCGTCAACGGGACGATCGCCGATGGAGCCGTGAACGTCACGAACCTGACGGTCACGAACAGCGACGGAACGGCCCTCGTAACGATCTCGGTCTTCAGCGGATGGGCCGTCGGATCCTCCTATGCGTGGACCCACACATCGAGCGAAATGTCTCAGACCATCACGTGGACGATCGGTGGGAACGCGGTCGGAAATCTGTTTAACGTGACGAAAGACGGATCGCCCTTCGCGAGCGGGACGGTCAACGGCGCCGGGCAGGTCGTCTTCACGATGCTCGGTTCCGACCCCGACATGCAGGTGGGCATTGCCGCGCCATGCGCGGGCAACCGGTATTGGGTCCAAGGAAGTGGGAACTGGAACGATTCGAACCACTGGGCGTCCTCTTCCGGGGGAGGCTTCGGCTGTTCGGTGCCAGGGCCCACGAACCCTGTCTTCTTCGACGGCAATTCCGCTTCGGCCACCGTCACGATTAGCGGGAACGTCTCCATGGCGTCCTTGAACACGAGCGGCTTCAGCGGCACAATTGCCGTCGGGGCGTACGACGTCTCCGTGAGCGGCAACGTGACCCACGCCGGCGGCACGATCACCATGGCCGCCTCGACCGGGAGCGGATTCGTGGTCGGCGGCTCGCTGACCCTCTCGGGCACCTCGAGCATCCAGATGACCGGCGCATCGGATGGGTCGGTCTCCGGAAATGTCAGCATTTCGTCCCCGAGCGCTTTTGTCAAATTCGGGAGCGGTACCTGGACCTTCGGCGGTTCGTGGACGAATGCCTCCACCAGCGCGTCGTGGGCCGCAGGGTCCGGGACGATCGTCTTCCGCGCCTCCGCGAACACGACGATGACCTTCGCCGGGACGAATCTACCCGCGAGCGAATTCCACCACGTCACGTTCGATGCGACGCTGGTGGCGGGCCTGACGTACACGATGGCGACGAACCCGCTGACACTCTCCGGACTACTAACGATCCAGAACACAAGTGGCAGCCCTACCGGTAACACGACCTTGACCACGTCGGGGTCCAACCTCGGGATCACCGCCGGGGCCGTGACCATCGGTAATTACGGCACTCTGGTCGGAAACGGTTCGACGATTCAGGTGGGCGGAAATTGGACCGCGACGGGAACGAACGCGACCTTCAACCCGGGAACGGGTTCGGTGATGTTCACCGCGACGGCGACGATCGACGCCCTGCAAGCCTTCAACAATATGACCGTGAGCGCCGGGACCTCGACGCTTGCGTCGGACCTGAATGTCAATGCAACCCTGTCGATTTCCGGCGGGGGGCTCGCGACATCGACGTTCGCGCTTTCGACGATGACGCTCATCCTGTCCGGTGGCGCTCTGACATCCGTTTCGGGCGGAGGAACGGTGACGGGGGACGTGAGCGTGTCCGCCGGCTCCTACATCGCCTTCGGCGCGGGGACCTGGACGTTCCGTGGGTCCTGGGCCAACCTGTCGACGTCCACCTCGTGGTCAGCGGGAACCGGAACGGTGGTCTTCGCGGCCGGGTCGCCACAAGTCATGTCCTTCGGCAATCTGACTGTCTCCGAGTTCCACAACATCCAATTCAGCCCTCCCGCCGCGGCAACTTTCACGATGGCGACGAACGGCCTGCGTTGGAACGGCACGCTCACCCTCGACAACAACGCGGCCCTCGTGACCGCGAACTTGGTGCTCATCGGCGCAGGAGGCAATCTCACCATCCTCGACGGAGGGACCTTGACCGCGGGGACGTCGTCCGTGAGTGTCGCCAACGTCACAATGACGGGCGGGACCTCCGGAACGATTACGGCCTCGGGCTCGTGGACCGTCTCCGGAAACTGGGACACGTCTGGCGCGGGTTCCGCTTTCGTCGGGATCGCATCGACCGTGCTCCTGACGGGCCCCGGAGCCACGGTTCGCATCTCGAACCCTGCCAACGGGTTCGGCACCCTCACCATCAGCGGCTCGATTTCCGCGGCGTCCGGGATCGCGATTTCGGGCACCCTGACGATCAGCGGCTCCCTCGATACGACCTCGGCCAACTACGCCCTGACAATCAGCGGCGGGCTGACGCTGAGCGGTGCGAACGCGGCGCTCACGACGCATGCTTCGAACGTCTCCGTCAGCGGGGATGTGACGGTCGGCAGCCCCTCCAGTTTCATCGTGTCTGCGGTCGGTGGTTCGTGGACCGTCTCGGGATCCTGGACGGACGCCTCGACATCCGCATCCTGGAGTTTCGCGGCCCCCATCACCTTCAGCTCGTCGTCGGACCGAAGCATGGCGTTCGCGGCGCTTCCGGCTGGCGCCGCCGAGTTCGGCGACGTGACGTTCAACGCCGGCGCGTCAACGGTTGTGTACACGATGGCGGGGAACGCCCTCGTCTGGTCCGGTGCGCTCCGTGTTCAGGGCGGGACCGGGACCACGACCCTTACGACGACCAACGTCGGACTCGTCGGTGGCGCATTGATGATCGGGGACGGCGGCGTTCTGATGGCGTCCGCCTCGCCGGTGTCCGTGTCCGACGTCACGGTGACGGGCGGCAGCTCCGGCGCGATCGTCGTGACGAGTGGGAGCTGGACCGTACTCGGTAATTGGGACAGCTCCGGCGTGAGCTCCACGCTGACCGCGGGAACCTCAACAATGACCTTTGCCGGGACAACC
>Ga0209236_1000734_pt1 | contig 19446 bp, 13 predicted proteins | sample GraSoi013_1_40cm_FD_185819 | JGI IMG/M metagenome (GOLD analysis project Ga0209236, IMG submission 185819) | Grasslands soil microbial communities from the Angelo Coastal Reserve, California, USA - Sample 09_27_2013_1_40cm (SPAdes) (version 2) | ecosystem: Environmental > Terrestrial > Soil >... | reverse complement strand
GAGCATTAGCACAATCTGGATAACCGGTACAGAGGGCGCTTGGATCGGCCTGTGGTACGAGAAATGCTGGATCGTAATTAATAGCGAATTGCCAGCCGAAGACAGCAGGTGCTATGAGAGAATCTCCAGTGCTGAAGGTGTTGCTGAGGTCATTGTCATAGACAACAGTCTCACCGGCATCCCAGACACTGTTGATGGTGTTATCGATAAATTTGATTTTCGGATCAGTCTTCAGAACAGAACCTGTCGCGGGAGTGATCCCGGCAACAATTGGCTCAACATTCGACGAACTAGGATCGTATACATTGTTGAGGTTGGTGTCGTATACGACGGTCTCGCCCTTGTCCCAGATATTGTTGTTGTTGGTATCGTTAAGCTTGAGATGCGAGTCAGTCAAAACCGCCTGGCCAGTCGCCGGATTAGCGGCCCCTGTTACCACAGCTCCGGCCCTAAATGTCAAGCCGGTTGTGAGCGTGCCCGTTACTGTAATATCTGTTTGAGTTAGACTGTTCGAGTCAAGCTGGACAACGGAACTGGTCGCCAAGCCACCTGCTAGCGGAGAAATGGCGGCGAGAGAACGTACGCCGGGTGCGGACCCTCCGGTAGCAGAAACAGGTGAAGTAGGAGAGGTTGTAGCTGGAAGAATTGAGTTTGGCCCCGCACCAACGGCAGCGACCAGGGTTGTCAGACACAGCAGTATAGCTAGTGCTACTAGGTTCTTCTTACGACTCATGCTATTGACACTGTTTCAAGGAAACTATCGGTTAAACGGGCTCCTCGGCCGTGACACCATATAAGAGTTTTCAGTGAAAGTACTTCCAGCTATATCCGTGATAATCCTCGGATACCTCGGGGAACAGCTTGACCAACTGATTTTAGACCCGAAAACGAAGACCCCTCCCGATCAGCCCCCCCAGAAAGAATGTTAAGCCTGTGAGAGCATCACCTGAACACTCTCCAACCGTCCACTCCCAGCCAAACCATGCCCGGCCAGACTCTGTTTATCCCAGTCCCGTCAGACTTGTAATGAGTTTGTGTTAAGATCTGGGGGTTTCCTACCCAAAACTTATACTATCGCCCGATCTCCGCTCTCTGTCGATCGCTAGAGAGGTACTAAGTAGGTATTCGACAATTCTTGCCCGTTCTCCAAGTTGAACATCTAACAACAAATTACAAGACTCTGCGGGGCTGGGTCCAGGCTTGCGACGATGTCAATTTTGAGGTTGAAAAGGGCGAAGCCATGGGCCTTGTCGGCGAGTCCGGTTGCGGAAAAACAACGGTCGCATTATCATTGCTAAAACTCCTCCCGTCCGCCGGGAGAATCCGTAAGGGGAGAATCCTCTTCAATGGTAATGATCTAGTGAAGATGAGTGACTCGCAGATCAGAAAGATCCGTTGGAAAGGGATTGCCATCATCTTCCAGGGCGCGATGAACGCGCTGAACCCGGTCTTCAAGATCAGCGACCAGATCACCGAGGCTATCAAAATCCATGAGCCGCACGTCAGCAGGACGCAATCGAGAGAAAGAGTCGAGGCATTGCTTGAGATGGTCGGGATCGACAAGACACGCGCCAACAATTATCCGCATGAATTCAGCGGAGGCATGCGCCAACGCGCACTGATCGCCATGGCACTAGCCGCCAACCCTGAGGTTCTAGTGGCGGACGAGCCAGGGACCGCGTTGGACGTTATCGTCCAGGCTCAGATTCTCAAACTTCTCAGAGAGTTGAAGGACAAGCTCAACCTTTCGATGGTCTTCATCAGCCACGACCTTAGCATCGTCGCGGAGACCTGCGAGAAACTGGCGATCATGTACGCAGGCCAAGTGGTGGAGTACGGCGATACAAAGTCCGTGTTTGCGAAGCCATTGCACCCATATACGCAAGGACTACTTGGAGCATTCCCAAGCATAAAGGGCGAACGTAAGAAACTGGTCAGCATACCCGGTCAGCCTCCCGACTTGTTGATGCCGCCGACAGGCTGCAGGTTCAACCCACGCTGTCCGTATGTGATGGACGTTTGCAAAAAGGTGGATCCAAAGATCCTACCCGTCGACCAGTCCAACCATCTAGCACGCTGCCATCTCTACCCACAAGAATAGTCGTGACTATTCAAAAATGAAGTTTGGACTGAAGAGATCAAAAAAGGAACAACAATCGTCATCCTCAGCTTCAGTCGAAGGGGAGAATACGAGGCCAGAAGCAAAGGACATGACTCAGATCCCCTCGGAGTATCAGGACGCAATAATCAGCGCACGTGGGTTGAAGAAGTATTTCCCTGTAAAGCAGGGGTTCGTCTCTAGTATCGTCGGACAGCAATCCTTCGTGAAAGCTGTCGATGATGTCAGCTTCTACGTCAGAAAGGGCGAAGTCTTCGGCTTAGCGGGCGAAAGCGGGAGTGGCAAATCAACCACTGGACGACTACTCCTCCGACTGACTGACATCACAGCAGGAAACGTCTACTTCAAGGGTAAGGATATTTCCAAGCTCGGCCCTAGAGCTCTCAAACCCCTCCGGAAGGAGATGCAGATCATCTTTCAGGATCCGTACGAATCCCTAGATCCTCGTATGACGATTAAAGAAATTGTTGCCGAGCCCTTGCGAATCCAGCGCCTGGCAAAGACGGAAGAAGAGATTGAAGAACGTGTTAAACAAATACTGACCGAGGTCGAGGTTTTTCCACCGGAGGAATATCTCTACCGATTCCCCCACGAACTCAGCGGCGGACAACGACAACGTGTCGCCGTCGCCCGGGCCTTCGTCGTCAATCCTGAATTTGTCGTTGCGGACGAGCCTGTCTCAATGTTGGACGTGAGCATCCGCGCGGAGGTCCTCAACTCAATGCTCGAACTAGTCCAGAAACACCAAGTCTCATTCATTTACATCACCCATGACCTGGCCCTAGCAAGACATGTCTGTGACCGGCTCGCCATAATGTATCTGGGCAAGATAGTGGAGATGGGCCCAACAGAGGAAGTGATCAACAACCCTCTCCATCCGTACACTCAGGCCCTGATAGCAGCGATACCGATACCGGACCCGGACTATCGCCGGGGCAACCTCCCCATTTCGGGAGAAATACCAAGTCCTTTGAACCCGCCCCAAGGGTGCACATTCCATACTCGCTGTCCTTACGCATTCTCAGAATGCACAAGGAACGAGCCACCTCTCCTAGAAGTAGAGCCGGGACACTGGGTCTCCTGCCACATGATCCGAAAACAATAGAGTCCCTTGGCAAATCCTCTGCAGATCTTCATCTAGGAAAAATGGAAAGAATGCTAAGCTAAAAAAGGATAACCTTATCCCCATTTCTATCCTTTCCTTTTGAAAGAACGGTAGTAAGTATCTTGAAGCTGGAATTCCTCCGGCCTCTCTGTTTAGGATTAATGGCATTCCTCGTAGTCTTTCCCTATTACGCAAATCAAGTCACACCGGTACGGGCTATCCCTGGCTGCTTTCTAGGCACCCAATGCATATGCCAGCTGGCACCATGTCAGACTACTACATGGTCTCCTTATGGTCCCATAGTCCAGAATCTCCAGCTGAATTTTTACAGTGATCCGAGCGCAGAACTCAACGATTTTCTCACGGGACACCTCGACATCACCGACCTTGCGGTTCCTACCAATCGATACTCTAGCTTCGACCTTAGCCAAGACTTTGTGCAGAGTCCTGCAACGGGACAGTTCGGTCTCTTCGGTATCTTCTTCAACGGTGCCAGCAGCCGCTTCACGGCTAGCAAAGAATACGACACTGGGGCCGGGGGTCCATTCTGGGGTTGCAACTGGAACACTGGAACACCATTCACTAACACCGAACAAACGTATGTTTCACAATGCGGCATCAGCATGCGCCAAGCATTCCTCCATCTCGTGGACCGGCCCAAATTCGCCGCCAGCTTCGGTAATCTTGTCGCTCTGGCAGACCCGTCTCCACCGTTCAAAGACCCGTCCGGAAGCTCAGTGGCCACCCAATGTTCCTGGGACAGTTTGTATCCCAGCGTTCAATATCCGACATGCCTAGGAGCCTATAATTTTGCCGATGACCCTAGTGGATTTGCTCAGCCCGGTTCACCGGACTTTTGTGCAGCTGCGGACCACATGATTGCTGCGGGCGTTGCTACTGGAGAGCAGGCCGGGTCCTGCACGTTGACTGGTGTCAATTCAGGAGTCTTCGCCCATCCGCTCCGATTAATAATCAAGGGCAGTGACAGTGTCCGTCGCGCCCTGGCGATAGGATTCTCGAATTCCCTCAACCAGCTTTTCAGCGGGGCGGCAGTCGCTCCGTGTTACGGTTTGGCTTGCAACTACGCGTTCTTGGTCTTCACGGACCCTCCGGACGGACTGATGGATGACTGGGATGCGTATACGTACGGATACAGTCTGGGCGGTCCATACGCTGACAATCTTTACAGCCTCTTCTCAAGCCAGGGTGCCAGCGATCTCTGTGGTGGAGTCCAGAACGGGTACCCGAACAATCCAACATTCGTCTGCATTCCCCAACTGGACCAGTACACACTGGCTGCTTCTCAGACATCGGACGTGAACACGTTCCGCTCCGACACATTGGCCGCCTTCAACGTTTACGGGGCACATGCTGTCGACATGCCAGTCTACACCCATGCAATCAGGACTGTAGCTTTGAGGTGTGTTGCTGGACTCGTGAATCAGGTAGGCGTTGGATACAGCAACTTTTGGACAATGCTCAACGGACACATGGACCCCAACTGTACCCCTAGCAATCCAATCTACTCGTTCGGTGGTGGCGACCCGACAACTTTGAGATCGGGACAAGCTTCTCCGACGCTAGAACTGAATATATTCCGGGCCCAGACAGTGTGGGAGTTCAACATCTTAGGCGAAGTATACGACACGTTGTTCAATGCGAGCCCTGCCCAGCCTGGGAGCATCTTCTGCTGGATGTGCAACAGTTACACCCGATCCGTCGACAATAATGGGGACACGCACTTCCTTGTGGAACTACGGCTGAACTTGCGATGGGCCGATGGCGTATCCGTCGATGCGAAAGATGTGAAGTTCAGCCTCCTCAACCTTCGAGACTTTGCGTCAGCAGCTAGTGGCCAACTGACAACTGTCAAATCCGTCTCGGTGTTCAACCCGTCCACGCTAGACATCGTGTTCAATGGACAAAGCATATCATTCCCTGTCGCCCTGGAAGGAGCATTCATCATTCCACGCCACATCTGGGAATTGCAGGGAGACACGACGTACGGAGAAATTGGAAGGGTCGACCCTGCAAAACTCTCGCCTGCATATGACCCGATCGCGGCAGGTACGTTCATCGGCTCCGGACCGTTCTCATGTCGATCACTCTTCCCTGAAGACATGGGTAGAATCGGGGCGGGCTGCACGAAAGACTACCAAGGCAACAGGGTTGGACAAGCCCTCCCGGTTGGCGGGTCAATGACGCTGCAAAGTTTCGACTTCACCAGTCAAGCCACCGACCCATTCTACCAGTACATGCGCAGCTACAATCCAGCATGGGGCACCGGATCCGGGGCCTCTGCCGAGTCCGGACAATTCCAAGAGTTCAGCTATTCCGATGGACCAGACAGGGACGCGCACATCGACATTGCCGACGTTTCCAGTATCGCCGTCTGCTTCGGGGCCAATCCAGCAAACAATTACAACAGTGGAATCTGTGGATTGTCAAACTACAATTACTGGCATAGGTCAGCCTTCGAGACGAATCAGGGAACGATTGGAATTGGCGAGCTTGCAACAGTTGCTGCTCACTACGGAGAAGAATACGTCTACCCGTTCTCCTGGAATCCACCTTCCTTAATTGGCATCGTCGCCTACCAATAACAATCGTTAACCCCGACACCTTTCCGGCAAAGGAAGAGGAGACACTCTCGGCCTAGGTACTACTGTCCTAGCGTCGATACTCTACCCTGCCAGCCAATACCGACTGGACAAATTCCCTAACACCCTCCGCAGCGTGTGTAGAGGCCCGGAGCTCAATCTTCTGGTCCGCGGTAACTAGGATAATCTTCGCCTTGCTCCCCTGATCCGATTCGATTCTCATGCTGACAATCCTCGGATACTCTACCGCAAAATTCTCCGGGCGCAATAAGAGGATCGCCTCCGGATCAGTATCAGCCATCTTCTGAAGTGAACCTGTCTTAACGCGAGATCTCCCGAGTCCCTCAGACATCTTACCGAGCATTCCATACATTGGAACAGCCGATCGTCCAATCTTCTCCTGATGTGCCAGGATCAATCGGGTCTGGGTAAATAATAGAAAGAGATGCTCAGAGCCCAGTCTCAGAACCGCCTCGACCTCCAATCCGCTCAAAACCTTCTCCTGATTCGAAGTCGGATTCTCCTGGCCGGAATTGGTCATTCCACGCAACCTACTCTGGGGATTTTTCGTCTCCCGTTGTTTATTGGCAGAGAAGGCTACTCATAAGAATAGTGAATCGAAATGCTTGCCAACCTTCCAGCAGCTATGATAACAATCGCGTTCTGGGGAGTTCCTAGGTCACAGAGAGATAGTCTCTTTGGAGGAAAAGTGGGAATTGGGTCTAATTCTGGCATAGGGTAATAACCGAGACATCGGAAGGTTTTCGCTTCTGCGGACATGAAATTTCTAACCGTCAAGCGGTTCTTGCTCGTGGCACTGCTAAGCCTAATCTACATTCCCGGGCTCCCGCTAATCCCGCATCCACCGCTGGAGAAAGTTGCTGCTGCCTCGTTTACATTGTACGGAAAAGCGATCGGCGGCTGGGGCTTTACACCTTCGACGATAAGGAATCCCGGGCCGGATCTTGTGGTGACTACGGGTGAATCTGTCACGTTGACTCTGTTTTCCGGGGACAGTAGTGCTGCGATACCGCATCAGTTCTGTGTGGACTATGACATTCCGCCAGACTACGTACTGAATGGATGCGATACTCCTCAGGAGGTGGCCACGCGATCTCCTTTCTTCAACTCGGCAAGCCCGGTCACGTATACTTTCACCGCCAGCTCGATACCCGGGAACTATACTTACTTCTGCACAGTTCATACGACTGACATGCAGGGCAAGTTTGTCGTCTCATCGCCTCACGACGTGGCGGTCACTGGCTTAACGACTTCGAGAAACTTCGCCTACAATAGTGTCGTCTCCAACCCGGTCCAAGTCAACGTCACCGCCTCCAATCTGGGTGGTTCATCCGAGACTTTCTTTGTCAGTGCAAAGGCAAACTCTACCCTGATCGGCAACCAGTCAATCACGCTCATCGCGGGTGGTACGACCAAGGTTTCGTTCAACTGGACAACCCTCGGACTGGTGCGTGGCAACTATCTTCTAACTGCCCAGGCCACAAAAGTCACTGGGGAAACAAACACCGCCAACAACTCCTTCCTCAGCAGCGGTAGCTTCAATGTCAAGTTCAGAGGTGACGTCAGCGGTGATTGCAAAGTTGACATCGTCGACCTATCAACAGTTGGAGGTACCTTCGGCAAGGCCTTGGGTCAAACCGGCTACAACGCCGCGGCAGATCTGAACAATGATGCAATCACCAACATCGTCGATCTTGTCGTAGTAGCCGGCAACTTCGGCCAAGGTTGCTAGAGAGGATTTCTCGTCTATCCTTTCAAAAATTCCATCTTATGTTGTCTTTTGTCTGGTCTCCCTCGCTTTTGAAAGAAAGGTTTGGACTGGATTCAGGAAATCGCGTGGGCATTATAGTACTGGGAAAGGCAGAAAACGGGAGGGTTTGGGAAGCGTGTGCCTCCCAAGTCTATTCTCTAGCTTTATGCTGCCGCGAGATCCACGATCAGTTCGCTGACTACGGGCGAGCCAATGCCGGTTGCAAGATCATAGCCGGTGCCAGCTGGGTATCCAACGGGTGTTCCGACGAGTTTGTCGTCGCCGACTGTGATGTCATGGAAGTCGCTGGAATAACGGCTGCTGTGGTAGATGCTGTAGAGTACTGGGTTGAGGTCACCAATCGGACCCTTGCCAATATTGGCTCGGGCCTGGTTGGCCAAGGCCGTGATGCCTGCCCATTGCGGAGAACCAGCACTGGTTCCACCGACGATGAACAAGACTGGGAAACCGAGTCCACCATAGACCACGAGCACTCCGCCGTCGATCGCTGCATTGTACGAAACGTCAGGACCCCTTGCTGTGAGACCTAGACCGCTCTGGTAGGATGGAACACCGAACAACAAGCTAGGAGCACCGCCGGTTGCGACGCCGAAGCTAGGCTCGTTCCATACCTGTTCTCCACCGTAGCCGTCAGCTACACAGTTTGGTGCCACCGTCCGTCCGAGCACGCAGGGACCATGATACGCGGATAGGCCGGAGGTGCATGAGAACGGTGTGGATGTTGGGCATGGTTGTAATGTTCCAGTTGCATTGTACGGCAATCCCTGGGTCCCGGTTACGGCTACGTTGTGTAGGTCCGATGCTGGGAAGTTGTTCATTGCTGTGGAAAAGCCGAAGGTCGCACCTGTGTCGCCTGCGGAGGCGAAGAAGGTGTCACCCACTGCGACGCCGTTCGCATAGTTGCGTTGTGCCTGGTTGACTTGACCTCTGTTGCCGCTGCCGGTTATGAAAATCTCTGGGATTCCGAAGCTTTGCGAGAATACGGCGCCGGGGAAGGCCGCAATAGCTGCGGCTTCTGCATCATTGATCGCGTTGCCTGAATTTGTTGCGGCAACGACGAGGACGATGTTCGCTCCGGGTGCAATTGCATGTGCCCATTGAACGTCCAGACTCGTCTCGATCGTCCAGCCAAACGCGCCATGCGGATTCTGATTGTTGATGTTGACTATGGGACAAGTGCTCTCGTCGAATGGATTTGGAGAATTGCCGCAGAATATTGTGAACGATGGCGGGTCTGGGAGTCCGAAGACAAGGTCGAATAGTGCGAGATCCTGTCTGATTGTGGGACTTCCGAACGCGTCTACGATCACGATTGTTTGCCCGCTCCCGTCAAGGCTGGAGGGTACCGAGTATGCTTTTCTGACGAACTTTGGCGAGTAGCAGACTATATTGCCGAGGCCGGTGCTTTTGCAGAGTGGGAGGCCATTGGGCAGGGTCGTGTTGGGACCGAGTGGGCCTAGGGGAATAGCGATGGGATTTACAGTATACTCGAAGCTGACTGTAGTCGAGGCGGTTCCGACGGGGGCTACGAGCATTATGGTTGCAATAGCTAGAGCTGCTGTAACAGCAAGTATTTTCTTCATAAATTTGAACGAGACCGTTGCTTCTGTATTAACGCTTTTGGTCAGAGGAACTGCCAGCTATCTGTGGAAAGATAATGGTTTCCACTGCGCCAAACAGGAGTGTCCCCCAAAGAAGCACGAGGATTCTTAGGAAATCTTCTCTCAGGCATGAACCAGAAAATTCTCAAGTCAATGGACGCGGTTGGTGGGGCGGCAGTTAAAGCTTAAAGGTGGAAAAGCCAGTCGGAAAAGCAGGATGAGCCTCGCCGAGTAACGGGACCAAGGGAAGCATTGGAAACTATTTCCGCACTGCACTCTTGATCTCTCTGGCACTTTCTATTCGGCTCGATGCGACTACGCCTCATCACGTTTCCGCGATGGACTCCACTTTGTCTCCGACATCCTCGCCATCCAATCCGGGCTTCGGTTATTCTCGTCAGTGGGGGATGTTCGGGGGGCCTTCGAGCCCGAACGGTGTGGCACTCGACGGTTCTGGCAACGTGTACGTTGCAGATTCAAAGAATCTCGCCGTGGGAAAAATGGCCGCGGACGGTAGCTTTCTCAATATGTGGGGGTCCCAAGGTGCTGGACCGGGACAGTTCAACAATCCGCTCGGGATAGCAACTGACTCGAGTGGCAATTTCTTTGTGACTGATTCGGTGAATAGCAACGTTCAGAAGTTCTCCAGCACGGGAGCACTTCTCGTCTCGTGGAATTCTAACGGGACATCGAATGGATTACTCGTCCATCCTCAGGGCATCGCAGTCAACGCGTCTGGTTATGTCTATGTCGTGGACCAAGGGAATCAGCGGGTGGGTATATTCCGGAATGATGGAACGTTCACGAAATATTTCAGGCTCGGTGCAATCGGCAACTTCACTCTCGCTATGGGTATAGCGATCGACCTTCTTGGTTTTGTGTATGTGGATGATGCCAACACCGATGCTAGAGATGGCTTCGCCGGGAACGTTACAAAGTTCACGAAGAACGGATCTTTCGTTCTATCCTGGGGCGGAGCGAACTCTGGCGGGACACTTTTTTCTCCGCAAGGCCTAGCGGTGGACAATTCATTCAACGTCTACGTCGCCGACAGTCTCGCGTCTAGGGTTGAAAAATTTGCCAGCAATCAAAACCTCATCATGAACATAGGCTCTCCAGGGACGACTCCTGGTCACTTCTCATGGCCGATGGGCGTTACAGTTGACAACCAAGGAAACCTCTTCGCAAGCGATCCTCTCAACTTCAACGTTCAACAATTCTCGACGAGCACAGGATTCTATGTTACAAGCCTTGCCTATCAACGACTCGGACGACTGTCCACGCCCTACGGCGCCGCGTTTGACGATTCAGGAAACATCTACATCGTCGACCAAGACAATGATAGAGTTCAAAAGTTCAACATCCTAACTGGAAACTATCTCGTTGCCTGGGGAACGCCTGGAAACTTAGCCGGACAATTCAACGGTCCATCCGGCCTTGCAGTGGATCGCAACGGGAACGTATACATCGCCGACTCTAACAATAATCGGATCCAGAAATTTTCTCCCGCTGGATCTTTCATCAACGCCTGGGGCTCACTAGGAACCGGTAATGGACAATTCTACAATCCGACCGGGATCGCAATTGACAGTTCGAACAACATCTACGTAACAGACTATTACAATGATAGGGTCGAAAAATTTGACAGCAACGGAAACTTCATCCTGAAATGGGGAGCAACCGGGACCGCTAATGGTTTATTCAATGGACCGCAGGGCATAGCAGCATCTCCCTCAGGCATTGTCTATGTCAGCGACTCAGGAAACAATCGCGTCGAGAAATTCACAAGCTCCGGCGGATTCATCACGTCCTGGGGCACACCCGGCTTCTCGAATGGCCAGTTCAATTTTCCAACCGGAATAGGCCTAGACTCCTCCGGAAACGTGTATGTTGCCGACACGAGCAACAGCCGGGTAGAACAGTTTGCTGACAACGGAACTTTCCTCACCACTTTTGGCTCCTTTGGCCCGGGGTACGGTCAGCTCGCGAATCCAGAAGTCGTGATAGTCGACGGTTCAGACAATGCTTACGTGACTGACAGCAACATACTAACTCAGGGCAACGCGAATGATCGCGTCATGGTTTTCGCTCCGTTCCATGATACCGCAGCAAAAAGTATGACACTCTCCAAGAATACCGCATACGTAAGCGTGGCATTGGCACGTCCGGTACTATTGAATGTTACAGTCTCGAACTACGGTCTGTCCAACGAGATCTTCTGGCTGAAGTTCTTGGCGAACACGACAATCATTGGACAGCAAAATATCACACTATCGACTGGACAGTTTCAGATAGTATCCTTTTCCTGGCAGCCTAATATCGGTGCTAGGGCAGCATACAACATCACATCCCAGGTCCAACATGTCTCAGGAGACCCAAACTTGGCGAATAATATTGCGATAGGCGGATTGTTCTTTGTTAGGTTTAGAGGAGATGTCAACGGCGACTGCAAAGTCGACATCGTCGACCTGTCCACTATCGGAAGCAGTTTCGGAACCACACCCAGCCTACCCGGCTACAAGTCCGCTGCGGACCTCAACAATGATGGGGTCATCAATATCGTCGACCTCGTGCTTGTATCCGGAAGCTTCGGGTTGAGCTGCTAGTCGAAGACACGGCAGGATATTATGCAGAGCACCGTCGACGATCAATCAATTCTTACCGATCAATCTTACCTCCGACATAAAGGCCAAGTATACTTCCGACCAGAGAGAGAAGGATTGCGAAGGGGAACTGGTAAGTTATTGCGAGGATGATTCCCTGCGAAAGGATCACATTGAACAAACCAGTGCCCGTCAATCCCAAGAGGGACGGAGTCACTAGTGCAGTGATGAACAGGACTGACGCGAAGACATGAACGATCAGAAATCCCAGCATTGCAATCCGCTCGTCCGTCATCGCCGCCCCTCCCCCAATTGCTGCCAAAAACATCAGGCCAAGGGTCAATGGAGACTGGCAGGGGGCGATCGGGTTCCTGACAGTGGTGAACTCGAAGCAACTCCGATTGTAGAACGTGTTCAGCATCAAGCCGGTAACGATCCCGATCCAGGCGAGAAGAATCCATAAATCGTGTAGTCTTACCAGGAAGGCGTAGATGCGGCCATGAGCTACTCTCGTCTGAATCACGTCCTCCCGGTGCTGCTCACTGCGAAGCAGCTTGTAGGACTCGTATATGTAGCAATCGCTGTTCTTGCCGCTGGACTCGCGGCGGTTCAGACCAATGGAAACGTACAATGGTTTTACACAGCCCAGAGTCTAGACCCGTACATTGGTGGCGTCACGTTCCGACTTGACGGCCAACCGTTGGGCTATCCCTTTGCCATAGTCGTCGCATCACTTCGAAACCCAAGCACTTACAACGGACTATCAATATCCGGTGCGAACTTTGCGGTCTTCGTCAGCTCTGCAACCGGAGATCTCAACGTCTCCGGTTCGTCCGAGATCGTGAACAATCCCCGCGGTATCAGCCGGCTCATCACTGGGGGAAGCACCTTGAACTTGACCTCCGCCTTCCAGATACACCCCGACGCGGTCGACCCGCTGCGAGTATTTCTTGGGAATCACACTAGCGACCTGGTCTATTATGTGGGGTTAACAGTATATCTCGAATCGGTCTATGGAACGTTCAGTATCCCATACTGCTACCAGTTCCCAGGCAACACTATCGCCGCCTGCCCCTCGTCCCGTGCTCCATCAGGTGGAGGGCTACGCGGGGGATAGGATCAGACCAGATCCACGCGTTCTAATCCTTGGAAGGTTCTATAACTATATCCCCACGGGTTTGAAGGCGGTCAAGAGTTGAGTTTCGAACAGGTCCTCAATTATATCGCGGAGAACCGAGACGGCTTCATCAGAGACTTCAGGACTCTCCTCCGACAACCGAGCATATCCGCCCAGGGAAAGGGGTTGGAGGAATGCTCTAGGATAGTCAAGAAACTGATGGAGAATGCTGGGATCAGGACAAGGATTCTACAAGAGAAGGATGGGAACCCTGTGGTCTACGGAGAGATCAAGTCGAAAGACGGCTCGTCCAAGACGCTCCTCATCTACGGACACTACGATGTCCAACCTCCAGAGCCGTTGGATAAGTGGGACTCCGAGCCATTCGCAGCCACCATTCACGGGAGGAAGATCGTCAGCCGTGGAGCTGCAGATAGTAAGAACAATGTCACGTCCTGCATCAAGGCAGCAGAGAGTTTCCTCAGGACGACAAAAGATGTCCCTCTGAATTTGAAGTTCATGTTCGAAGGAGAGGAAGAGATTGGAAGCCCTCATCTTCCAAGCTTCATCGAGGAGAACAGGGAACGGTTGAAGGCCGATTCAGTCGTCTGTTATGACGGAGACTTTGACGAGACCGGCCGGGCAAAGATCAGCTTAGGAGTAAAGGGATTGCTATACGTCGAGCTTCACTGCAAGAAGGCTAGGGAAGATCTTCACTCATCCTATGCGCCTATAGTTGAGAACCCTGCATGGCGATTGGTCTGGGCCCTTTCCATGATCAAAAGCCCGGACGGTAGGATCAGAGTCAAGGGATGGTACGATGAGGTCGAACCCTTCACGCCACAACAGTCTCGTCTATTGAAGAAGATTCCATTCCATGGAGAAAACTTCCTCAGAGAATTCGGGACCAAAGAATTCTTGAACGCTCGAAACTCGCGCGAAGCATTGCGACATTATCTTACTGAACCAACCGCTACGATATGCGGTTTCAAAGCGGGCTATCAGGGACCGGGCTCCAAGACGGTTCTACCTGGAAGTGCGATGTTGAAAATGGACTTTCGACTTGTCTACGACCAGAACCCACGGAAACAGTTGCAGCGGTTGAAGGAACACTTGCACAGTTACGGGTTCGACGATATCAAGGTGAAAGCCTTGGGCTTCTTAGAACCATCCAGGACCAGCCCCAGCGCTCCGATTGCGAAGGCCGCTGAGAAAGCTGCGAGGCTTGCGTATGGGACGAGTGCTGTCGTCTATCCTAGAATGGCTGCGTCTGGTCCCGACTATCTCTTCACAAAACGGTTAGGATTGGATTCGATCTGGACCGGCAGCGGACCACCATCAGCCTACTCGCACGCTCATGCACCAAACGAATACACGACCACAGACCACTGCATTGCTGGAACGAAGTACATTGCAAGCATAATAGATTCCTATGCCAGGATCGATTAGGAAACCAGAAGGTTCTCTAATTCCATCTTCCATTCCCGAACGTACTTCTTCTCTAGCTTCCTGACGATTGCCTCCTCGACAAATCTAGACATTCCGGAATCGCCGAATTTCACATGTAAGACCTCATGGACGAGGGTTGAGAGACTGGAGACTTGTATCTCCCGGAACAGTCTTCTAGCGTCATCCGACAGATCCCCGACTTGAATCTTGAACAATTCATAACCAATCTTCCGTATCCATTCCCTGGACAGTTTCAACGGGTAGAGGCTGATCTGGGAAGAGTCATGGTTGTAACTACCGTGCAGTACGTTCCAGGGTCGTCCATTCAAGGGCATGGCCGGAAACATCATCACTCTGAGATCGACCAAACTGTTCGAGCGTATGCCTTCTATATTGATCAATTTCTCCAGAAGTATTCGAACTTCGGGTCTAGAGACCAGTCCAAGAACTGTCCTCGCATAGTCGGAGAAAAAGTCCCGTTCTTTCTTCGTATACTTCGCAACCAATCCTACTGGTGGATTTGCAAGCCGGACCCTCATTTCCAAACTACCTTATTCACACTCATGAGAAGCCGAAGAAACCAACGTGGAAAGATATCGGAAATAGAGAGACAAGATTGTTATGAATCTTACTTGAGAATCCGGTCCAAGCTTCAAACAATCCTATCTAGCGCTAGATTCGTCGAGTTCTAGATTCTTAGTTTAGGAAAGGATGCCCTTTCGGATCTTCAACGAATCCTTAGCTTCCAAAGCAGACAATCGAGTATAGGTTCGCCTCAAAACCAGCACGACCCCCAGATAACAGACCGCTGCGCCAAGGTTGAACAGATAATATGATTGGAGTATTGGCGAGACATCAACATTCATACTCGCAAGTATAGACGTGCATCCAAGCGATGTCAGGAACCCGATGCCGAGAGAATAGCCCACATATCCTATGAAACTCATACTGGTAATGATGTACTTCCCCCTCCAGGCTGCACCAGCCTTTCCCATCCTAGAAGTCAAAAGGAGCAATACTCCCGAGATTACCTGGAAGACGAGGACCGCAGACAATATGCTGAGCTGAACACCAAGCATCGGTCCGTACATCTGGACCAAAGTGCTAACCGAAGACTCTGGAATACGAGCATTCATAGCTAGTATCCGTTCAACCGTACTGTACTGAGGGATGAGTATCAGAAGATAGGAAACAGATGCTAAAGCGTATCCTATAACGTAGTCACGCCTGTTCCGTTGCGTAACCTGATCCTGCTCCTTGGACAAAAAGGACTCAGAGACCATTTCCACTAACCCTTGCTAAAAACAGGACCAATAATCGATCCCGCCGAAAAAGGGACCATATCACCCCTCACTTCAAATCCTAAGCATAGAAACCCTGCTCCCCCAATTCCATACACAGTAAAGAAGGACGAACCCCAACAAATCCCCTACAAAACCCCTTGAAAACGGCTAGCCAGACATGAAAATGTCAATTCCCTAGCTCTCAGAATCAGGAATCACAAACTCTCCCCGCAGAACCCATCAAGAAACCACTACAAAACCGAATCCCACGCCAGAAAAAGGGAGCGCAGTCAAACATGGTCCCAAGAGACACAAAACACTGATTCCCGCAAAACAAAAGAAAGAATTCTCTAGAAGAAGTTTTGCACCCTATTTTGAAAAACACCCCTAAGAATTGTTATTGGCCCCCACCCCCCATTATTTTTCTCCAGCCACAGACAAAACACTTTCATTTTAACCTCCAACTCCACGAGGAATACCCCTCAAGAGTCATACTAGGAGAGTTCGCTCAATGGAACAGGCTCAACCTTCCGGTACACCTTCGACGGGGACAACACCTGTCCCTCGACAGTCAACAAATCCCGCTCAATCCCCACCCCAAACAACCGCTCGTTCTCCTCTAAGAAAGGCCTGACCAAAACCCAATCCTGCTCAGTAAACTCGGCCAACCGCCCACCATTCAACTGATCACTCGACAACAAACCATGAGGATCCCGAATATACAACGCTCCACCAGATGCCAAAGAGAACAAATTGCTACCTGGATAAGGTGAAGCCTGCTCGACAAACCGTCCATCATGTGTCGGTCTCAATCCGTTCACAATCACAAATCCCCCGCCATTGTACGGATCACCTGCCATGAACGACTCGGCCAAATAATCCAAACACGTCCCATTGATCACCACCCGTGGCCGACCAACAGCATTAATCAAAGGCCTACCCGCAGCATTTCCCAAGACATAGACATCTCCCCCCTTGGCCGCATACATGAACGCCTGCCCCACATCTCCATGAATCACAAGCTTCCCACTCTTCATAATCTGCGCCACCTGGTCCTGAGCCGCACCGTGAACATTCACCTCCGCCCCATCCACACCTGATCCAACATAATCGCCCACATCCCCATAACAATCAAGACAAAGTCCGCTCGTCCTAGGCCCAAGTCCATTCGCGATGAACCTGTGCCCACGAAGATTAAACGCCACCAATCTCCTCCAGCCCTTCTGATAACAGTCGACAAGATACCTCGCCATACTCTCACCACCTTCAACTGGAAAATCCAACGCGTCCACCGCCAACAATTTATCAACCTTCAAGGGCGGAAGCAATCTCTTCCTCGATGCCCAGTCCAACCTAACAAACTCATGCGCATGACCCCCATCCAACAGAGGAATCGACGAGAACATCCTAGTTAGCGCATCATCATACACTTGCAGTAGAGAAGCACGCCTCTTTTCCCCGGTATCATAGATCCTATCGTACAACATAGTCAAAGCCTCGACCGCAAACCAGAAGCTCCCCTGACCCCTAGAACCCAGCCTCTCCAACTCCTCGACCAAACCAACCACGTAGTCGAATTCTCCACTCTTCAACAATGGACCGAGATATTGGAAAAGACTCGGCCTATCTGCATGCTCCTGTTCAAGGTTCTGAAGTTGTTGACCCACGCTTGCACTCAGAGCCAAACCGGAATGAGAGGAGACCGCCTGGTGGTATTGTCCACTGGGTACAACGACCTGTCGGCCGAACTTGTCAGTGCACTCCAACCTTTTGACACCTGCATCAGCATCTTTCAAAGTGAACACAAAAGTCCCCCCGTCAGTGTAACTTCCACCCCTAGCATTCCAATACACATCCGCAAATCTCGCCGGGACCTTCCCATCCTCAGCCAAACGGCGCAACATGGCATTGATCGCCTGCCTCTCCGAAGCAATGACACCCACCTTCACTGGCCCGTCCTGGATAGCAAAAACCTGAGGACGCAACATCGACGTGTCAGTGATCCCGAGCAACTGTTTCTCTCCAGTTCTAGGATCGTTCTTTGCAACGATGAAGAACCAAGGACCATCAGGCGAGCCATGAATATGCGTCGCTTGTACCAATCCGTACAATCGTTGCTTCTCAACCGGAAGCATGTGAAAGTCTCTTTCGGTTGTCGGAGCCATCGCCTCCACAAGATATTCTAATGGATAATGGTAGACCCTGCTCCAAAGATCAAATAGTAGAACAGAAACCTCAGTGTCAGTCAGAAACAGTGGACGGATGCCACGCTGGGCCAAATACTCGACTATTGAGTGATAGTTCGCAAAGTCGCCGTTGTGCACGAGTGCTTCGTGTAGTCCGATGAACGGGTGTGCGCCTCCAGGATGCCAGACTCGTCCTTTCGTCGGATAACGATGATGTCCGATCCATATGTTGGCCTTGAAATCCTCAAGCTTGTAGTATCGTACCACATCGTCTCCGTACCCAACCAGTTTGAGGACTAGCATATCTTTCCCGTGTGATAGGACGAACGCCTTCTTCTCGCCGAGAGACGAATAATATCGATGGTTCAAACGGTAGCTGGTTTGGTAGATGAACTCGTCCTCCGCAGCAGATCGCTCCATCCCGGCCAGTTTGTTGGCATGTACGAACTCTTCTAGGACCCCTGGTCTAATGCGGCAGAAGTATCTGTAAACCACGGGCGGCTGCACTTCTAGACCATGGATACTTTGATAGTCGTTGACTGTCTCTATCCTTGAGCTATGGTCAACAATGAAATTGGAGTTGAGGAATTCGTTTTCGACTTCGTCCCTGACCCTTGACTCAAGGTACGCTACCTGAATGAGATAGTCGTCATCCAACACTTGACGCGTAACTCCCAGTTGCTCGGGAACGAGTCCAACAGCCGCAATCCCGCCACCTTTTCCATTGCCGCGGTTCTTCATTTGAACCAACGATTGAAGGAGATACTTCCCCTCTATTGGGACGGTGCAAGCGACTCCTATTACACCGCATCCACCCTCAGCTTCAGACTTCTCGACCATTCCAGTTACGATCGGGAGCTTGAATCGAGACCGAACTATCGACTCGACAATCTCTCTCAATTCGATCCCATTCATCTTACTTGTACCTGACAAGAAGGTCAGTTCTCCCCCTCAACTCACGTATACTCTTCAGTCCCAGCTCTGCCAATAAGGATCTTAGCCGCGTCGTCCAGGCGTTGAATAGATTCACTATCCTCTGCTCGCCCCATTCAGGCGTAATCAACCGGGACAATTCTGGATCTGTCGTTGTGATTCCAACCTGGCATCCCCGTCCTCTCTCACAGTTGCCGCAATGAGTGCATCCGACCGCAACGGCCTCTGCTGTAGCCACCACACATCCATCAGCCCCAAGTGCTATGGCCTTCGCAATATCGTCAGCTGTCCTTATTCCGCCACTTGCTATCAACACGATTTCGTCCCTGACACCTTCTGAGACCAGGTACCTGTGAACCTTAGGGATCGCGTACTCGATAGGCATCGCAATGTTCTTCTTCGCGATCTCCGGCGCAGCACCGGTTCCTCCATAGCCACCGTCTATGTGGATTATGTTGGCCCCAGCGTAGTAGCTTCCTATGGCAACCATGTCCACATCGGTTGGAGTGGACACTTTGACTGAGACCAAGGCACGAGGATTGACGGTCTTGATCCAGTCCACATGCTTCTTGTGATCCTCCACCGAGTATACGCTGTGGAAGGGAAACGGAGAGTACAGGCTCGTGAACATCGAGGACTCTCGCATCCTAGCCACCTC
>Ga0209236_1000733_pt1 | contig 19449 bp, 16 predicted proteins | sample GraSoi013_1_40cm_FD_185819 | JGI IMG/M metagenome (GOLD analysis project Ga0209236, IMG submission 185819) | Grasslands soil microbial communities from the Angelo Coastal Reserve, California, USA - Sample 09_27_2013_1_40cm (SPAdes) (version 2) | ecosystem: Environmental > Terrestrial > Soil >... | reverse complement strand
GCAGGTCGGCCGGAAGCGTGCCGGTAGCGAAGCCGATCGTATCGCCGAGCACGGTCTGGTCGCGCCCGTACGCCACGAGCCGCAGGATGTAACGGCTGTCGGGAAGCAGGCCGAGCACGGGGACCAGGACGGAGTCGCCCGCCAGGGTCACGGCCGGCGTGGCGCTGTCGAGCGGTGACCCTGCGAGGCCGTAGCGAACCGCGACGCTGTCGGCGTGCCGGACTCGGCCCGTGACCACGGCGGTGAGCACATTGCTCGGGTTGTCAGCCACTGCACTCGCGAGGATTGCAGGCGTCGGAGGAGGCGTCACGCCCTCGTCCGTCCCGCACCCGACGCTGAAGAGCAGCCCCGCTACGAGCAGCGCTCCGCTGCGCGACGCCTCGGGCCGGCGCGGCGGGCCGCACCCACCTGTCGCTCCCATCGCGTCACGGCCGCCAGGCGGGTGCATAATCGGCGCCGGCCGTGAGCGTGGTCAGGCCCGTACCCGCCGCGTTCATTACCAGCAACCCGCGCGAGGAGCACCCGGAGGATGGGTCACAAACGACGTTGGCGACCACGATCTTGGTGCCGTCCGGCTTCCAGGCGGGGTCCCAGGCGGCGGTTCCAGGGCTGAGCCTTGTGATGTCGCCGCCGTCGGGGTTCATCGTGGCAAGCTCGTACGCCCCCGCGTACCGAGTGGTGGCGAACGCGATGCGCGAGCCGTCCGGCTTCCAGGCGGGCAAGGCGTCCTGCCCCGGGTCGCTCGTCAGCCGGGTGAACCCCGTGCCGTTCGCGTTGATGACGCAGATATCGCTGTTGCCGCTGTCCACGACGCACGTGAACGGCAGCCGGGTGCCGTCCGGCGACCAGGCCGGCTTGGACACGGCTTGGGGCGCGTCGGTGAGCAGGGTGGGGACGCCGGCGTTCATGACGTACACGCCGCTGCGACCACTGCGCGAGCTGATGAACGCGAGCTTCGTGCCGTCGGGGGACCAAGTCGGCTGCGCATCCGAGCCCTCGTTCGTGAGGAGCACGCGGCCCGAGCCGTCGCCGCTCATCACGGCTAACCCGACGGGATAGTAGTAGCAACCGTAGTAGTAGTAGTCACAGTAGTAGTCTATCGCGGCGAACGCGATCTTCGCGCCGTCCGGCGACCAGCTCGGCCCAGTGCCCGTCGCGAGGGTGACCGTGTTCGAGCCGTCGGCGTACGCGACGGCGATGGTCGCCTCGTCGACCGAGGTCTTTGACTGGAAGGCGATCTTCTCCACTCGCACGCAGGTGAGCTGGAACGTCGTCCGCACGGTATCGCGCGTGACCCCGCCGGTGGTTACGTGCACGGTGCGCGGGTTGTCACCGGCCAGCGCGCAGTTCCCCACTGCGCCGAAGAGTATGACGCTGTGATCCCCCCCGCTCACCCCCTCGATGACGGCCGTCCCGTTGACGCCGAGCGGGCGCTGCTGCCCGTTGTCCAGGAGCACGGTGTAGCCGTCCGGATCGAGATCGATTCCCGAGGTCGCCGCCGTGACCTGGATGCTGCCGGTCACCGCGACGCAGGTCACCTCGAAGGTCGTCCTGGCCGTGTCGCGCGTAACGCCGCCCGTCGTCACATGCACGGCGCGCGGATTGTCCCCGGCGATCGTACAGTTCCCAGCCGGGCCGACCAGCCGGACGGTGTGATCCCCGGCGGTCAAGCCCCCGATGGTCGTGGCTCCGTTCACGGGCAGCGGTGCCAGCGATCCGACGTCGATCAGCACAGTGTAGCCGTTGGCGGTGAAATCCACTCCCGAGGTCGCGGCCTTCACCTCGATGCTGCCGGTCACGGCGACGCAGGTCACCTGGAACTGCGTCCGTGCCGTGTCGCGCGCGGCGCCACCGGTGATCACATGCAGCGTGCGGGGATTGTCCCCGCCGACCGTGCAGTTCGCGGCGGCGCCCGAGAGCACCACGCTGTGGTCTCCCCCGGCGAGACCGTCGATAGTGACGGTCCCGGCTGCGAGGAGCTGCCGCAGGGACGCGCCATCGATCTGCACCGCGTAGCCGTTGGGATCGAGATCGATTCCCGAGGTCGCCGTCGTGACCTGGATGCTGCCGGTTGCCGCCCCGCAGGTTACCTGGAACATCGTCCGGGCGGTGTCACGCGTGACCGCGCCCGTCGTGACGCTCACGGCGCGTGGGTTGTCCGGGGCGACTGGGCAGTTCGCCGCCGCGCCGGTCAGCGTGACGGTGTGGCTTCCCGCGGCGAGACCATCGAACCTGGTGGTGCCGCTTACGGCGAGCGCCCGGGAGGCGCCACCGTCCACCTGGACGGTGTAGCCGTCCGGATCGAGATCGATCCCTGAGGTGACTGCGAGTACCTCGATGACCGCCGTTGTGGCGACGCAGGTGACCTGAAATGTCGTCCGCGCGGTGTCGCGTTTGACCGCGCCCGTCGTGACGCTCACCGTGCGCGGGTTGTCTGCGGCGACCGGACAGTTCGTCGCCGCGCCGGCGAGGGTGACGGTGTGGCTTCCGGCTTGGAGTCCCTCGAACCTGATGGTGCCACTCACGGCGAGCGCCTGGGCCGTGCCGGCGTCCACCTGGACGGCGTAGCCGTCAGGATCGACGTCGGCGCCGGACGTCGCAGCCGTGATCTCGATCGTGCCGGTGACCGCGACGCACACGACCGCGAACGCGACTTGCACGGTATCGCCTGCCCGGACGGTGACCCCGCGGGGATTCTCCCCGCTCGCCGCGCAGTTGACCGCCAGCCCTGCCAGCGCGACCGAGTGAGACCCGGTGCCCAGGTCCCGCAGCACCAGCGTCGCGTTTACGCCCACGGTCTGGGGGGCGGCACCGTCCAGCGTTACGGCGTAGCCGTCCGCATCCGGGTCGGCTCCGATGGTCGAGAGCGCGATGCGGATCGCGCCGGTGGTCGGGACCAACGGCCCCTCCCCGCATGCGGTGGAGAGGGCGGCGGCGAGGGCTACCAGTGCGAGGCGAGTGCGCATGGACGGCTCCAGGATCTGCGCGCTACGATGGGCTGGCGGGAGCAAGCACTGGTCAAGTGGCGTGCGGGACGAGGCGGCGTTCACGTCATGTTCCGCTACCCAGCCTGCCATCGACCACCCCGCAGCAAATGAAAAAACCGGCCGAACGGGTTGCCCCACTCAGCCGGTTTCGCGATTCGCTCCCCCCGCGGCATAGGCGAGCCGCACGACATCGCGCCACGGGGTTCATAGCTCCTGAGTCGGTTTCAATCTGCATCAGGAGGCGGGTCTGTCAAGCCGGGCGACTCAGGGTACGGAGGCGAGCAGATACAACCCCGCCGCGAGGATGAGCGGCGCCGAGTACACCCCTGGCATCGCTTTCCTCATAAGGAGCGACCCGACGAGGTGTAGCAATCCATTCCCCGCCATCACGACCGCGAACACGTAGGCCGCCGGCCGCATCGCGGGCGCCCCGCGGAAGGCCGCCGGCGAAAGGGCGAACAGCAAAACCGTGACCGCGAGCAGGCCCCCCAGCCAGACGGGAAACGTGAACGTGGGCAGCGGTAAGAATGGGAATCGCGAGCGGATCGCGCGTACGGCGGGATTGTAAACCGACAGGAAGTCCGTCAACGCCTCGTCGGCGACGTGAATCGCGAGCGCCACGCACAACGCGACCCAAGCAACACCGAAGCCTGAATAGTTAGCGACCGCTAGCAGCAGCGCACGCCCTTTCCCTTCGCCTCGAAGAACTGCGCCACGTACTCTCGTTCGCTCAATGCGGGCACGTGCCCGGCGCGACAGTGCTCGAGATACGCCTGATAGTCTGGCGCACCGAGGATGCGACGGAGCACGCGCAGCCAACCTTGCCCGCCTTTGACCGTCTTCGACCACCCTCGACCGCCTTCAGTCTCCCGCTGCATACGCCCTCTCCACATACGGAGCCTCATGGGTCTCCGCCCGCTTCCGGCCGGACAGGACCAGCCACCACTCGCGCAGCGACGTGCCGATCAGCACGGTCACGACCGACATGAACAGCAGGGCCACGAACGTGTTCAGGCGGTCGTTGAAGATCAGGCGTCCGGCGTCGGGGTTGGACGATCCCGCGAGCGAGGCCGCGTGCGCCAAGAAGCCGAGCCGCGGGTCGGCCGAGAACACCTTCTGCCACCCCGCCGTCATCGTGACGGTCACCAGCCAGGCGAGCGGCGCGACGGTGACCCAGGCGAACCGCTGCCGGCCCATCTTGATGAGGATCGTGGTGCCGACGCACAACGCCACCGCGGCGAGCAGCTGGTTCGAGATCCCGAACAGCGGCCACAACGAGTTGATCCCGCCGAGCGGGTCCACCACGCCCTGGTAGAGGAAGTACCCCCACCCGGCGACGACCACGGCGCTCGCGGCGATCACGCTGGGATACCACGACGTCTCGCCGAACCTCGGCCACACGTGGCCCACGATCTCCTGCAGCATGAAACGGCCCACCCGCGTGCCGGTGTCGATCGTGGTGAGAATGAACAAGGCTTCGAACATGATGGCGAAGTGGTACCACAGCGCGGTGAGCCTCGTGCCGCCCAGGACGCTGGTGGCGCTCGCGAAGATCTGGGCCATCCCGACCGCGAGCGACGGCGCGCCGCCCGAGCGGGCGATCAGCGTCGTCTCTCCCATGCGGGACGCGAGCTCGCCCATGACATCCGGCGTGACGACGAACCCGGCCTGACCCAGCACCTGCGACGCCTGTGCCAGCGCGGCGGGGGTGGTGTTCATCGCGAAGTAGATGCCGGGATCGAGCGTGCACGCCGCGATCATCGCCATCACCCCAACGAACGACTCCATCAACATCCCGCCGTATCCGATGAAGCGCGCGTCGCTCTCCCGGGCGATCATCTTCGGCGTGGTCCCGGAGGCGACGAGCGCATGGAATCCCGACACCGCCCCGCAGGCGATCGTGATGAAAGCGAACGGGAACAGCTTGCCGGCGAACACGGGCCCCTCGCCCAGGGTCGCGAACGGCGTGAGCGCCGGCATCTTGAGCGGCGGCAGAATGATCAGGATCGCGACGGCCAGCGCGAGAATCGTCGTGATCTTGAGGAACGTCGAGAGATAGTCGCGCGGGCAGAGCAGCATCCAGACCGGCAGCACCGAAGCGACAAACCCGTAGGCGACCATCATCCCTGTCAGCGCGATGCCGCGGTGTGTGAAAATGGTCGCGAGCGCGGGGTGGCTCGCCACGTAGCCACCACCCACCAGCGCCAGGAGCAGCAGCGCGCCGCCCGCCACCGACGCCTCGCCCACCCTGCCGGGGCGCCACACTTTCATCCACCATCCCATGAGCAGTGCGATGGGAATCGTGCACGCGATGGTGAACAGCCCCCACGGCGACGCCTTGAGCGCGTTCACCACGATCAGCGCCAGCACGGCGAGCAGGATGATCATGATGAAGAGCACCGCGAGCATCGCCATCGCGCCGGCCGCGGGGTTCACCTCCTCCTTCGCCATCTGGCCGAGCGACTTGCCGTTGCGCCGCAGCGAGCAGCACAGGATCGTGAAGTCCTGGACGGCGCCGCCCAGCACCACGCCGATCACCAGCCACAGCGTGCCCGGGAGGAAGCCGAACTGCGCCGCGAGCACCGGTCCCACGAGCGGGCCGGCCCCGGCGATCGCCGCGAAGTGGTGGCCGTACAGGACCCATTTGTTGGTGGGGACGAAGTCGCGGCCGTTGTTGTAGCGCTCGGCGGGGGTGGCGCGGCGGTCGTCCAGCCCGAACACACGGGCGGCGAGGAAGCGGGAGTAGAACCGATACCCGACGGCGTAGGTGCACACGGCCGCCGTGAGCAGCCAGGCGGCGTTGACGGTCTCCCCCCGGGAGAGGGCGAGGACCCCGAAGGCCGCGGCGCCGAGCGCGGCAATCCCGCCCCACCCGAGCAGCGCGGCGAGCCGGTTCATGGGGCGTAAGTTACGCCCTGACTTGCCGATGTTCAATTTCGAACATAGGTTCGAAATCTTGACCACTCAAGCGTCATGGGTGCTCGCGTCCCGGGGGGAGCCTGCGGTCGGCGCGCCTGCCACCGAGGTGCGTCCCGACCCGCAACGCCTCGCCGAGACCGTACAGGGCCGGGTGGCGATCGTCACCGGCGGCGCGACGGGGTTGGGACGCGCCACGGCGCTCGAGTTCGCGCAGCGCGGCATGGCGGTAGCCATCAATTACGTCGACCTCCCCGGGCGCGACGTCGCCGCCCAGGCCCTCCTCACCGAAACCGCGATCCGCGCCCTCGGCGTTCCCGTCTACTGCGCCCGCTGCGACGTCCGCAGCCACGACGCAGTGGATAAGTTCGTCACCACGGTGCGCGAGCGGCTGGGCGGCGTGCATTACCTGGTCAACAACGCCGGGGTGACGCACGACGGCGCGCTCTGGCGGCTCGAGCCCGAGGCGTGGCAGGAAGTGCTGGACGTGAACGTCACCGGCGCGTTCAACTGTATCCAGGCGGTCGCACAGCCGATGCGCGCTCAGCGCTACGGCAAGATCGTCAACGTCGCCAGCCACCAGGCGTTCCGACCCGGCTTCGGCATCGCCAACTACGCCGCGAGCAAGGCGGCGCTCATCGGCCTCACCAAGTCCGCCGCCGTCGACCTCGGTCCCTCCAACGTCAACGTCAACGCCGTGGCCCCCGGCTTCGTGAAGACCGATCTGCTCACCAAGCTGCCGCGCGAAGTGCTGGAGCGGGCGGAGCACGAGTCGGTGTTGGGACGGGTGGCGGAGCCGGAAGACGTCGCGCACGTGATCGCGTTCCTGTGCAGCGAGGCGGCGCGGCACATCACTGGGCAGGTGATCGTGGTGGACGGCGGGCTGACGCTCGCTTCTTGAAAAAGCCGCGCGCCCCCACGATATTGGCGCCGTGACTAATCCCTTACAAATCAAAAACTTAGTGCGTGGTGCGTGGTGCGTGCTGGCTGCCGCCACGGCCGGTTGCGGCGGCAGGCAGCACGCCGGGGAGCCGGCGCCCACCACGCCGCTCCCTACCGCCGGGCTCGCCGCCCAGCAAGTCAGTGTGCTGCCGCTCGCGCTGCTCGCCGCGGAAGACTCGCTGCACTGGCAGACGTTGCTCGCGGACCGGCGCGCGGCGCTCGCTCAGGCCGACAGCGTGATCGGCACGCTGCTCACGGCACGGACGCCGGAGGTGACGTGGGTGCTCCCCGCCGAGCTGCGGCGCGCGGCGCACCGCGCCCCCGGGATCGCTCCGGATCCGGACCGGATGGGCACGGCGGTACTGCGGGCGCCCGGGATGGAGCTCGTCCCCGACCCGCTGCGCGGCGAGCTGCGGACCCTGGTGGCGCTGGGCGGGAACGGCGGGCGCTACGCGCTCGTGCCGGCGGCGTTGGTGTACAGGCGGACGGGCGGACAGGCGGACAGGCGGTCGGGAGATGTTCAGAAGGGCGTGACGGGAGACGTAGGGGCGCAGCATGCTGCGCCCCTACACGTCGCCGTGGCCGAGCTCTCCATCGTCATGGTCGACGTCCGGACAGGGAGGATCGGGTTTCGCACTGTGGCGCGAGGCGAGGGCGACGATCCCTGGTCGGCGCTCACCCGGGCGGTGAAGAGCCTCACGCCGGGGCTGCCGTGACGCGGGAGGCGACGCTGATCGCCGGCGACGGAATCGGGCCCGAGATCACGCAAGCGACGCTGCAGGTGCTGGACGGTTTGGGGGTGCGGCTCGTCTGGGACGAGGAGTACGGCGGGATGAGCGCCATCGAGAAGGCCGGCACCCCGCTTCCCAACGCCACGCTCGACTCGATCCGGCGCACCGGGCTCGCGCTCAAGGGCCCGCTCACGACGCCGGTCGGCGGCGGCTACCGGTCGGTCAACGTGGCGCTGCGGCAGGAGTTCGAGCTGTACGCCAACGTGCGGCCGGTGAAATCGATCGTGCCCGGCGGCCGCTACCAGAACGTCGACCTCGTCATCGTGCGCGAGAACACCGAGGGGCTGTACGTCGGCATGGACCGCACGTTCAAGGTCGGGGGCGACCCCAAGGCGCTCGCCCAGGCGACGTCGGTGATGACGCGGGACGGCTGCCGGCGCATTGTCCGCTACGCCTTCGAATACGCGAAGCGGCACGGGCGCAAGAAGGTGACCGTGGTGCACAAGGCGAACATCCTCAAGGCCACGTCGGGGCTGTTCCTCGAGACGGCGCAGATGATCGCGCAGGAGTACGGCGGGCAGATCGCCTCGGACGACAAGATCGTGGACAACGCCGCCATGCAGCTCGTGATCAACCCGGCGCAGTTCGACGTGATCGTGACGACGAACCTGTTCGGCGACATCCTGTCCGACGAGGCGTCGGGGCTCGTGGGGGGCCTGGGGCTCGCCCCCGGCGCGAATATCGGCGAGGGGGCGGCGATCTTCGAGGCGGTGCACGGCTCCGCGCCCGACATCGCGGGGCAGGGGATCGCGAACCCCTCGGCGCAGATGCTCGCAGCAGCGATGATGCTCGACCACATCGGCGAGCTCGAGGCGGGAAACCGGCTGCGCCGCGCCCTCGAGACCGTCATCGTGAAGGACAACGTCCGGACGAAGGACTTGGGGGGCAGTGCTTCGACCAGCGAATTCGCTCGTGCCGTCGTTCGGCGGCTCTAGCCACCCCTGCGTCCGGTGCGGCGCGCTCACCGCGGGTATCGCGCTGGGGGACCTCTGTCCCAGATGCCTGAAGGACGTCACGAAAAAGGCGGCACGCATAGGGCGTCTCGCGGGAGTCGTCACCACGCTGCTGCTCGCGGGGTATGTGATGATCACACTGCGCTCCGTCCCGCCCGCCTGGCAGGCGACCGCCCGCACCGTGGGAGCGGTTGCCGTGCTGGCGTGGTATCTCCTGACCTATCGCATCGTGCAGAGGATCGCCCTGGAATGGTTGAAGTGAAGCCGTCAGCGGTCAGCCGTCGGCTCGCGGCGTGGCTGGTGCTCCTCGCGGGGCCGCTCTCGGGTCAGACGTCCCTCTCGATCTACAGCGATGGGAGGGTGGTGGTGCGCCGCACGGTGCCGCAGGCGCTCGAGAAGGGGCGCACCAGCCTGACGCTCAGGCTCGACGGGCTCGATCCCGCAACGCTGTTCTCTCCTGACACGAGCGTCGGGCTCGTGTCGGCGATCGCCCGACCGTCCACGGACCGGGACGCCGCGTTGCAGCACGCCGTCGGACAAACGCTGGCGTTCGTGCGGCAGCGGTCGGACGGCAGGAGTGATACGGTGCGGGCGACCGTCGTGCGCGTCACTCCGCCACAGTACCGGCTCTCCGACGGACGGTTCCTGCTCGCAGAGCCCGGCGAGCCGCTGTTCCCCCCGGACCTGGTCCGCACGGTGCCGGAGGTGGCGGTGGTGGTCGAAGCGACCCGGCCACGGCCGAAGCTGGACCTCGCCTATGTGACTACGGGCGCGATGTGGGAAGCGGTGTATCAGGTCGTGTTGACAGGCGCCGGATGCCAGCTGTCGGGGGCGGCCACGATCACGTCGCAGTCGCTGCGAGCCGACACTGCGGAGGTGCAGCTCGTGGCGGGGTCGATCAGCCGGGCGCGGGCCCCAGCGCAGCCGAGGTTCGACTACGTCGCGCGCGGGGTAGCCGCTGCCGAGGTGCGGGAGGAGGCTCGTGTCGTGAGCGAGCAAGCCGTCGGCGAAACACACGTCTATCAGCTCCCCGGCAGGCTCTCCTTCGAGCCTGGGGTGCCTGTGACGACCGCCCTGTTCCCGCGCGCCGGCGTCAGCTACACGCAGGACTTCGTCATCCCGGGCGCGCTGCCGTGGCGCGGGTTCCTCGGGCAGTCCCCCGCCGAGCCGAACCGGGTCCCGGTCGAGGTGTGGTACACTGTCAAACGCGCCCGCGGGACGGCGTTCGGCAATCGGCCCCTCCCCGGCGGGACGGTGCAGCTGTATCAGGCCGACTCGGCCGGCCGGGTGCAGCTCGTGGGTGAGGCGCGGAGCGAGCACACCGCGCCGGGGCGCGACCTGCGGGTGCAGTCGGGGGAGGCCTTCGACGTAACTGCCGAGCGGGTGCAGAGTGATTACAATCAGGAGCAGCTTCCGCCGCCGCGCCGCGGCCTGCCGGCGCGGCAGCGCATCACGGCGGCATACAAGGTGACGATCACCAACGCGAAGCCGGAGGCCGTCACGGTGGACGTGCGCGAATCCCGCTCCGGAGTGTGGCAGATCGTGGAGAGCAGCCTCCCTGCCGAGAAGCTGTCGGCGACGGAGATCCGCTTCCGCGTGCCCGTGCCCGCGACCGGCACAGCGACCCTCAGCTATACCGTGCAGGCCGAGTCGTGACCGTCCAGCTGCTCCACCTCGCCGATCTGCATTTCGGCGGCCTCGCCGACATCCGGCAGATCGAAGCGCTCGAGAAGATGATTCCGGACCTCCGGCCCGATGCGACGGTGATCGCCGGGGACCTGTCGCAGCGCGCCCGTCACGGCGAGCTGCAGCGGGCGCGCGCCTTCGCGCATCTCGCGGCGGCGACCGCTCCGGTCCATGTCATCCCGGGGAACCACGACGTACGGTGGTGGACGCGGCCGCTCATCCCGCTGGCCAAGGACCCGCTGTACCGCAAGTACGTGCGGTACTTCGGCGCGGACTTGGCACCGACCGTCACCGTGCGTGGCGCGGTGCTTGCGAGCGCGCTGACAGCGCACGGGGTGGCCTGGGGCTCGCTCACGCTGCGCGTGCGGGACCTGGCCGTGAAGGGGCACCTGCCGAAGCGGGAGCTGCTGCGCGTGAAGCAAGTCTTCGCCGCCGCACCTCCCGACCAGGCGCGGGTCCTGGTGCTGCACCACAACGTACTGCGCGGGGAGATCTCCCACCGGATGGGGCTCGCCCGCTGGCGCCAGGCGCAGCGCCGCATCGTCGACTCGGGCGCGGACGTGGTGCTGTGCGGTCATGACCATCAGGAGGGCGCGGACGTACTGCAGGGGCGCGTGGTGGTCTCGACTGCCGGCACACTCTCCACGCGCACGCGGGGCGGGCGTCCGTCGAGCTTCAACTTCGTCACCATCGAGCCGTCGGCTGTCCAAATCACCATTTTCCGGTGGGAGGCGGAGCGCGGGAGGTTTCGGGCGTCGGATACGCTGGCGTTCGCGCGGCCCGCGCGGGCTGGACTGGCGGGCGCGGCCGGACCGGCGGAGCCGTCTCCCGCCGCGCTGCACTGACTCCACGCGCTGCGCTGACCTCCACGCCAGGGTTAGGTTTGGCGTGCCCCGGGGTAACACACGCCCCAGGACACCACACCAGTCGAGGCACACATGCCACCAAAATTCCAGGGCGTCGACTTCTACGACGTCGACGGGGTGTTGTCCGAGGAAGAGCGCGCCGTACGGGACACGGTGCGCGCCTGGGTGGACGACAACCTCATGCCCGTCATCGCCGAGCACTACGTCGCGGGGAAGTTTCCGAGACAGCTGGTGCCGCAGATGGCCGAGCTCGGCCTGTTCGGTGCCAACCTCCCCGAGGAGTACGGCTGCGCCGGGCTCAACAACGTCGCCTACGGGCTCATCATGCAAGAGCTGGAGCGCGGCGACTCGGGGGTTCGATCGTTCGCCTCGGTGCAGGGGGCGCTCGTGATGTACCCGATCCACGCGTTCGGCAGCGACGAACAGAAGCGGCACTGGCTCCCGAAGATGGCGTCGGGCGAGGTGATCGGCTGCTTCGGGCTGACGGAGCCCGACTACGGGTCGAACCCCGCCGCGATGATCACGGTCGCCAAGGAGACAAAGGGCGGCTGGATCCTGAACGGCGCCAAGATGTGGATCACCAACGGCTCGACCGCGCAGGCGGCGATCATCTGGGCGAAGACCGGCCAGCCGGACGACGTGGAGTCGATCCGCGGCTTCATCGTCCCCACCGACACGAAGGGCTTCTCGGCGAAGGACCAAAAAGGCAAGCTCTCGCTGCGCGCCAGCGACACGAGCGAGCTGGTCTTACAGGATGTGTGCGTGGCGAAGGACGCGCTGCTCCCGAAGTCGGGCGGGCTCAAGTCGCCGCTCATGTGCCTCACCCAGGCCCGCTACGGGATCGCGTGGGGCGCGGTGGGCGCCGCCATGGCATGCTACGATGAAGCAGTGAGCTACGCCAAGACCCGCGTCATGTTCGGGAAGCCGATCGGCGGCTTTCAGCTCCAGCAGGCACGGCTCGCCGAGATGCTCACCGAGATCACCAAGGCGCAGCTGCTCTGCCTCCAGCTCGGACGTCTCAAAGACCAGGGGAAGGTGACGCCGCAGCAGGTCTCGCTCGCCAAGCGCAACAACGTGAGCATGGCGACCGACATCGCCCGCGAGGCCCGGCGGCTGCTCGGCGCCAACGGCATCCTCGCTGAATACCAGGCGATGCGCCACCTCGCGAATCTCGAGTCGGTGTACACGTACGAGGGGACGCACGATATCCACACGCTGATCCTGGGGCAGGAGATTACGGGGGTGAATGCCTTCAATTGAATGCGGAACGGGGAATGCGGAATGCGGAATTGCAAGGAAGGGTCGCTCGCATCCCCAAGCCTCCACTGACACTCCGCATTCCGCATTCCCCATTCCGCATTTGCTGGCTGGCGCTGTGACGTTGGCTCTGCTTCCGCTGCCGGCCCGCGCCCAGCAGCCCGACTCCATCCCCGCCGACACCCTCGCCCCCGTCGTCGTGACCGGCGTCCGGCTCCCTACCGTGCGCGAGCTGGCACGGGGGCTCGCGGGCCGCACCGCCACACTCGGCGCGGTGGATCTCGATGCGCGCGGCGTGCGCTCGCTGGCGGACGCGCTCGAGCAGCTGCCCGGCGTCACGGTGTCGGACGAGCTGGGCGCCCCCAGCGAGCTGGACGTGACGCTCCGCGGGTTTCAGGTCTCCCCGACTATCGGCCTCCCCCAGGGGGTGACGGTGTACCTGGACGGCGTGCGGGTGAACGAGCCCGACGCTCACGAGGTGAACTTCGACCTGCTCCCGCTCGAGGACGTGGACCACGTGGAGGTGACGTACGGTCCGTCGGTGCTGCTCGGGCGGAACTCGCTCGGTGCCGCGGTCAACCTGGTGACACGGCGCGGCGCCGCGCCGGCCGACCGCGAGGTCGAGGTCTCAGGGGGCAGCTTCGGGCGCTACGAGCTCAAAGCCCGCGCCGGCGATCGCCGCGGCATGTGGGATTACTATGTCGGGGCGCGCTACGAGCACGAAGACGGCTGGCGCGCGCTCACGCGGAGCCGCATCGGCACGCTGTTCGGCAAGGTCGGCGTGAACACGGGAACGTGGGACGCGACGCTCAGCTACGCGGCAGCGGACAACCGCATCTACCAGGCCGGCAGCCTGCCCGAGAGCGTGTACGCCGTCGCCCCCCGCGTGAACTTCACTGGCGGCGACTATTTCGCCCCGCAAGCCCATCTGGTCACCCTGAACGCGCACCGCCTGCTCGGGGGGGGCCGCGTGCAAGTCGCGATGAACGCATTCGGCCGGACGCTCACTGCGGACCAGTTCAACAAGAACGCGAGCCCACCGGATACGCGCGAGCGTAACCGCGAGCGCATCGGCGGAGGGGCGGTGCAAGTCTCCGGTACACTCTCCCTGATCGCGCGCCCGCTGCGCTGGCTTGCGGGCGTGGACGGTGCCTATCAGCACACGGCGGTGCGGCTCTACGCCGTGCGAGCGACGAGCCCGGACTCGCTCACCGAGTCGGTTCTGACGAAAGAACTGGACTGGGGCGCCTTCATGGGCGCCAATTGGCCGCTCGCGCCGGCGCTCACCGCCACGGTGGCGGGGCGCTACGACTACATCCGGGTGCCGTTCGAGGACCTGCTGGATCCGGGCCAGAGTGGACTCAACATCTTCCGGCGACTGAGCCCACGCGTGGGGCTCACCTGGAGCGGACCGTCCGGGCACGAGCTGTTTTGGTCCGTGAGCCGAGGGTTCCGCGCCCCGGCGCTCGTCGAGATCGGCTGCGCGGACCCTGCCGCAGCGTGCCCCCTGCCGTTCGCGCTGGGCCCCGATCCCGCGCTTCGACCCGTCGTCGCCACGACGTACGAAACGGGGTGGCGCTTCCGCAGCCGCACGGGCCGTGTGGACGTGACCGCCGACGTGTACTGGACGCACGTCCGGGACGACATCTTCTTCGTCGCTGCGACGCTCACCGCGGGCTACTTCCAGAACATCGGGGCGACGCGCCGGGCCGGGCTGGAGCTCGGGGCCCAATGGGCGAGCCGCCCGGGCGAGGGGAGCGGGGGGCTGCGCCTGTACGCCAATTACGCGTATACCGCGGCGACATTCCGGAGCAGGGCTGACCTCGCCACGCCGCGCGACCCGGCAGGGGAGGCCGTGCTCCCCGGCGACGCGCTTCCGCTCGTTCCCGATCACCGCGCGAATGCAGGGATTTCGGTGCCGCTCGTCGCCGGCGGAGCGTCCGGCCCGTCGCTGCGGCTCGGCATCGATGCGCGCTACGTAGGCCGCCAGTGGCTCCGAGGCGACGAGGCCAACACGACGCGCCGGCTCCCCGACTTTGCGGCGGCCGACGCGTCGCTCACCCTCGCGTGGAAACGGTTCGAGGTGCGCTGCTCGGTGCGCAACGTGCTGGACCGGCGTTACCCGAGCTTCGGGACCTACGCCGAGAACCCGCTCGCGCCCGGCACGCCGGTGCAGCGGTTTCTCACGCCGGGATTGCCGCGGCATCTGCAGGTGAGCTTGAGTACGGATTTCTGAAAGCGCCTTGAGCCCTCGGCTGTCGGCTTGCAGCGGTTGCTAGACGCGATCACAGCACGTTTCTTTGTGCACGCGTTCCCACGTTTCATGGACCTCTAGGAGCCGATAGCCGACGGCCGACAGCGCATTTCCTATGAAGATCGCCGTGTGCATCAAGCGCGTCCCCGACTCCGAGACCCGCGTCAAGATCGCCTCCGACGGCAAATCGCTCGACGAGGCGGGCGTCAAGTTCATCCTCAACCCCTACGACGAGTTCGCGGTGGAAGAAGCCCTGCGGCGCAAGGAGCAGGCGGGCGCCGGGGAGGTCGTCATCGTTACGGTCGGCTCCGCCGCCGCGCAGGAGACGATCCGCACCGCGCTGGCCATGGGCGCGGACCGCGGCATCCTGCTCCAGACGGACAAGATTCCCGCCGACGGTCTCGAGGTCGCCAGGGCGCTCGCCGCCGAGGTCAAGGACTCGGGCTACGACCTGATCCTGTTCGGCAAGATGGCCATCGACGACTACAACCATCAGGTCGGGCCGATGGTGGCGGAGCTGCTCGACCTGCCGTGCGTGACGGCGATCGCTCACCTCGAGATCGGGGGGGGCAAGGGCACGGCCGAGCGGGAAATCGAGGGCGGTGTGGAGCTCGTGGAGTTCCCACTGCCCGCCGTGCTCACCGCCGACAAGGGGCTAAACGAGCCGCGCTATCCCGCCTTGAAGGGCATAATGGCCGCGAAAAAGAAGCCGCTCCAGGTCAAACCGGCGACCCTCGGCGCGGGCGGTCTGGAGGTGCTCGCCCTGACCCCCCCGCCCCAGCGCAAGGAAGGCAGGGTCGTGGGCGAGGGGCCGGCCGCGGTGCTGGAGCTGCTCCGCCTACTGCGCGAAGAGGCGAAGGTGCTGTGAGCGACGTCCTCGCGGTGCTGGAGCAGCGCGAGGGCGCGCTGCGCAAGGTCTCGAGCGAAGTCGTGACCGGCGCCCGCCGCCTGGCCGACGGCCTGGTGGGGAGGGTGGACGCGCTGGTGCTCGCGGCAGGCTCCGTGCAGGGGATCGATCACCTGGGGGGGTTCGGGGCTGACCAGGTGGTTACTCTGACGAACGGCGCGTTCGGCAGGTACGCGCCGGAGGCGTACACCCGCGTGATCGCCGACCGCGCGCAAGCGGGGGGGTACCGCGCCGTGGTGTTCGCGGCGAGCGCCACCGGCCGGGACCTGGCGCCGCGCGTGGCGGCCCGTCTGGGCGTCGGGCTGGCGCAAGACGTCACCGACGTCGCCGTGGAGGGCGGCGCCGTCACGGTGATCCGCCCCGTATACGCGGGGAAGGCGCTCCTCAAGCTCACGCTCACCGCGACGCCGGCGATCGTGTCGCTGCGGCCCAACGTATTCACGCCGGTGCAGCGCCCCAAAGCGGGAAGCGCTGAGACAGTGGCGGTGCACGCGCCGGCCGGCCGCGTCGTGGTGACGGCGATCAAGGCCGCCGCCGCGGGCACGCTCGACGTGGCCGAAGCGCCGATCGTCATCTCGGGGGGCCGCGGCTTGAAGGAGCCCGCAAACTTCAAGGTACTCGAAGAGCTCGCGGCGGCATTCGGGGGGCGCGCGGCGGTGGGGGCGTCGCGCGCGGTGGTGGACGCAGGCTGGCGGCCGCACGCCGACCAGGTGGGCCAAACCGGCAAGACCGTCAGTCCCACCCTCTACATCGCGGTCGGCATCTCCGGCGCGATCCAGCACCTCGCCGGGATGCGCACGTCGAAGGTGATCGTCGCGATCAACAAGGACAAAGACGCGCCGATCTTCAAGGTGGCCGACTACGGAGTCGTCGGCGATCTGTTCGAGGTGGTTCCCAGGCTGACGGAAGAGATCAAGAAACTGCATGGCTAAGGGAGCAGGGAGCAGGGAGACGTTCCTTCCGGCGCAATACCAGCCGCCGCTGCCGTTGGACCAGTTGATCATCCAAGACGGTGCCGCAGGCGCGGGCGACCGAATGGAGCTGGACGTGGTGATCGTCGGCGCGGGGCCCGCGGGCCTCGCGGCTGCGATCGAGCTAGCGCAGCTCGCCAGGCGAGACGGCACGGAGCTCAACATCGGTGTGCTCGAGAAGGCCGCAGCGCTGGGCGAGCACTCTCTTTCCGGTGCCGTCGTCAACCCGCGGGCGTTTCGCGAGTTATTCCCAGACTTGCAAGAGGGCGACTTTCCGTTTCGCGGGCCGGTTCGGAAGGAAGCCGTGTATTTGCTGACCGCCGACCGCCGAGTGCGCCTTCCTGTTCCTCCCACCATGCGCAACCACGGCAACTCCGTCGCTTCGCTGTGCGAGATCGTGCGGTGGCTGGGCGAGAAGGCCGCAGCGCTGGGGGTGAATATCTTCACGGGCTTCCCGGCGGCGAGCCTGCTCGTGGACGGCCCGAGGGTGGTAGGCGTGCGCACGGCGGCCACCGGGCTCGACCGCGCTGGCCGCCCGCTCGCTAACTACCTCGCGCCGAACGACCTCGTCGCCAAAGTCACGGCCCTCGCCGAGGGGACGCGAGGGATGCTGGCGCAGGCGTGGTGCGAGTGGCGGCAGGTGACGGCGGAGAACCCCGAGATCTTCGCGCTCGGCGTCAAGGAGATCTGGGAGACCAAGCGCGCGCTGGGCACGATCGTCCACACGCTCGGCTGGCCGCTGCCGAGCGACGCCTTCGGCGGGAGCTTCATGTACCCGCTCGCGCCGAACCTCGTGGCGCTCGGCCTCGTGGTGGGCCTCGATTACCGAGACAGCGCGCTCGACGTGCACGGCTTGTTCCAGCGGATGAAGCGGCACCCCCTGTTCCGCCGCTACCTGGAAGGCGGCGAGATGGTCGAATGGGGCGCGAAGACGATTCCCGAAGGGGGGTACTACTCCGTGCCGACGCGGCGCTCGGGCGACGGCGTGGTAATGCTCGGCGACTCGGCCGGCTTCGTAGACGTGCCGTCGCTCAAGGGGATCCACTACGCGATGCAGTCGGGGATGTTCGCCGCGCGGGCGGTGTTCGCCGCCCTCAAGCACGGGGACCCATCAGCCGTCCGGCTCGGAGACTACGACCGCATGGTGAACGCATCGTTCATCATGCAGGACCTGTATCGCACGCGGAACATGCGCCTCGCCTTCAAGGACGGCTTCTACGCCGGTGCGCTCAAGGCCGGGCTCATGACGCTTACCGGCGGCCGGTTCCCGGGCGGGAGGATCGCGATGCCGCGGGATGCGGACGTGGCACGACGGCTCACCCCGGGCTTGCGCCCGGGGTCAGGTGAGATTCCCGACGGCCGACTGACCTTCAGCAAGGTCGACGGCGTGTTCAAGGCCGGGAACGCGACACGCGACACGATCCCCACGCACCTCATCGTGGGCCGGGACGTGCCGTCTGAGGCGGCGGATTTTTACGCGCGCCTGTGTCCGGCGGGCGTCTACGAACGGATAGACAGCGGGCTGCGGGTGAACGCGCCGAATTGCATCGATTGCAAGGCGACCGACGTGCTGGGGCCTCGCTGGACGCCCCGGGAGGGGGGGAGCGGACCCAAGTACAAGCGCATGTAGATAGCCGCTCCGACTGACGCGTCAGCGTCACTGCCTCGGCGTCAGTGCATCAGTGGTAGAGCCGCCCGCACCGTCTTGGTGCACCGTCTTACTGACCCGAACTTTTGGTCACACGACATCTGCAATTTTGCCAACACGATAGCGTGATGGGGGCCAGGCCCGAGGGAATGGCCCCGAACCTGCAACGCTGACGCGCCGAGTGGGTTCTCCTCGCGCCCCCTGCGTGCAGGGGAGCAGGCTGGCGGCGACGCCAGCCACGTCATTAGAAGGCGGATGGGATGCGAAACGGCACTACCACCACACCACGCGACCAGCCCCGACGGCGTGGTTGGGACCGACGGCAGGATTTGGGCGGCCGCCGTATGACCCGCGACCGGCGGCGCGAAACGCTCGAAGTTCAGTTCGAGCGCCGCAAGGGCGGCGATCGCCGCTCCGGCAACCAGCGACGCGCCGGACCGGAGCGTCGCATATCGGACCCCGAAGGCTTCCATCGCCTAGACCTGTAGGGCTCGGCCGTCGTGCTCCGTGGCCTGGACATTGTCGTTCTGACGGCGCTGCTGCTGGCGCTCGGCTACATTGGTTTTCTGCACTACCGGGCGCATCGCACCCAGCGCTTGCTGGCCCGCACCGACGACCTGACGCAGATCGAGAACCGACGCGCGTTCTATGAGGGTGCCAGTCGGGAGTTCGAGCGCGCGCGGCGGTACAACCATCCATTCACCTTGGCGTACTTCGATGTCGATGACTTCAACGAAGTGAGCGATCGGTTCGGGCACCAGGTGGGTGATGGGGTACTCCGTCTGGTGGCCGACACGGCGCGGGAGTCGATTCGCGCCAGCGATTTCGTGGCGCGCTTGGGGGCCGACCAGTTTGCGTTGCTGCTGCCGGAGACCGGCGCCAACGCCGCGAGTGCGGTGATCCGCAAGCTGCAGGAGGCGCTGCGGCACGCGTCGCGGGTGACCGGCATGCCGTTGACCGTGAGCGGAGGCGTGGTGACGTGCCTGCAACCGGCGGATAGCCTGGAGACGGCGATCGGCACTGCCGACCGGCTGCTGTACGGGGCGAGGCACGCGGGGACGGACAGCTTTTGGTTCGAGGTCGTGGCCCCTCAGCCGCTCGAGGCGTTCGAGCCGGCGCGGCTGCGACGGCCGTGGCGCCTGCCCCCCGCGTTCGACCTTTCGATGCCGTCGCCCCAGGACCGGCGGCGGGGCTGAGCGACGCTCAGCGACGTCGCTATCGTGTCGTCACAGCGCCACCTGCACCACCCGGTCCTTCCCGCCCCGTTTCGC
>Ga0209236_1000731_pt1 | contig 19486 bp, 17 predicted proteins | sample GraSoi013_1_40cm_FD_185819 | JGI IMG/M metagenome (GOLD analysis project Ga0209236, IMG submission 185819) | Grasslands soil microbial communities from the Angelo Coastal Reserve, California, USA - Sample 09_27_2013_1_40cm (SPAdes) (version 2) | ecosystem: Environmental > Terrestrial > Soil >... | reverse complement strand
GCGGGTCAGCAACCGCTCTGCCCGTTTAGAGAATCGATGATTCGCCTCTCACTAGGCTTTACAGACTTTCTCCTTCATTTCAACAAAAGACTTTAGCTGGTCAACTGCTGTCCAGAACTCGGATGCCCTCTGGTCACGCCAAGCGTGCAGTAATTCTATGAGAAGATCTTCTTCAATTAGTCCGAGTAGCTCGCAGAGTTCCTTTCTTTTTTCTTCGCGCATGCTCTACAGCTCCTTTCAACATGACTCTTGCTATCGAAGCCCTCTCCTTAGGAGTCAGTTTGAAGAATTCCTGCTTCAGCTTCTCTAAATCGTCCCCAGCCAAAGAATGATCCGTTGAGAAGGATACGTGGCGAACTATTATGTTTTCCCAAACCGTCCAATGCGCTTCACTTTGGTTTCTCGAGAGACGCGATGGCTCAATATCTGTCCAGTTTCTCTCTTCGAAAAGCCCGTCTTCCCCCGTCAACCCCTGCGATGGCTTCAAGGGCCGAATCCCGTCTGCAGGTTGGAATCGCGATCGACAGTCTTACCGTATCACCCTCTTTCGCCCCTGCCTCCAGCAACCCTTTTGGAATAATCACCGCCAGTGAGTTACCCATCTTTCTTATTCGTCCGCTGAGAACCCTTGAACATTGTTCAATTGATATTACCTACTAACTACATAAGAACGGCGGCCCATAGGGCCGCGGCGGGCTTACGATAATATATCCGATAGGACCTAAATGGGTCGATGCTGTTTATGAGGGTGAGTGGTCTCAGGGGTGAAGCTATCCAGAGATGCCATGGCGCTTTTCGTGGTGTTGTTGGTGTGCATCCTAGTAATTATCCTCTTGACTCCTATCGGCTTCGAGACTCGCCCGCAGTCGGATCTAAAGACCTTCGGTTACGTCGCGATTGGTACGATTTTTACTGGTCTCACCCTGTTCTTGTTGTCAATCGGCTTTCTCTTCCGGCGGGTTCGGTTAGCTTCGAGCCTTGCGATCATCGCTTCGATACTGTTCTTCATTCCCATTATCGGTGACCGAGCAGGAGCCTTCTTCTCATTGCCGATCCCTCCTGCGATTAACATGCTCGAATACCTCCTCGTCGTAGTACTTTTCGCCACTCTCTATCTCGCCTCGAGAGTCTACAGGAAGAGTACGGCTGCTTCGAAGCAGCCGATGGATTCCGGGAAGCAAACCCGCAATGAACCTCTAAGGCTCCACACAAAGCCTCAGGACCAGCCGAGGCTACACAACAGTACAATGTTGCGCTCTTTCCATCATAGACTTCGCATTCTAACACCACCCACAAGGTGGTTTTTCCTAGAGTTTGCGAGAAACTCTTGAATGGATTGGCCGGGCTATTTCTATATCATGTTTGTAATACAAAACGCTTCAGAGTAGCATTCCTGACCGAAACCAAGTATATCTATTCGCGCGATCAGCCTTTGCGTTGATTATGGGTTGGTTACTTCCCCAACAATAGTCCTAATCGTTGTACTCACAGTAATTGTAATAGTCGCCGTAGTCGTAGCACGCATCTTGACGGGCCGACCGTGGTCGAATCTTAGCAGTCTAAAACCCGATTCCTGACCTTAGTCGCCGACGCAACTCAACAGGGCGAAAAACAGACGATTGATTACCGAAGCTCTAAACTCAGCCCATTGATTCTGGCAGCACCATGACCCGACGCTTAACGCCCCTTACCGTGACCGATAACCTACAACAACCTACTTTCACAGCGAGTGATTGGAACGGCACAATCCGACGAAAATTTCTTACAAGGGAAAAAAACGGGATGCTCCCGACGAAGACTTCACAGAACCTTTGGCTGACAGGTTTGCCCGTGAGCCTGTAGGTCTCAGTCCCGTCGGCGTCCCGATGTCCTGACCGAAAGGTTGGTATCCATCAGAGAAGAGACCCTTACCCAAAGGCGGCTTGAACAAAATCGGGCCTCCGCGAGCAAATGATACGGAGCTAAGCGAGACCACGAACCCTTCAAACGCGGCGCTCAAAGTTCAGAGCCTGAGGCTTGATGAATCTCTACGCCAGACTCTTGCAACTGTCTACGACGGCCGACTCAACAGCGTAATCGCATCTCTTGGCGGAATGGGTCCAAGATACTACTTCCGCTTGAACGATCTCGCCGGCAGCCAGCTCGATACTTTAGAAAGTATGCGTAATGGTGGACTCGAGGCCGGATTTCATGAGAAAGTAATGGACGCGGGACATCTTCCAATCAGAGAATCAACAATCCCCCTGAATGAGAAGCGGGTCCAAGCAGACCGATTCGCAGCGGAAGCGGTGATGCAGGGCGCACATCTCTACGCTAGGGGGGTTAGGAACTGCAAGAAACTGAAGGCCGGAATGTCAGTAACAGTTGTCGACCTAAGCGGGACCCCAGTCGGGTCAGGAATTGCACGTCAGAGCGAGACCAGTATCCTCAGGTACCATCAGGGTATCGCCGTCGAAATTTTGCACAGCCGGTTCCGTCTCCCCCATATGCGAGAGACATCCTGGTACGAGGCTGGCCTCATCCATCTTCAATCGCTTCCCGCTATGGTCACATGCCAGGTCCTAGATCCGAAACCCGACGAGGTCATTGTCGATCTCAATTGCGCTCCTGCGGGCAAGATGTCATACCTCTGCCAGCTGACGAAGAACAAAGCGAGAATCATTGGTTTCGACCGTAACGAGGAGAAGATCCAGAAGGCGCGTGAACATTTGGACAGACTGCGATGCGAGAACTATCAGCTTATCGCCCACGATTCTAGATACGCGCATCTTGATTACAAGTTCAACGCTGACAAAGTCTTGGTTGATCCTCCCTGCACTGGATTGGGAGTGATGCCAAAGCTGTCCATCGAAACGACCAAGAGGGATATCGAGAATCTCTCATCCTACCAGAAACAGTTCATGACCACAGCCGCGGCTCTGGTCAAAGAGGGTGGAACGGTAGTCTACAGTGTCTGCACGGTTACTGGAGAGGAATGTGAAGAGGTCGCGACGTTCGCGGAAGAACAGCTGGGACTCGTCAAGGTTGCCGCAAACCCGATCGTGGGACGAACAGGTCTCGATTCAGGGAAGCTGACTCAGAGATTCGATCCCGAGCTAGACGGGGCCGGCTATTTTATCGCCAAATTCGTAAAACGGTAGAGAGACCGCAAGGGTGGTCGTAGACTCTCTCGGCTCAGGTTTCTATTTTACTCATGGAAGACAGTACTACTTTAAGGTAAAAGACGTGAGGGGCTGTCAGCTCGGCATTCACGTAAGCTACTAATCCAGAATCTCCCAAAGTCCCAGACAAACGTAAACATGACCTGCGACAGTAGCCTTGTGACTGAACTTTTGCCGGCAAAGTTCGACCTCTCTATTATTCCGGTTTAGCATCTGGCGTCATCAGAGTTCGATGAACAAGAATACTATTGCTCCACTTGTAGTCGTTCTTGTAGGTGTGGCCGCTTTCGGGACTCTCCTAGCATTCTTTACCCAGCCGATCTCTTGTGGTTGCAATGGTTCTTCGAGCCCTTCGAGTCCTTGGTATCCGTGCGTGCATAATCCTTGCCCTAAAGTGACAATCAACTTGGATTCCGACCAGTTCAACTCACCAACCAATGTCACGATGAATATTAGAGACGATGGTGCCAGCCCGGTCGCTCTCATTGCGTACTACGTCAAGGATTCTAATGGGGACCAATACGCAAACAGCAGCTGGCGAGGACAAACCATTCCTCCAGCCGCAGTTGTCCCAGTCAACATTCTCATTGATGGAACAACCTTCACATTCCAGAAAGGAAATTCCTATACCGTGACAGTAGTAACTTCGAGAAACGATCTGTACAGTTTTACGATCACCTATTAGTGGAAGTCGACTCTCCTTCCAGCGTTTTTTTCAGCAATATTTTTTTTAAAGTCCTTCTATTTCCATGAGGGCGACAATGACTTGAAGCGTCGAACTGGGAGTTGGCGTGTCTTACAAATCCTCTTTACGATTAATCTGGCGGTCTGGGTAGCGGTACTCATCCTAGACTGGCTGGGTCTCGGTTCTAGGGATCTTCTGTCGATTGCCTTTCTTGTCACGCTCTTCTATTCGGTATTTGGATTAGTCTATTTGCATCTCTACGATATGCCCAAGAGAAACCACTCCGAATGAAATGCCCGATTTGTGGCGTTGAAATCGAGACGACGCTCTGGAGACCTCATCGGGAAGCCTCACATCCAGACTATGTGCAGTGGGTTAGACACAAACTAAGACTCACCATTTATGTCATCATCCCCTCTTGGGCTGCACTAATCGTTGTGGATGCGTTATTCGGTCGATTTCTTGCCCCGGGTTTTCTTTTCCTTGGTGTTGTCACATATGCCATTGTCGTATACGCGTTAGGAACATTAATTGTGGTATACTTAGTAGAAGGCAGGAAGATACGAGAGCTTAGGACTGCGTGGAAGGAAACCCACCAGTCTCCATGAGGTGCAGTTGCTCTTTCCATCTGGAATTGCTAACCGCTGCCCCTGCTTCTCTAGGCCCTTCGAGGTTCCTAATCCTCTCAGCCAGCGTTGGCCGACCGCTCATCAACTCCCCTGAAAAGGGATAACCCATCCCCCAAAGTGAACCTGCATATTCATCTACAAGCCCAAGACTTTCCATCTTCTCCAACACCCGCTTCAATATTTCTAGTCCAACAAGCGCCGATGCGAGAGTGTCGGCTTCAAGCCTCAGTCTCTTCGAAAGCCATCTGGATAACAGTCCCCATACGAGGAAGGCAGCGATTAGTCCTATGGAGTCTGTGATGGCTAAGAGGGCAGGTATCCCCGGCTCCGAGGTCCAGACGGCAAAAAGCCACCACCAGCCTATCCCATCGATAATGAATGGGGTCCAAGCCAAAATGGTCGCTAGGTCACGTCTGCCTCTTAGCCGCGCCTCGTAAATCAGAGAAGACACTAAGAGAGGCCGCCACTCGGCTGGGCTGAGTTTTCCCTTCATCTGGGGATTCAAGATGACCTTGTCCCAGGTGAAGACGGACCAACCAACAGGCACATCGCGTTTGACCATTCCAGCCATTTCAGGAACCGGCGTGTCCGTGTCGACCAGCGTGATCGGAAGGTCTTCAGTCCAGGCGACTGCGTTGGGTCTGAAAATGGATATGTTGAGGTCGTCTATGATTTCATTTGCGATTCTGAGAATGTGTTGGTCGTCAGCATCAGTAGTCTGTGAGTCCAATTCCCCATCTCGTAGGTTACAAGAATGGTGGATGCCTAACGTTTCGCTTAAACGTAGCGACCTACTGAGGGTTCGAAGGATCACTTTCCCAAGTTTTTCGCTCTTGCCCATTGAAACGTGAGCAGACCGAGCGTCGCAATCCCTCCTATGATTGCAGCCACAGAGGCGTAGAGGAGTGCGAGGTCGATGGCGGGAGTTACATATCCAGAAGCACTGAACGCCAAGAGGCTCTGGAGGACAAGACTGCTGAAAAGGGATTAGCATAACCCCCAGGAGTCCCGATACTATGGAGAACAAAGCAGGTCCGAGCCATTGTGACTTTTCCATTGAATATAGATCGTTTTTCCGTCAACAAAAAAATAGGAGAACGAAAAAGCCCCAGCCCAGGTTACAATAACTCGGCACAACTCGAGTCTTTCCTCAACAAGCTAGCCCAAGCCAAGGAAACGATAGTACAGTCCGGCTTGAAGGACGCCGTCCTCCTCCATCACGATGAAGCCGACGGGCTCTGCTCCGCAGCCCTGACAAAGATCGCGATCGAGAAGCTAGGCATTGAGACACAACTCATCTGTCTAGACAAGCTCTATCCTGAGGTCGCGAAAGATGTCGAAGGAGGTTCTCGCCGCCTAGTGGTCTTCTCGGACTTAGGGTCCGGGCATGTTCAATTGCTAGAAAGTCAGAACCGGTCAAAGAGTATCCTTGTCATCTTGGACCATCATGACACATCGGAAAGCAGTGATCCGTTGGTTCACAACCTGAACCCTGAACTCAACGGATTCTCCGGAGAAAAGGACGCGTCCTCGTCAACAGTCGCATATTTGTTCGCCAAGACTGTAGACCCTTCACTCGTCACCTTTGCACCTCTTGCCATCATAGGTTCTACAGAGATACCTGGCGAAGCTCAGGGTCTCAACAAGATTCCCATACAAGACGCCGAGAAAACGGGAACAGTCAAAAGGACCCCGAGGGGAGGCATCAAGTTTGAGGGACCAGTACTTTGGTTCTCTCCGTCACGAGCTTCTTCCGTATTGAACGTTCTCGGGTCCGTGGGCTACTATCGCGGCGGCCCACAACTCGGTGTGTCGGCATGCATCAAAGGATTCGAGAAACAGATCTTGGAAACGGCAAAGGGCCTCGAGGAGGAGCGGAAAAATGCGAACCAGCGAATGATGGAAAAGATCCGTAAGGAGGGTCTCTCCCAGATCAAGAATATCCAGTGGTTCCATGCCAGGGACAATTACGAAGGAATGAGTGGAAAGGTTGTGGGAAGCTTCTGTTCGTATCTCAGCTACCAGAGATTCGTCAATCCGGTCAAGTATTTGATAGGAATGATGAACGTACCCCCCGAGGTACCAGGATGGGGCAAACTCCCCTCGCCGTTGGTGAAGGTCTCGGGACGAGCCCCTCAACCGCTCGCGAGAATGATAGAGACGGGAAAGAGGCCGCCACTGTCTAGGATACTGCCTGACTCGTGTGTAGCGCTGGGTGGATTCGGTGACGGCCACACCGTCGCCGCCTCAGGGGTCTTACCAATAGGCCGTGAGGAAGCTTTCTTGGACGCCTTGGACGCTCTTGCTACAACGGACCCTAGTTAGCTCCGGAACGGATTCTCATACGCCGAACAGCAACAGTCAGACCAATCAGGATTATCCGCAAACGCAATACGATCAGAGAACAGTAGAAAGTCGTCTCTCACAGACGGCGTTAGCTCTTTGACGACGAGTTCGCTCATCGGAGAGTGGCACAGCGTGCCTTCGAATTATTCTTTCTCTTAGCCGGCTCTCCAATAATAAGTCTCAGGATCTTGCCTGGACCTTCAAACGCAGATAAGGGGCCGCCTTCTATTAGAATGGCATGCAGACTCTTCTTGTCTACAAGGGCATTATCGCGATTTTGTTGGTTAGCGTTGCAGGAGCGTCTGGGGTCGCGACGTACTTCTATCAGCAGCAGAACGTGAAGGTGTCGCAGAGTTCAGATCTCAACAATCAAGTCAATCAATTGGAGGGACAGATTACGGCTCTGAACACTCAGATCACTGGTCTCAACAAGCAGATCGACTTGCTGAATTCTCAGATATCTCAGCTTCAGGCCCTCAATACTCAGCTTGGAGGAAACAATGCGCAATTGATCTCGGAGACACAACAATTACAGTCTCAAGTGTCACAGCTTCAATCTCAAGTCTACGCGCTCCAGACGCAAGTCAGCCAGCTTCAAGCACAAGTGGCGGACCTTACCTCCATCCTGAAATTGCAGACCAGTCGAACCATCGCAAGCCAAGTCTCCATTTGGGGTTCGGGAAGCCCGCTGACTAGTTCTCAGGCATTCATCAATCTCGGCTCAATAACCTACTCTGGCTACATTCGAGTCTCATGGACCGGTGCCCATGCGTCCTTCACCACTCAAGTATTCGATGTCAACATCACCACCCCAATCTCAACTTCTGGCATATTCAGCATACCTGTAAGCGCAAATGCGACTGCCAACTCATGGTTCACAAACTACGATTGCGGCATCACACCAGGCGGAAACATTCTCTGCGGGACAATCACCTACAACATCACATATTGGTACTAAACTAACGAAACCACGACATCCAGCTCTTCACGGGCAGTTTCGGTCTCGTATCTGAGCAATAGCCGAAAGATAGCTCAACCATACAGATGTCGAGTCAGCGGAGCAACTGGCGCGAACGATTACACGCCAACCCGTCACGAATGGAACAAGAGCTGGCAGTCAAACTGCAAGAAGATGGAATTCACTTTCAGACACAGGTTGAGATACCGGTCACTACTGCGGACCTCTACTTCCCACTAGAGTCTAGGCCGTTGCTCGTGTTTGTTGACGGCCGGGTCCATCTCGGAAAGTCTCAGATGGCTAAGGACGAAGAATTGCGATCACTCTTGAGGAAGAGAGGATACAGGATCCTAGAGCTATGCTACGACAGCTATTCGGACAGAAGACGAGATCAGCTATACGAAGAGATCCAGTTGAGCCTTGGCAAGTTGACTGACTAGCTATTAAGTCGAAATTTACCTGGGGTTAAGTGCCAAACGCTAACACTTCTAGTTAGACGATAGAAGATAGCCTCCATCGAAGACCCTAACCCCGATTGTCCTGATACGATGAAATGGGCGTGTGGCTCCTTAAGATACTGCCAGCCGCTTTGCCTTTGGGCATTCTCTAACCCGGAAACTATTTTTTGGACATGCGTCGTCCAATTATCAGGTCTTGCGAGCCTATCAGTGGCATCTTATCCTGGCTACAATTTGGTCATTCAGTGCGGCAATCCAAGCTGGGTTTCACCAGTTTAACGTCGGCGTCGCGTCGGTTGCTGGCATTGGGGCGTTTGTTGTGGGAGTGATCTCGGCTCGCGGGAACGCGAAGCGAATAGAGAAAAATGGTGGTGAATATCGTCCCAATCGGAAACGGACCTTTCTTGGTTTGGGTCTCGCGTTCGCTTTTGCAGGGTTCCTATTCTACCTACTTTTTTCTGAAGCTTTGTCGTTGAATACGCTAGTCCAATTCAACTCGGTCAATGTAGCCATACCAGGCCTCTTCTTCGGATGGGCCCTAGGGTACGGAACATGGGAAGTTCGGAATGGAAAAGAGATTCATTGGGAGGGACGGACGTTCTATTCTGTGCCCAAGGGGCTCTCGTGGCAGGAACAATACCAGTACCGTAACGAACAGCGCACTCGAATACTGGCTAAGAATTCAGGGGAGCAAGAGGCTACCGGCAAAGTATGACTCCCCTAAAGGTTCGTCTGATCACCGTGTTCCCGTTTCCACAATCAACAGTCTTGGCAGCACGTTCCTGGGCCCACTGGTTCAAGTCTTTTTTGCCCGCAGTTCTCGCACGTTAAGACTTTACCGATGAAGTCGGGGTCTGATCGGTATCGGATCTGTTGGGTGGGTCTCTGGCATGGTTGGCAGAAGGCAGGGCGTTCTATGTTCTGCCTGATCCTTCGATGATTATGTCCAAGTACAAACGTGGGAGAGGGAGAGAAATCGTCGCGGAAACTATTGCCGGGCGGGTGCGTTCCGATCTTCCCTGAGCCCGGTCCACCGTTCCAGTACTCCGGTCCCTTGTTAGGTTAGATAAGGGGCGTAGGTGAACATGCCCCGCCGGATGCCGGCTAAGGTGCTTGGCGAACACGGCTTGTGGGCTCGCCTAACCGTTCCTCTGGAACGCTGGGCCCGCCGGGGCGGGCGACGTTGAACACCAGGCGGCGCAGGATTCGTTGGAGGTGTTCCTTGTTCTCGGTTGGCACGGCGTAGCCTTCGTGGAGCGCCGTGGCGCCGACGAAGAGGTCTCGGATCTCTGACATTGGGAAAGCCGTTTGGTTATTGCAAGGGCATGAGAATGAAAGTGTTGACTCAAGGTGTGAAGTCCTGTCTCAAAACGCTACTCTTTAATTCCCAGTTAACCAATTCAATCCTGTTCAGGAGACTGCGCTTAGAGGCGGTGTTGAACGGATCGCTTTCGAACTGACCTGATTGTCCTCTGTATCCTAGCCTTCTCCCTGCCAGCCATGATAAGAGTCAGTCTCGTCCAAGCGTCAGCCTATCAGCCCCATTCACAGATCACGATAATCGGGAACAAGGACTTCACAAGTGCGAATGGAGTCACGGGTGGGACCGGGACTCCCTCAGATCCCTACATCATACAGGGTTGGGACATCAACGCCTCCGGTATCGGATGCTGTAATGCGTATGGAAACGCGGGTATCGACATCCAACAGACGAACGCTTCTTTCATCGTACGGAATGTCTACGTCCACCAAGGCCTTCCAGTCGACGAGGGGATATCGCTAAGGCTAGTCTCTAACGGTCTAGTGGAGAACACCGTCACATCCAAGGACTATTTCGGCATCGTTGTAGCCTCCTCCACCAACGTAACCGTCACCGGGAACACCGTTTCTTCCAACAATCCCTATGGCATCTACCTCTACCAGACCACCAAATCTTTAGTCGATGCGAATGACGTTTCTTCCAACAACGTTGGTATCTTCCTCTTTTCGGCCAACAGCACGATCGTCAGCAATAACAATGTCCATGATTCGAGTGTCATTGGAGTGGACACTTACACGACCCGAAACGATACTTTTGTAGCGAACAACGTCTCTAGCAACGGCTGGATCGGGCTGCGCCTACTCTACTCCGACTACGATCTAGTCTATCACAACAATTTCTTCTCGAATGGTCAGAATCCTCCCCCGTACAACCAAGGCGGAATCCAGATCAGTGATAGTCCGCTAAGCACCAGCTCCACATACAACCCTCCGCAGAACACCACCAACAGCTGGGACGACGGTTATCCGACTGGCGGAAACTACTACAGCGATGGCATCCACCTGGACACCTGCAGTGGACCGGCACAGAACATCTGCTACTACTCCGACGGCTTCAACGACGGGCCCTACCTCGTCCGCTCAGAATACGTCTATAACTATCAAGGCTACTTCTACTACATCGCAAGAGACCGCTACCCGCTAGAAGGACCCTACTCCGCGACCACTGTAATGCCCAGCTTTACGATATCCAGCGACACTCCACCCACTCTGTCTCCCAACTCATCCAGCACCTTTACCGTAAGACTCGTGAGCCTCCACAATTATGCCGGCCCGATTACAATCTCAGCGACTACAGACGCCCCGAACTGCACGATCTCTCCCAGCCTCACGAACATCAATCTCCCGCCAGGATCGCAAGTCAGCCCAACACTGACAGTCTCCGCAAGCAGCAAGGCTCCGATTGGAACCTATCACATTGATGTTCAAGGAAGCGACGGCTCGACTTCACACGCAACGAGAATGGCACTAGTTGTCATGGCTGCATCTCAACCTCCAAACTCTCAGCCGCCAAACAATCAGCCTCCAACCACGCCCCCGGAGCAACCCACCACAAATGGCGCGTCGCCCAGCTTAACACCGGCAATATTTCTAATCCCCGCGGGCATCTTGGCACTCGTTGCCGGAATCCTGACGATCTCAGCTCTGAATCGCAAAAAGTCATTGCAGAACAGCCAACCCGCCACCCAAGGATCAAGGAGCTGCTGACCCTCTCTACGCTGCTCTCTTCATCTGGCGCCTGCGAACTCGGACGTAACACAATGGAACCGCACAGGCTGGCCGATCACTACGCTAGGATGTTCTCGAAGTATGCGAACAGCTAACTCTTCTGTTCCTCGTCACCAGGGTAAACGTGTGTTCTAGGGCGATTCCTGCAATAATAGAGTCCCTAAATTCTATTGGGACGCCTTTCGAGTTCTTGTTTAGGTACATTCAATCGTCCGTTAAGTTCTGGATTCTTTCGGTTATGTTGGGCATGGGCCATAGGCATAGGGTCCAGCCTTGTCTTCGCTTTGCGTTCTCGATCCTTGGAAGCTGTAACGAGTCTATCTTCTTGAAGACGTCTAGCAACGGTCTCCGACCCATCAATCCCGCGATGTACGTGTCGTGTCTTAGCATCAAGCCCTTTGCGTTCGCGAGTAGGAGTACGAGAATGATGATTGCGGCAGGGGCTGCTACGAATTGGCCGTAGAGTCTTCCTCCTTGAATCCCGTACTGGAGGCTGATCGGAATTCCTCCGAATACGATGAGCAAGAATGCAGCGATGTATGGCCCGAGGGTCCGTAGCAAAAGTCGCAACCGGGGCTTGAGAGCCAGAAAATAGTAGGTCAGGAGAATCTTCCGTTCCTCAGCATCTAGCCTGCCCCGAAGATCGGCATACAACAAGAGAACGACCGGCTTCCTGAACCCTTGCCGCTTGAATCCCGGCCCGTACCAAGGCTGGTAATCCGACCATGCGAGACCCGTGATTTCTCCGAATTTTGGTAGCTTGACTTGGCGTTGAAGATCCCTTGCAGTAGATAGTACACTCTCGTCTTCCGGACCTGAACCTGGTTTGGGCAGCTCGAGGGGACCGGGCTTGTACTCGACAGCCCCTTCACGAATTAGGAAACCGAGGAACGTTTGAACGGCTCCCCACAGAGCGACGAAGAATCCTACAAGGCCGATTATCACGAGGTATCCTAGCGAAGGACATGTCTTTGGGAAGCAGGGAGCAGGCATCCCGTTCTGAACGTACGGTCCTGCGTTGAGGTATGCGATGGTGATCATCGCTATCCCGATTGCCAGAACTGGTAGGCCGAGTTGTAGGCTGGGTTTCCGTTTACGCAGGCGCAACGGCACCTGGAATCATAATGAATCTTGCTTGTAAATCTCCCTAAGAGCAATGGGCCCGCGGAGCTTCAGTTCTTATCTTCGTGACCCTCTCAAATAGACTGTCAGCTTGTCCGAGCATAGCTTGCCTTTTGCGGAATAGTAGAAGTGCGGATGCGACAGTTTCTTTCCGCGCCCAGTCGACAAGCTCCCGTATTCTCGCATCTATCAGCTGAGAGGGAGCCTCGACCTCCGGGACCCTACTATTCTTCATCCCTCATCGTCCTCCGCACCGGTTTTCGATGAGATAAAAAAAGGGGGTCATCCGAGTGGCCGCGTGCGCACTTGGACTTCTCAGTTGGTTCGACAACAGATGATGCTCGTGATCTGCATATCTGTCATGGCCCATGCCTGATGGGATTGTGTAGAAGCAGATGGCCCGCCCTCGCCTCATTCTTCTCCTCATAATTCTTGTAGGCATGAGTGTTATCATCACTTACTGCTCGGTATTTCTTCCGCCCACAACGACCATGATCAATCCTGGCGGCTCGGGATCTTCTGAATATGGCTTCCCACTACCATGGAAGGTGAACAACGCCCTGTATTGTTCTCCATTACATCCACAAGCCTGTCCCACTCCGATCTACTCCTCCGACTATGACTGGATCGCGTTTACCGGCGACATCCTCTTCTACGCCTTACTAGGATATTGCTTGCTTGTCGGTTACAGTCGATTGTCGGGACGAAAGCTAGCTGGTTGAACGGCGCCTAGAAGGTCCTTTTCCGTTCTCTATGTCGCAAAACTTGACAATTCGAGTAACAAGGGCCAATGGCAGAGGCTCCCCCAACGGAAACCTTACGGACCCATGGCCGATTCGTATCCGGACGATTCCTTCTTGAACGTAGCTATTCCTTAGACTCCGAGAGAAGCAACTTTCTAGTTTGAGGATCACAGACTTTCGTTTTGGATTCGAAGCTGTCTCGGTATGACCTATTGGTTCTCGGGGTAACTACACCTGAACGTCTGCCTTGAGACTTCCTAGTCTAGGGCGGTTTTTGTCACGTGGACTGTCGGTTCGAGAAAGCTACAAGTTGCCTATTTCTAAAAGGAATGCCCTCTCTTCTCTGAGGACCTCGTCTACCTGTTCAAGGAATGGAGAGTCAAGAACGGGTAAACTTTCGGATTGCATTCCCTTTCAACCACTCTCTAATCTCGTCCTGCGCATAAAAAACCCTCACTTACTCCGGTAAGGATTTTCCCCAACTATGCAAGCATCGATCAGGTCAACGCCTCACCCTACGAAAGCTTCGAATACTTTTCCATCAGATGATCTATCAGGGGCGAATATGACTGGGACCGCTGATAATATCCCCCGAAGAACAGGACGAATGCGATCACCAAGAAAAAGATCCACTGAGGTCTCATCCATCCTAGTTTGACGCCGCTGAGAAGAGCTAGCCCGACAAACGAGACGGCAGTTGTAATACTGAAGTCGTAAAGTGCCTCTGCCTCGTTGAGGACATTTCTCTCATCAGTCGTCATCTTGAGTTGGACTGATGCGTAACTTCGAAGGAATTTTCCGTCCTCCTCTCGATCCCTTTCTGTTTTGAAGTGGTTTCCGACTCCCGTGTAAATTGCGGATAGGGCCCGTTGGAACTCGCGGAGAGCGAGGCCGAGAGCGGGTCCAGCGACAATGAAGACTAGTGCTGATAGTACATCGAACGAGATAGTATTTGAAGAGAGAAGCGTGACTGGATTGAAAATAAGTAGGTAGGAAATTATGGCGACATAGCCGGGCAAAAGAATCGATATGAAGTCTATTCTGTTGAAAAAGCTAGAAATATTTGCTGCCGCGGCTGCCATCTTTGAAATCTCGTGTTGTCGAGAGCTTTCTCTACTGAGATTACTTCACAGATGAGCGCTTTTTCGTAGGTCGTGGTCCATGGATTGATGATGGGCGGATCGGAGCGCCCTCGATAGTGCAGCCTTTTCGTTCGTCAAACCAGCCTTCTCGAATAGGGACTCTTATTGGATGAGTGGTTGGGCGAATCGGGGGACCACTGGGGGGAAGACCTGTGACAAGGTATCGTATGGTCTTCTCATGAGATGTTGGACGGATTGGAGGACCTCCAAATGGAACAGGGGCAATACGCGGAACAGAAACTTTTCGAATTGCCTTGATCTTCATCCTTTTTGATCTATCAGTCGTTACCAAGGGTGGCAAGGTTGCTAAATTGAAACTTAATGCTTGGGGTCATCGACGTCCTCAGATTTGGCCCAGATCGGCAACTCCCTCTTCGACCAAAATAGCTTTCGTAATGCAGTCGGATTCGGGTCCCGTTCGTTTTCTGGACGATCACTTGTCGAGGTTCATTGATTGGTCTGCTCTCGGATCGGTATTGGACCTCTCGATACATGGGTTCACGGCAGGTTTGACAAAAAACATGGTAGTCTAGGCTCTGCATGGTCCCAGGCGGAGGTTTTCGAACTAGAAACGTGAGAGAGGGTGGAGAGCATTGCAAAAGAGACCCGAGGCCTCCAACCAAGGAGGATTCTATTACTATTCACGGTTACCAAACCCGTTACCATCCAAGAATTGTCAATTGCAGTTGTGTCTCATGACGTAAACCTCGTGTTTGGGAGGATCTCATTGGGAGCAGCTACGACGTTTTGATCCGTGTCCCTTGATTGCAGATGATTCTCGTCATCGACCTGATGTTTCCTAGGAATCGCCTTGGGAACGGCTGAGGGTCCATGACGATGTTAGGTCAGCGGGAGGCGGGCGTCGCGCCTTTTCTACTCCATCTCGGCCGTGAGTTCATGCAGTGCTATGAGGGCGGATTCGTTTGATCCTTCGCGGGACATTTTAATTAGCGATCATCCATAGGTTTCGGCCATGTTTTGCCGAAGTTGCGGGAAGGAGATGGCCGATAACGCTGTGTTCTGTCCGAGCTGCGGTGCCCCGGCCAGAGGGGCTGCCCCTATGAGCTCTGCGGCTACTCCATGGCAACCTGTGCAACATGTTAGCGCAGCCTGGTACCTAGTGCCGCTCTTCTTCGGAATCATAGGCGGAATAATCGCGTGGGCTGTGAACAAGGATAAGGACCCTGAGAGAGCCAGGAACCTGCTGATTTTCGGACTGGTCTGGACTCTGGTGCCTGTCGTCATCGCATTAGCAATTTTCCTATACACAGTACCATTCATTGCACCTCCGACCTACCCCTAGACAGAAGACCCTCTTACCTCGGATCCGCCGCAAAGGGCTTGTCGAGAGTCCCTGCTTTCAGGCCAGAGGTTTCCCACAGCTCTGACAGAAGCTACTGCCCGGGACTATCGGCGCGCCGCAAGTTTGGCAGAAAGCGCGGGCCCATGGATAAGGCGGTTTTTCTGGACGAGTATAGTAGTAAACGATTGCCGCGGGCCAGCATAGCAAAAGTAGAATGACAAGAATAGCAAGATCGTAATCTCTCTCATCGCCCATATTTCTAACCCAAACAGTTCGAAGAATTCTGAGCTTATTTAAGAAGCAAGGTGTGATGTTGAATTCGAACCATGAAGCTGACGACGGGCACGACGGATTCTAGGCCTCCTCTCTGGTTCTTCATGCTATCCCATCACTCTTACAGCAAACTGTCTCATACAATCCGGATCAGTCTTGGACAGAGGGAAGTGCGCGTGTGTGCTAGGTGTACTGGTATTGGTGTAGGAATGCTGGTCGGATTATCCTATGTCAATTATCTCGCTTACGACTTCTTGCATTACCCGGCCCTAATCTTCGCCTTTGTGCTTCCTTCAATCGTGGACTGGCTCTTTCAAGTTTTCAGGTTGAAGAATAGCACGAATCCGCGGAGACTTGTAACGGGCGCTTTGGTCGGCCAAACATACCTTGTGGGTCTGATCGCGCTGTTTAGAGGCTGGTTCGACCTTTTGTTGTACTACGCTCTGGCTTTTGCCGTCTATGCCGTCGTGTTGTACGCTCTCTTCCGGATTACCGGTGTGATGAGCGAGTACTTGGCCAGTTCTTGGCCTTAGCCCTGAGCTGCGATGGTCTTCTCGACAGTCAGAGACACCTATGCTTTGATTGTGAAAGTTTCGATCGCTCGGTGGGTCACGATTGTGATTTCGTAGTAGAATCCTGACTGGAACGTGAAGGTATTTCCATCTACTACTATGTTCGCTGACGCTGAACCGTTCCATGGAATGGTGGGACCGGCACTCGTTTCATCAGCTTCAAGTCGCTTCCCACGTGCGCCTATACCTAGGCACCAAACTTCACATCGCCCAGCTGTCCCGTGGGCTTGCAGACTCAAACCTTCCAGTTCTACTTCACCGTATCGCCTAGCTATTTCCCACCGCCTTCCTCGGTGGCTCGACAACCGGAGAGCATAACAGTCGAGATTTACAAATCGTGCTGCTGGCCCTAGCATCATATCCGTTACTATCCGATAATACTCAATCGCCGTTGGGTCTAATGACCCTGGACTCGAACCAACTCGATAAGCCGGATTGCGGCGAAGGGTTGGTTTGGTTCTAGTGTCAACGGGGCCCTAAGGTTTGAGTGATGTCATTAGGATCAAAAACTCTGTTATGATTTAGTGTTACCAGATCCTTCCCAGTTCGGAAGTCAATTGCAGTTGAGTCTCGTGACGCAAATCTTGTGTTTGGGAAGATCTCACAAGGAGCAGCTGTAACGTTTGGATCCATATCCCTTGAGGGAAGATGTATGGGTCGTCGACCTGATTCTGCCTAGGAATCGCTTTGGAGGTGTCTTAGAATCGGAAACTTGCTCGTGATCATGTTAGTACTACTGAGTCTCGGCCCGGCCCCTATCTTATGAGTAACATTGCCCATAAGAGGATAATCGAAATAGGAGTTACGGCGACCACGTTTGGCTTGGGTTCCACCGCAGCCAAGAGAGTTTCTCGACACAGTCGCGGGAAGATTGGCGAATGACGGTTTTAGAGTGCAGCGTAATGTTGTAGCTGGTCCATACTCTCTCGACACTCTCGCTTCAAGAACCGTCGAAAAGAAGGTAATGTGGGGAGGAACGCCCATAGCATTTTCAGAAGCAGTTGCCGTTTCTTCAGTCCAGGTTCTCGGTCCCGATGATGTTCGCAACTACTCCTCTTTCGTTGCAAAGTACGCTCTTGAGAACCATTCGCTGCATGCACATTGGACCGGCCTATCCACTGTTGCCGCTGTGGTTTCGCCAAGTTTCGGCGATGACGCGAAGGAATGGGTGTCGGAAACTACTCCAGAGTTCAGCAACCTATTTTGGGCCAGAGCGCAGTTTCCCGTCCTGGTCGAGCTCGACAATCGCGAGATAATCTATCCGAAACGAGGCCCGAGAAACCAAGGACCCCTCTTCGAGAACCTACGATATCTCGCGGACGAGTGGTTTGGGTTCTAGGCTTCGACCCTCAACTAGTGATCGCTACCTTAATCGGAGCAAAATTCTGGGTCGTGGAGTCAAGACTGCGGGCTTTCAGCCTATGATCCATTGATCGCAGATAGCTCGGGTCATCGACCTGATCTTGCCTAGGAATCGCCTTGGAAATGGCTGAGCGTCCATGACGATGTTAGGGTCGGCGGAGGTTCTTGATCGGTGATGCGGACGGGTTGAGCTGTCTGCGTTAGAATCTGGTCAGCAAAAAGACCTTCTAGAGAATTAGGGTATGCTGGATAGTCTCGTGACGCAGAACTGCTTTTCCTATTCCCGGATCTAGGCCAATAAGCGTCCGGGAGATCTCAGGGCCCGGGGCCAAAGATTCTAGACCAGGCTCTGGTCAAAAACTGGGCTCAAACATGCACAAAACAGACAGTTTGCCCAAGGAAAGTGAGACTTCCTTCGCGAAATTCGTTCGGGGAGGGGGTAGGGGTATACCCGTTACAAGCGAGAAAAAGGCCGCGAAGTTCCAAAATGCGTGAGGTGTCTACGAGTCCCCAACTACGGTCTGTGCTTGTTCGTGCATGAATTGGAGTAGGTAGTAGGGTCCGCCTGCGCCCTTTCCTGTAGCCCCGCTCCCCTTCCAGCCGCCAAAAGGCTGGGCGCCGGGCCATGCCCCGGTCGTCGCTCCGCCCTTACGGTTCGCATAGACTACGCCGAACCGTATCTTCTCGAAGAACTCGTCCTGCTCTCGCGGATCCTTCGTAAACACTCCTGCTGTTAGTCCGAACTCTGTCTTGTTCGCCTTCTCCAACGCCTCATCCAGAGACGAGACCTCGTCAACAGCCACAAATGGCACAAACAACTCCTCCTTCAACAGACGATGATCTGAAGGCAGACCAGTCACAACAGTAGGTGTGACATAGTAGCCCTTCGGAAGCGACATCTTCGGAACCTCCCCACCAACCAGGATCTTACCCTCCTTCCTGGCCTGCTCAACAGCCCGCTGATACTTCCGGAACGCAGTCTCATCAATCACCGGCCCCACAAACGTCGACTTCAGCCGCGGATCACCGACCACCGCAACCTTCTCAACCTTCGACTTGAGAATCTTCAAGAAATCCTCCCGCACGCCACGTTCAACATAGACCCTCGACGTCGCGCTGCACTTCTGACCATCATAGCCAAACGCCGACCTAACCACTCCCTCTGCCGCCTTGTCGAGATCCGCTTTCGAAGTCACGATCGCCGGATTCTTGCTGCCCATCTCAGCAATGAACGGCTTCGGATACGGCTGCTTCACAACAAAATCCCTGTAGAGCTGCATGCCGACATCCCTCGAACCAGTAAACGCTATTCCAGCCACCATCGAGTTACTAGCGAACTCAGCCCCGAAAGAGCTACCTGGGCCAGTAACGTAGTTGATGACGCCCCCAGGAATCCCAGCCTCGACAAGAGCCTCGTACAATTTCAGAGCGGTGAACGGAGCCTCACTAGTCGGCTTGAAGACCACCGTATTACCCGCAATCAAAGCGCCAGCGATCATCGTCGTCGCTAGCGACAATGGAAAGTTGAATGGCGAAATGACCGCCCAGGCACCGTATGGTCGCAGGACGCTCTTGCTATCCTCCCCGGGAACAACATGCTCCATCGGCTTGACATATCCTTCGTTCTCCTCCATCAAGCGTGCATAGTAGTTCAGGAAGTCTACGGCCTCGTTGGCCTCGGCGA
>Ga0209236_1000730_pt1 | contig 19492 bp, 18 predicted proteins | sample GraSoi013_1_40cm_FD_185819 | JGI IMG/M metagenome (GOLD analysis project Ga0209236, IMG submission 185819) | Grasslands soil microbial communities from the Angelo Coastal Reserve, California, USA - Sample 09_27_2013_1_40cm (SPAdes) (version 2) | ecosystem: Environmental > Terrestrial > Soil >... | reverse complement strand
CCCGCCTCAGCTATATATCGACAGAACCTGAACGTTAAATTTCAATGCGCGACGGTGCATACGGGCGCGCCTAAGCCCCATATACCATATACCCGTATTCCTACCCAATGATACCCGTATGGAATAATGGGTATTATTTGGGTATAATTACGGGTATGCCGCTGGATCCTTTCAGGAATCTGATACTTACGCCGGATCTGCTTCGGCTGGTGGGCGAAATCGACGAATTCAAAGGTGCCTGGACGGCCTTGGGCACTCTGGCTCCGGATCGTTTAGCGACACTGCGGCATATCACTACAGTGGAGTCTGTAGGGGCATCGACCCGGATCGAGGGAGCCCGGCTAACGGATCGGGACGTCGATGTTCTTCTAGCCAATCTCGATCTGGGTTCATTCAGGACCCGAGACGAGCAGGAAGTCGCTGGCTATGCGGAGGCGACGAAGCTCGTGTTTAATTCCTGGCGCGAGATACCGTTGACGGAGAACCACATCAAACAACTTCACGGAATCCTCCTCAAGTTTTCGCCCCGCGATGAATATCATCGCGGCAGCTACAAGACCGTCCCGAATAATGTTGAAGCCTTCGATGAACATGGCCGGAGTGTCGGCGTCATTTTTGAAACTGCTACTCCCTCGGAAACGCCGCGGTTGATGGAGGAACTGGCTGCATGGACGAACCGGGAGCTTGGAGGAAAGACTCATCATCCGCTTCTGGTCGTCGCCGTTTTCATCGTTCGATTTCTTGCGATCCACCCGTTTCAGGACGGCAACGGCAGGCTAGCGCGGGTGCTCACCAATTTGCTGCTTCTGCGGACCGGTTACATTTATGTTCCTTACAGTTCGCTCGAGCGTGTGGTCGAAGAGAACAGGGAACAGTACTATCGCGCGCTGCGAAGTGCTCAGGGAACTCTCGATAAGGACGAATCCCATCTCATGGACTGGTTACGTTTTTTCCTGCTTTGTCTCGTCGAGCAGAAAAATTCTCTCGCCGAAAAAGTGAAGCGGGAACGGCTGATGACCGCGCTTTCTACTCTGGACGAGCAGTTGCTTCAGTTAGCACGCCAGCACGGCCGTCTCACGCTCACTGCCGCCTTGGCAATTACGAAGGCGAATCGGAACACTTTGAAGTTGCACCTTCGGCAACTCGTCCAAAGCGGCCGGCTTCAACTTCAGGGACAGGGGCGCAGTTCATGGTACGAAGCAGTGTAATTGAACGCGTCAGGTTCCAAGTTGTGCGGCCAGGTCCAGCATGTCCTTGGCGACGACATCGAATTGCCCGGGAGCGGCTTTGTCGGCCTGACGTGTGGGTCCATACTCGCTCGGACGATGGATGAACCCGGTGCGCAATCCGAAACTGCGGGCGGCATTGAGATCGCCCACATGTGCGGCACACATCATCACCTCTTGGGGTTTGAGACCAAGGAGATCGGCAGAAGTGAGATAGGCTTCGCGATCCGGTTTGTAGTGTCTGGCAAGCTCCGCCGAGAGGATCGCGTCCCAGGGGATGCCGGCGTTTTTAGCCATATCCGTCAGCAAGCCGACGTTGCCGTTGGATAGCGGCGCAATAATGAACTTCTTCTTCAGGCGCCGCAGGCCGGGCACGGAGTCGGGCCACGGTTTCAGCCGATGCCAGACGCGATTCCAGTGGTCCTTTTCTTCCTCGCTTAACGCCGGCATCATCCTGAACTCCATCAGGATTTCGTCCAGAATCATCCGGTGCAGAACATCGAGCTTCGTCCAGGGAAGTTGGCCCTTGCGCACCTTCTCCATGGCGGGAGCGTAGCCGGCGCGCCACCGGTCGGCAAAGCCAGCCCAATCCAGGTTAATGCCTTTGGCTTTTCCCCAAACGCGGCCTTCCTCAATGATGGAGCCGCGCCAATCTACCACCGTTCCGAACGTGTCGAAGAGCAGCGCCTTCGGCATGACAGACGCAGCCGGGAATCCCCGTCTCGGAAGACCTGCTACCATAACACCAGCACCCAGACCTTTTAGTAGTTCTCTGCGATTCATAGTAGCGCGAATTATATATAATGCGATCTTCTAGGGGGAGCACAATGCGAGTATTTCATGGTCTTCTAATAGGATTTTGTCTCGTCGTCTTTTCCGTGACGGCGAGCGCGCAGTGGATCGACTATCCCGATCCGCGCATTCCGCGAACCGCAGAAGGAAAACCTAACCTGAAGGCTCCTGCACCAAAGCTGCCCGATGGGACTCCGGATTTTTCCGGGATCTGGAGAGCTCCCGACGGCAGATTCCTCGAGAATCTCGGCGCGGGCGGAACTGAAATCCCGATGCAACCATGGGCGGAACAGCTCTACAAACAACGCGTCGCTAACAATGCCAAGGACCGGCCGGGAGGGCGTTGTCTACCGCACAGCGTGACGGATTTCGACGGGCACTTCACTCCTCGCAAGATCATTCAAGTCCCCGGACTCATCGCTATACTGTTCGAGTCATACCATTCCTATCGCCAGATATTTACGGATGGGCGGCCGTTACCTAAGGACCCCGAGCCGGCTTGGTACGGATATTCGACCGCCAAATGGGATAAGGATACTCTGGTGGTCGATACGATCGGTATCAACGAGGCCACCTGGCTCGATGACAACGGCCATCCGCATAGCGACGCATTACACATTACCGAGCGGTTCCGCCGCGTGGATTTCGGACACATGGATGTCCAGATCACGATCGATGATCCGAAAGCGTACAAGAAACCATGGACGGTGCGGCTCGGATGGGAATTGATGCCGGACACCGATTTACTGGATTGGGTTTGTGAAAACGAGAAGGACACTGCCCATATCTCGGGCAAGTGAAACGCCACAGGAAAACAACGGAGGACCGCTTATGCGTAACGCATTTCTGTTCATTGCAGGCATCGTGGTCGGATTGGCCGTCGACGCTGCCGTCGCTCAGAACCAGAGCCCGAACCGCGGGCTCGTCGGCATGAACCACGTCGGTATCGCCGTACCGAATCTCGACCAGGCCGTGACTTTCTATACGAAGACGTTAGGATTTCCCGAAGCTTTCCGGAGCGTTGACGAGAAGGGAAACGTGGCGCTGGTCTACGTTCAGATCAGCAAGAATACGTTCGTCGAATTGCAACCGGCGAATGGGCGTCCGCTGGGAATGAATCATTTTGGGATTCACGTGGAGAACATGGCGCAGGTCGCATCTATGTTCAAACAGCGGGGAGCCAACATCAGCGAGACTCGCGTCAGCCCCACCAAAGCGATTCTGTCGAACATTACCGATCTGAATGGCGTGCGTATTGAGCTTGCGGAGCTCCCCCCGGAATCTCAACACCGCCAGGCTATGGAACGCTGGAAATAGCGGTATACTTTCTGAATCCAATTTCAAAGAAGGAGGCGTACCATGCCGAAGTATCTGATTCAAGGCAGTTACACAGCTGAGGGTACAAAAGGTGTTCGCAAAGACGGTGGGTCCAAACGCCGTCAGGTTGCTGAGGCCCTGATGAAGGAGGCTGGAGCCAGGCTCGAGGCGTTCTACTTCACATTTGGCGATACGGATTTCGTCGGTGTCGTCGATGCTCCGGACAACGTTTCCATCGCTGCGATGTCGTTGGCCGTGAATTCTAGCGCAGTAACCAGCCTCAGGACTACACCACTGCTTACGCCCGAAGAGATGGATGCAGCCGCAAAGAAGCAAGTCACTTATCGCGGACCAGGGCAATAACTGCGCATCGTGCTGAAACCGATCGCGATTGCGCTCGTTGGGTTTTTTCTTCTGCCGCTGGAATCGGTCGGACAGACTGTTGGGTCTGGATACTCTGGCTCGTCATTTTCCAGCCGCCCATCGTACTTAATAAAGACGGCCAGAACCGCTTCATTCCAACGGCAGAAGTACGCAACCTCTCCGTTTGCAGCTAAGAAAATCGGCACGGCGCCCTTTGCCGCGAAGAAGGTGAGCGTTGCGCCATTCGTCACTAGAACCACGGTTCAGCGAAATGCCTTCATGCAGCAGACAAGATACGCGCGTCGGACGACGAGTGGACGATAAAAAAACACTGTAGCGGCGGTCCGCGAAGCGCAAGCGCGACAGCGCGCAGCCTCAAGAAAATGACCGCCGCTACAGTTGAACAGACACTTGGAGGAGAGAACTTTATGAAGCTGAAACTTTCATCAATGATCGTGTCAGCCGCTTTTCTGGGTCTCATTCTCAATTGCATCTCTGCGTTTGGGCAGCTGGCGGAGCCGGCCAACGACTTGGGCGTGCGGCTGGGGCACATTCATTTGGTGGTGAAAAACGTCGAGGCTCAAACAAAGTTCTGGACCGAGATGATGGGAGGCGCGGTCGTCAAAAACGGCCCGCTCACCCTCATCCAATTTCCCGGAGTCTTTATCATGTTGCGCCAGGGCGATCCGACGGCTCCGCCGGCGGGTTCGATCGTCGATCATTTCGGATTCGTCCTGAAAGACATTAACGGCGCGCGCGCGAAATGGAAGGCTGCCGATGTCAAGTACACGATTGGAGCGACGAACCCCAATCAGGGCTACGTCGAGGCTCCGGATGGGGTTCGCGTGGAAGTGTTTGGCGATCCATCATTGCCGGGCCCGGTCGGGATGGATCACATTCACATGCTTCTTCCCCCGACGGATATTCCTGCAATCCAGGCCTGGTACGATAAAAACCTCGGCGGCCTGACAGGCAAGCGCAAGACGGTGGCCACGTCAGGAGTAACGGATTGTGTTTACTTTCACCGGTTCAACGTGTCCTTCTCGCGCAGTGACACGAAGCGTGAACCCACCAAAGGCCGTTCGCTCGACCATATTGGTTTCGAAGTGAAGAACCTCGACGCGCTGGTGAAAAACCTGGAAACGTCGGGAACCAAGTTGGAGGCGCCGCCTCGGATGGTTCCGAATTCGAACGTCAAAATCGCGTTTCTGACCGATCCGTGGGGAACATATATCGAATTAACCGAAAACCTCGCACCGGCTGCAAATTAGCAAATTCACGTCCCCACGAAAAGGGGAATGGACCACAAAAGGCACAATGGAGATCACAAAAAGGCACAAGAGAAGTAGTTTTTGTGCTTTTTGGCCTCCTTTTGTGCATTTTGTGTAACGTTCCCGATTTTTTGGCAAAGCGCCCGTGACGGGCAGACGCCGGCCCTCATCGTGTCCTCCCGAAACTCTTGACAGAAACTCATACGTAACCAAAATTTTACTTACCTTTCGAAGTCAACCATTAACCAAGGAGGTGAACCGTAAACAACCAACCGCGGCTCGGAGCTCCTGCCTACAAAAGGACTTGATTAAGAACCTAGCCAACCAAGCTCCGAGTCGCAAATCAAGCAACTCGGAAGGTGTACCCGCTCCTTATTAGAAAACTTTTGAAAAGTACTTATTATCGGTCTAGAATTCCCGTGCTGGGTGCGACAAAATTTATTCGCGCAGGCGCGTGTTATTATGGGTCGTCCTGAACGAGTTCGTCCCTCCTGGAAAAACACGATACCTGTCCTGATTGACCAGAACACTATACGGGCAGCGGAACAACAGATCGATTCTTGTGAGGCGTGCGAGCCCGACAAAGCCGAAATTCCTTTCGACTACGTCCTCGACTGCATCACTGGTTCTGATCCGGAATTGACGGATTACATTTTGGAGCAACCTGCTCGATGTCCCCGCTGTTCGGGCGAGGTCCTGACAGGATACTGGCGCTGGTACGACTCCGAAACTGAAGGGCGAAAGGCCTTTGTTCTGCCCGGCACTCTGGTAACGTTGAAGGCCGGGTAACCCTTCCAAATATTGTTCGCACAAAATTGGATTTTCCTCAGAGGGTCTAATGGCTACTAGACCGCAGACGCCAAGTGAACGGTCGATGTTTATGCTGTCGGCAATGAGCACGGCCACGTTGTCGCTGGTGTTCGTTGGATCGATCTTAGCCGTACAAACTAACGGTTTCAGCGGTTCGCCGGGACCGCTGGCGGATTCCTGCGGCGTGTCCGCTCAGCCTAGTGCTCAAGGTCAGGGGGCCCGTGGCACGCCCGTGTTTCCTCCTGGACAGACTCATGCACTGAAGTTCGACGGTCCATTTCCAAATTCAAACACGTTCAAGCGAGCAGCATTTGGGCATTCGTCCGAGACAATGGCGAATTGTCGGCAATGAGCACGGCCACGTTGTCGCTGGTGTTCGTTGGATCGATCTTAGCCGTACAAACTAACGGTTTCAGCGGTTCGCCGGGACCGCTGGCGGATTCCTGCGGCGTGTCCGCTCAGCCTATGTAAAAACAAAGGGGTCCTTTATGAGTAGAGTATTGTCGAAGACGATCGTTCTCCTAACAACCGTACTGTTAGCAGCACGAGCAGCCAATGCAGTGGACCTGACGTCGCCCTCGTTCAAGTCGAATGAAAAAATTCCCGCTAAATTTACCTGCGAAGGGCAGAACCTCAACCCGTCTCTCAATTTCGGAAATGTTCCAGCCGGCACCAAGCAGCTTGTCCTAACGATGCACGATCCCGATGTTCCAAAGGACCTGGTCCCCAGCGGCAATTTCGATCACTGGTTCGTCTGGGATCTGCCCGCAAACAGCACAGGGATTGCAGAAGGCGCCGGCTCAACGATGGGACTGAACGGTACAGGTAACCCCGGCTATCTCGGACCTTGTCCTCCTGACCGTGAACACCGCTATTTCTTTCGGCTCTACGCCATTAACATCACGTTGCAGGGAAAGACATTCAAAGACCGCGCGGCCGTGGAAGCTGCAATTAGAGGGCATATCCTCGCACAGTCGGAACTCGTTGGGCGTTACGATAAGGCTTTCAAAGGGGACTAAGGCGCTTGATAGCTGCGGCGTTGTACATTTCCGGTGGGAAACAGCTCGAGAAAATTCTCCTGCGCGCGCACAGCGGACGCGGACAGATCGAGTGCGCTTTCACTCCGAGTCACCTGGACCTAATCTGAACGTCCACTTCGCCATATTTCACGCATGTCAGCATTGAATGCGGTCATTTGGGTTTGAACGAACTACAAGCCGTCCATTGGATCGGGCGCGGCGCTTCGCCTTTCCGGTGAGACTCCTTCGGGCGGGATAGCAAGCTTGCTTTCCAGGCTAGATCGGATTCCATCACCCCTGTCGGCCATTTAGTCTCTTCTGGACTGCTGAGAATTCCGTTAATGAAGAATCTCGCCGGCTGTATAATTGGCCGATTTTCTTGAGCCATAAAGGAGAACGTTGGAGACGCCAGACGTCCCGCCCCACCTGCTCGAGATAGTGAGAACACACTAATCCAGTGAGGAAACGAGGAGTGAGTATGAATCTGAAACTGTTTGCCATTTGTGGAGTGCTGCTGGCTGTGCTTGTAACCCAGACAGGCGAGGCCCAGGCACCGAAGCCCGACTATAAGGCGCTTGCTGCGACCGGCATTCTGGAGCGGCTTGCCGAGCGGTCCGGCGTGTACGGTGTGCCGCCGACCGCTAAAGTGCCGGGCTTCATCGCTGACGCCGGCTGGCCCCAGAAGCTTCCCAACAACTGGATCATCGGACAAGTCGGAGGCCTGTATGTCGCGCCAGACGACCACGTCTGGATCTACCAGCGACCACGCACGTTGACCAGCGACGAGGCGGCGCTGACCACGGCGACCCATAAATCGAAGGACGGAAAACCCGTCGACGCGATGGGTTTTTTGCGTCCATACGGAGCGCTCGGTGATTGCTGCCTGCCCGCGCCGTCGGTCATGGAATTCGATTCAAACGGCAAGCTGTTGCGCGCATGGGGCGGCCCGGCCGATCCCGATAAGTGCAAGGCGGGGGAAGGCTGCGTTTGGCCGGCCACCGAGCACGGCATCTTTGTCGACCACAACGGCTTTGTCTATCTCGGCGGCAACAACCCCAATGGCAATCCGAACGGTTCAGCCTGGGCATCGACGAACGGTGCCGACGGGATGATCCTGAAGTTCACCAAGGACGGCAAGTTTGTGATGATGATCGGCGGTCCCGGAGGAAAGGGGCCGGACAGCAACAACAAGGATGGCGGCCGCAACGGCACGCCCCTGTTCTATCTTCCCGCCGACATCACCGTCGATCCGGCGACCAATCGTATGTATGTGTCGGATGGCTACGGCAATAGGCGGGTGGTCATCGCTGATGCGGCCACGGGCAAATATATCGGCCATTTCGGCGCGTACGGCAACAACCCGGTCGACGACAAGGCCTCGGCCGCAGCCGGCGACTGGATGGCCGACTTCGCCAAGGGAAATATGAAGCCGGCCTTCTTCCGCAATCCGGTGCATTGCGTCAAGATCAGCAAGGAAGGGCTTATTTATGTCTGCGACCGCGGCAACAACCGCATCCAGGTCTTCAACGGTCGCGATCCTATCCTAGGTAAGGAATGCCTGAACCCGGCCGGCGAAGCGGGCAAGTGCGGCTTCGTCAAGGAGCAGTCCGTGGCGCTAAAGACGAACGGTCTCCCCGGCTCGGCAGTATCGATGAATTTCTCGACTGATGCCAAGCAGTCCTGCCTCTACGTCGGCGATAACTCCAACATGACGATGTACGTCCTGAAGAGAGACACACTGGAGGAATTAGGCCGGCTCGGGCGGAGCGGGCGCGAAACCGGTGAGTTCCATTGGCTCCACCAGGTCAGCATCGACTCCCACGGCAACCTATACACAGCCGAGGTCGATACCGGGAAGCGGATCCAGAAGTTTATCCGATTCGGTGACGAGGGCTGCAGCGGCACCGGCCGCAAAATCGTCGGCGGGGTGTTGCCATAGTGCCAGAAAAGAGCCGACGAAGTGCCAGCAACCGCGGATGCTGGACAGCAAAATCAGATGCTGTCTAGGAACCGCGGATGCTGGACAGCAAAACCGTTTCGTGCACAGCAATCGCCGCTGCTATGCAGCAGATTCACTTCCCGCGCAGCAACATCGGTATAGGCACTTCCTAAAGCAGCGCGTCAATCTTGGCGATACGGCGCCGATGGCGCTCCTCGGTCAACTCTGTTGAGAGCCAGACTGGCACGATTTCACGCATCTCCTTGTCGGAAATCACCGTACTGCCCAGCGTCAGAACATTTGCGCCATTGTGCTCGCGGCTGTTTCGTGCAGAAGTTGCGTCGTAGCACATGGCCGCACGCACGCCAGGAACTTTGTTGGCAACCATGCAAGACCCAATACCCGCGCCATCGATCATGATCCCAAGATCACATGCCTTTCGGGACACGGCTAGCGCGACGGCATGAGCGATATCGGGGTAATCGACTGTCTCTGTAGAGTTCGTCCCGAAATCCTGACACGTATAGCCAAGCTCGGCCAGCAAGCCTTTAATTGCCTCTTTCATTTCATATCCGCGATGGTCGGCACCAATGGCAATTTTGCGGTGGATTTGGCGGTCTGTCGTGGCTATACGCTCCAAACGGATATGGCGCTCGCCCGCGAGATCCGCGGCGAGCGGCGTAACGAGCGCCGTTTCATTGATCCGTAGAGTCGTACCAATCATGGCGCCTCGAACATCCGCCTCGGTGATGAGCGTCTTGTCAGTGAGATCGGACATGGCTTAGTTTACGCCGGACAGAGCGCGATTCGAAGACCCTGCGCACAATCCGTTCTTAGTGTGACAAAACTCGGGTCCGTTTTTGATGCTGTATAATATGCGCAGGTACGATATTACACAGACTGTCGGCACAGTCAGGCGAGCAGGAGGGAGTCCTCGTGCAGAAAATCGCAATCACCGCGGCGTTATTGCTTCTCCCGGTTTCGCTGTACGCTCAGTGGCTCGACTTTCCAACGCCGGGAATTCCCCGTACAGCCGATGGTAAACCGAACCTGACGGCTCCCGTGCCTCGTACGCCTGAGGGCAAGCCGGATTTGTCCGGCATCTGGCAGCCCGAAATAAACCCCTACCGCTTTGACCTCATACAAGATCTGAAGGATGAAGCCATCTTCCGGCCGGCGGCGAAAGCCATTCTCATGGAGCGCGTCAAGGACTTCCACCGGGACGATCCCGTTACGAACTGCCTGCCTACGGGTCCTTCGGAAATACTTAATGCGATGTACCGTATCATCCAGACGCCCACGATCGTGGCGCTGCTTTATGAAAGCGGCACCGGGCGTTTCCGGCAGATCTATATGGATGGACGGAAGCTGCCGAAAGATCCAAACCCGACGTGGTTAGGATATTCGGTCGGCCACTGGGAGGGCGACACGCTTGTGGTCGAGTCGGCGGGATTCAATGACCGGACTTGGCTCGATAGGGTAGGTCACCCTCATTCCGAAAAGCTGCGCGTAACCGAGAGATTCCGGCGTGTCGATTTCGGACACCTGCAGTTTCAGATCACTTACGACGATCCCGAGACATTGGCCAAACCTTTAAGCCTGTCGCTGGTGATGAACTACGCAGCGGATACGGACATGCTCGAGAATGTCTGCAATGAAGGCAACATCGATAAGGTTCACATGGTGGGAACCGGGAAGACAGGTGTGCAACTCAACCCGGCCGTTCTCGCAAAGTACGTCGGAAGGTATGAGTGGCGTGAAGGGTCGCGAAATGTCGCAGCCTTCGTGGGCGCGACCCAAAATGTCACGCTCGTGAACGGCGAACTATACCTAAATGCTATTCCTCTAATTCCGCGATCGGAGACGAAGTTTGACTCGACAGGTGCCGCCGCGGAGTTCGTTCTGGACGCCAACGGCACCGTGACGCGTTTGGTTCTAAGTCAGCCCGAAGGCGACGGCATATACATTCCCAAACGCTGACTGCTAATATGCCGCACCCAATGCCGTCGTGTCTCTCCGAGGCGGCGGTGGCTCCCCCCAAAACACTGACAAGAACGCATTTTCGATGGCTTATCAGGCGAACTGGATTACCACTCGGAGCAAAATGGATTTCACCCAGCCGGCTGTTTGGAAGAGTAAGCGCTTTATTGCGGCGGTCTAAGAGCGCGGTCGTGATCGAACTTCATTCGATACACAGGCTGATTCACAATTGGCAAGCTGATGTCGACTTTATAGTGCACAGCCGCTCTCAACGCCAATCCCTTGCCGGTGATCTGAATTTCGTCTTCCTGGACCGGCAGGAAAAGATCTCCCGCCTTAATAAGGATTAGGGCGCGAACTTCTTTGGCGGGACGCTGTTCGTTGGCAGCAACTTGAATCACGTGGTCAATGTACTCGGTGAATAGTTTGTCGCGGTTGCTGACAGTGAGCCACTCGCCAATCAAAAAAACATAGAGGAAGCCGAGGAACATCCACAAGAACATCGCGACATAGCGTTGAGCGTGACTTGCGCGTTCCCCAGCGACAATGTCTTTCGAATGCATTAAAGTTCCCTCCATCAGCTGATTCAACGCTGTGAACTAACTTTTGCACGAGACGGGCCGTTGAGAGGACAGCAAACAAAGGACTTACGCTTTCCAGCTTCGATTAGGACGGATTTTGGATTCAAAATTAGATTCAAAAGTGCTCGCAGCGCACAGGCCAACAGCGCCTTGAAGATACAAACCAATCCAAGAAAGAGGTCCTTTGGCCGAAACTCACCGTCGTAGCCCGCGGTACCGCGCTTCGTCACACCTGAGCAGGGAACTGGAAAGTGGGATGAGTCCGCACGGCGCGACCGGCGTTCAGCAGCTGCCGCCGGGCATAATCATTCGGCTTCCGAACGGACAGTTCATTCAGAAGTAGATCGCCGGATGGGCCGGCGGATTCTATCGCGAAGCGTACATCTCAGGAAATTCCTCGAGCGTCATCTTGCCGGTGGCTCCATGGCACTCTTGCGCAACAGGGCGGCCGCTTCCGGCGATGTCATGAACTTGATCAGGTCACGCGCTACAGTCTCGTTCTTCGAAACGTTGCGCACTGCGACGCCGAAGTGGCCGTATTCGATCAGCTCGGGTGGCAAGGCGCCGAGATAAGTGGTGCCGGCGACCGGCTGGATTACATTGGTTTGCTGGATACCGATCTCGACCTCACCCTCGGCGACAGCAACCGCCACCGGTTTGCCCGTGACGATTTTGATCTTATCCTTGATCTGATCGTAGATGCCGAGCTTCTGGAACAGCCGCGTGTTGTAGGGGCCGGTTCCTGCGTTGCTATGGCCGATGGATTTGGCGTTGAGGATTGCCCGTTTGAAACCCTCCACGGTGCTGATATCTGGTCTTGGTGCGCCCGCCTTCACGGCAACGCCATTGCCTGCGCGGGCAAACTCGACCACAGGGCCGATCACCTTGCCGGCCTTGATGATCTCGTCAAATGCGGGCATGAAGTTGACCACCAGGTCACCTGGCGCATCGGTTTTGACCTTCTCCTCCTGCTGCGCAACGCCGACGAAATCGATCACGACCTTGTGGCCAGTCGCTTTTTCGTAGCCGGCTGCGAGATCGCGCACGCCGGACAGCGCCCCCTGATTGACTAAAATGGTGATTTCGGCTGCCTGCGCCGGCGTGTTGCTCCATGCGGCTAGCGCGACAACGAACGTAATCATGACGACAAGCGTGCGTTTCATGACATCCTCCGAGGTTTGTCGGATTCTATCGCGAACGGCACGTCTGGAGAAGTTTTTCGATCCGGGTACGTTGCTGTTCGCTCATCGCTTCCGCCTGTTTCGATCGATGTCTAACGCACGCGGTCGTCGGTTCGAAACGGCTGTACGACGCCCATGCCAGGACCGCGGAGCGGGATTTGGCCGACGCGCTTGGCGGTGGACGGTTTAAGGAGTTTCAGGATACGCTCCTCCAGATCTCAGAACTGAACGGTCACGCGGCAGAACCCAACGCCTGGTTAACTGCCGTCACCGTCCGATCATGAGATAAACGACATTAAAAAACGCGACTACAAATCACTGGGGTGGGTGAATGATTGTGAGAACTCTGGGGTCAAAGTTCTTGAAAATCGAAAAATTGTTTTAAGGAGCATACGATGAAAAGACTCGGTTTGACTCTCTTATGGGTTTTTGCTGCGAGTGTGATTTGCTCGGCCCAAACTCTCTACTACCCGCAGATTGCGAACGGTCAAAACGCGGGCGTTATAGTGGTCACATGGCTCTTTGTTACCAATCCAAATGGAAGCGAAACGGCGACTGGCTCGATTCAGTTTACGCAGGACAATGGAACGCCGTTCAACATAACGTTTATCGACGTCGATACCGGACAGCTTGCCACAACGCGAAACATACTTACGTTCCAGAACCTGAGCCCGGGGCAAACCCGAATATACCTTTCAACCGGAACGGGCCCGCTACAACAGGGTTTCGGCACATTGAACTCAGGCGTTCGTGTTACCAGCACCGCCTTATTTTCAACATACGGCTCCGGCGGCGGCCCCGGTAATCCCGGCGGAATAGGCGCGGTATACGCGGAGGCCGGCGTTGCGGCAGTCACGAGCTCATTACGGCAGGGTGTCTTCTTTTATGCAGCCAACAATTTTGATACCGGAATTGCCCTTGCCAATCCGGACCCCACTAATGCAGCCACCATTACGCTTAACATTTTTGATCGGAATGCTATCGCCTTGTCGCCTCCTAAGGTCATAACTCTTGCGCCGAGTAACCACCTGGCGATTTACGTGAGCCAGCTTTACCCAAACGCCGTGGGTTTGAATGGAACCGTGCAGATTATCAGCTCGATCCCGCTTGCCGCAGCTTGCCTGCGGTTCGCGCCGAGCGGCGCATTCACAACATTGCCGGTGATCCCGCTGGCGTCTTTTTTATATCCCGCCTGGCGGTGGCCGGAATGGCACCAGGGGCTGATGCCGTTCAATGTATTGGCAAAATATATCAACGGGCGCAGTTCAGGATTGGTTAGCAGGCCGACACCTGAGGAAAATGTTTTACCAGTTTTGAGGCTGACCAACACGAGCGCTGATGTCCTTCCGCTGGATAACGGCCATCTTATAGTCTTTACGACTGCTACAAGCAATTTACCGATCTCCCCGGCTATTCGGCGAGCCTTTATCCGGGTTTGACCTGGGCTGAAGGAAGATTCTGCGAGAAGCTGGTGACGGCAACGGGGGCGAACTCAGGCGGGCAAGAACCGGGGGATGCCTATGTCGGTCATGGTATATGCGCCCTCATCGAAATGAGTGAGGCCCAGCGACGTCAGATTCCAAAAACGCAAGGCTGCTGCAATCGTAATGAGGACGGCACACACGGCCACGTCACGCCGAGACCATCTGACGTGCCGCCAGGACGCAATCTTTGACAGCATATTGGAGCTGATTTTTATCCAAATCGCGGCGTCGACTTAACTCGTGTATTGGAGAGGATTGAAGACTGGCCGTTTTACCCTCCTTGGACGGCGAGCAGGAGCGCCGCGATGACGGCTAGGAACGGAATTAAGAAGGCGCGGAATGAAATGCGGACTGACGGCATGCCCGGCAGTCACATGATGAAAAGAATGACAAATAGGGTTTGACTTATTGGACGATGGGGACAATTAAGCGCAGATTAATAGAACATTTGCTCTATGCGTTCTTTGTTGCTTCGGCTTCCATAGTCGGGGCTAGGCGGCTGGCTTTGAGTCCGGTTTTTTCTTATTCGACACGTCGGTCATGTCCTCCTCTGGAAGTAGCTTCCAGATGGTGGTGTACTGGGGATGGTCCGGGCATTTAGGGAAGATTGCGCCTTTGGTGATGACAATCTCTGCGCCGCAGCAGAGGCTTTTATACACTCCAAATTTCTCGTTCACTTGGCCATTGTGAGGCACGGTTTGTGAAGCCCCCTAAATCACACCCATCCCACCCATCCCTTCTACCGTAGCACACGTAGGAGTAACACTGACAAGAAGGCATTTTCGGTGGCTTATCGGCGGAATCCGAGTACCTCTCTACCTTTATTAATCGACTATCAATCGACGACGGTTATTACCGTTTGTTGGCCTGAAGGATTTTCTTCCGCAGCCGAATCGACTGCGGCGTCGCTTCCACAAACTCGTCGTCGCGTATGAATTCGATGGCCTGTTCGAGATTGAGAATGCGCGGCGAAACAAGCCGGATGGCCTCGTCCGCTGTGGATGCGCGCATGTTCGTCAGCTTCTTCTCTTTCACGATGTTCACATCCAGGTCCGCCGCGCGCGCGTTCTCGCCGACGATCATGCCCGCGTAGACCTCCGTTCCCGGCGTAATGAAAATTTCTCCGCGTTCCTGAAGGTTCCAGATTGCGTAGGCCGTCGCTTTCCCTGGCCGGTCGGCCACAAGCGCACCGGTGGTCCGCAGCGGAATATCGCCCTGCCAATCGATGTATTCATGGAACAGCGAGTTCATGATGGCGGTGCCGCGGGTATCCGTAAGAATTTCGCTTCTCAGCCCGATCAGACCTCGCGTCGGGACGTGAAACTCCAGGCGAACGCGTCCCGAGCCGTGGTTCACCATCTTGTTCATCTTGCCTTTGCGACCGCCGAGCTTCTCGATCACGACGCCGAGAAAGGACTCAGGACAATCGATCACCAGCAGCTCGAGCGGTTCATGCAACCGGCCGTTGATTTCCTTCGTCAGGATCTCGGGCTTGCCGACCATCAGTTCGTAGCCTTCGCGCCGCATGGTCTCGATCAGAATCGCCAACTGCAGCTCGCCGCGTCCCATGACGCGACAGGCTTCGGGACCGCCCGCTTCCTCAACTCGAAGGGAGACATTCGTCAGCAGCTCTTTTTCCAAACGCTCGTGCAGATTGCGCGATGTGACGTACGTGCCTTCGCGGCCGGCGAACGGCGACGTGTTGATCGTGAAAATCATCGCGATCGTCGGCTCATCGATCTGAATGTGAGGCAGCGGCTCCGGCGTTTCCGGATTCGTGACCGTCTCGCCGATGTTTATTCCCTCAACCCCCGCAATCGCGAGAATGTCGCCGGGCTTGCCGACGGTTTCATCGACGCGCTTCAGGCCTTCGAATGAGTACAACTTCGTGATTTTTGTTTTCTGCAGCGCGCCGTCGAGTTTCGCGATTCCGACTTCGTCGCCGATGTTGAGCGTCCCGTTGAAGACGCGTGCAATCGCCAGCCGTCCGAGGTAATCGCTGTAGTCGAGATTCGCGACCAGGATCTGCAGTGTTCCCGAAGGATCGCCGGGAGGCTGCGGAATGTGCCGGATGATGGCCTCGAACAAGGGACGTAAATCGTTCGATGAATCAGCGAGCGAGGTTTTGGCGATACCCGCCCGCGCATTCGTGTAGATGATCGGAAATTCCAGCTGCTCTTCGGTCGCATCAAGATCTATGAAGAGATCGTAGAGCTCGTTCACGACTTCCTGAACGCGCGCGTCGGGCCGGTCGATTTTGTTGATAACCGCAATCGTTGGCAACTTCGCTTCGAGCGCTTTCACCAGAACGTAGCGAGTTTGCGGCAGGGGGCCCTCGCTTGCGTCAACCAGCAGAAGAACGCCATCCACCATCTTCAACGCTCGCTCGACTTCGCCGCCGAAGTCGCTGTGACCGGGGGTGTCGACAATGTTGATCTTCACTCCCTGATAACGAATACCGGTCGTCTTGGCGAGAATCGTGATTCCGCGCTCGCGCTCGAGAGCATTCGAGTCGAGGACACGTTCCATAACCTCTTCATTGGCCCTGAAAACGCCGCTCTGCCGCAGCATGGCATCTACCAAAGTCGTCTTTCCATGATCGACGTGAGCGATGATCGCTATGTTACGAATTCCATCGTTAGGCATAACGAACCATCATAAGGGGTCCCCGTCCAAATTGAGAGGGAATGGTATGCATACCTTCTGGGCTTTGTTGCTATGTGGAGTTCTTCGATCAATCGGGTCTGAAGCTACTGCCGAACAGGTCTGAACCTAACGCGTGGTTTCCTGGAACTGTCGCCTCAAATGGACTTCATCGACGGAGTCAAAAAAATGAAATGTGGGTATTTGTTCACCAATATTTCGGTATTTGTCCACCAATGTTCTTGAGATGTGCAAACAGCTTGGATGGATTCAGTGCGGTCGTCGCCCGCAACCTAAACAAAACACTAGAGTGGTGTGAATGTTGTGTTAGTTGCTAGGTGGAACGGCGTGGAAGGATCGATTGGATGCCGTTCTCTTGACACTCTCGGAGGATCGATGAAGATACGTTACCGTGTTGAGCTCAATAGTCGGGCGCCCGTGCGTTGCGCGCCAATTCTGGCAGCGCGCGCCTTCGTCTTTGCCCTGCTGCTCTGCCTGGGCAGTCTCCACGGCTGGGCGCAGCAAAACGACCAACAACAGTTGAGGGGCCTCGACGACCAGGTTCAGGAGATCAAATCAGACGTCCTCAGCATTGCGCAGGAGCTGAACCGGCTCGAGGAGAAACTGCTCTACCCGTCAGGGACACAGGTCGCGATCTTCGTCACGCTGGCCAAGGGCGACCAAATGCGCCTCGACGCCGTGCGGCTCCAGATCGACGGCCAGCTCGTCGCGCACCACATCTACAGCTTCAAAGAGCTCGAGGCCCTGCGCAAGGGCGGTGTGCAACGGATCTACGTCGGCAACGTGGCGACCGGGGATCACAAGCTCGAGGTGCTTGTCGACGGCAAGCTTGAGGGCGGCGCGGACTTCAGCCGCACAGAACGCTTTACCTTCCGCAAGGAAGTGAAGCCAAAGATGGTGGAACTGACATTGGCCGGACCGAGTTCCGGCAACACTCCGATTGCGCTTGGGGAATGGTAATCGATGCGAACGCCACGACCCCTCATCGGACTCAGCCTGGCTCTGGGACTTGCCGTGTATCCAGCCATGGGCGGCGACTTGAGGGACCTCTATTTCGGCGAGGCACTCTATCACGCCTGGCAGGGACAGTATTTCGATGCACTCCAGCGACTCGACACCGAGGTTGCAATGTACCGCGGTCTCGACCAGCCCGAACTCGATACGCTGCACTATCACATCAACGACGCCGAATTTTCGGTCGGTGACTTCGAACTCGACTACCGCATGCACCACCGCGCAGGGCGCGCCATCAAGGCGGTGCTCGAAGGCGCCGTCGATGAAGCCGTACGAAACGAGGCCGCGTTCAGGCTCGCCCGCATCCACTTCCAGAAGGGTCAGCTCGACGATGCGCTGAACGCGTTAGCGCGGATCAAAGGTACGGTGCCCGCGGAGATCAGGGACGACGTCGAGTTCCTGCGGGCGAACGTCTATATGGCGACAGGCCGGCCGAGTGAGGCCGTCAAGGTGCTCGAGCAGCCGCGGAGCCATGAGAGCCTGGCCGGGTTTGTCGCCTACAACCTCGGCATCGCACTGTTGCAGGACGGTCGAGCACAGCAAGCGATAGAGCAACTGGACAAGGCCGGGCAACTGCCGGCCGGTGATCCCGCCGGTCTCGCGATCCGCGACAAGTCCAATCTGGTGCTGGGCACCATCCTGTTCGAATCGGGCAATTTCGAGGCGGCAAGACAGTCCCTGGACCGTGTCCATCTCGCTGGACCGTTCTCGAACCAGGCTCTGCTGAGGGCAGGCTCGGCCGAGGCCACGGCCCAGCACTATGACCGCGCGCTCGTCCCGTGGAACATTCTGGTGGAGCGGGAGCCGACGGATGCTGCGGTCCAGGAAGCGATGCTCGCCGTGCCGCACGCGTATGCCAGCCTGAACCTGCACGGCCGCGCCGCGGTCATATACGGGCGTGCGCTCGAGCTGTTCAGCAAGCAAATCGAAAGAGTGGATGCCTCCATCGACAGCATCCGGGAAGGGCGCTTTCTCAAGGCCCTGATCCGCGAGGAGAGCCGGCAGGACGAAACCTGGGTCATCCGCCTGCGCAGCCTGCCCGACGCGCCCGAAACTTACTACCTGATGGAGCTGATGGCCTCTCACGACTTCCAGACCGCGCTGCACAACTACCTCGACCTCGAGGACCTGCAGTCGAGACTCATGGCCTGGAAGACCAGCCTCGATGCTTTCGACGACATCATCCGGCTACGCCAACAGAACTACGAACCGCTGCTGCCGGAAGTCGATGCGCAGTTCCGGGAGCTGGCTTCGCGGATCCGCCTGCGCCTCGAGCAGCGCAATCACCTGGGCGAGCGCCTGAAGGCGATCCTCACAGCGCCGCGGCCGGATTATCTGGCGACCGCGGACGAGCGGATCGCCGGCGAGCGCATTGCACTCATCGAAAAGCAGCTCGGTAACTCCGACAGTCCCGAATCGGTCGGGCTCCGGCAACGCGCGGCCCGTCTGCGCGGCGCGCTCACATGGCGGCTGGAGACCGAGTACCACGAGCGGCTGACCGCGGCACATGTGCACCTGAACGAACTGAATGCACCTGTCGACGCTCTTACCCGGCAGTACGACGGTTTCGTCAGGATGAGGCAGGCGGCAACGCACAGCTATGTCGGATACGACGTCCAGATTTCACGGCTCCGCGAGCGCGTCGGCGAGGCACTGCCGCGTGTCGACATGTTGATGGCCCGGCAGGGAAACATGATCGAGACCGTCGCCATCAAGCTGCTCGAGGCCCGCCGGGAACGCCTGGCAGCACAGCAGACCGAGGCGCGCTTCGGCGTCGCAGATAGCTACGATCGAGCCGCGCGCGCCCAGTCCGGCGCGGAGGGACGCTGATGCGTCGCCTCAGCATTCCGA
>Ga0209236_1000724_pt1 | contig 19528 bp, 20 predicted proteins | sample GraSoi013_1_40cm_FD_185819 | JGI IMG/M metagenome (GOLD analysis project Ga0209236, IMG submission 185819) | Grasslands soil microbial communities from the Angelo Coastal Reserve, California, USA - Sample 09_27_2013_1_40cm (SPAdes) (version 2) | ecosystem: Environmental > Terrestrial > Soil >... | reverse complement strand
ATTGTTGACAGGTATACCGGCAATATTCATGCTAGGCACAACCATCGTTGCGCTAGGCTATACTGCCTATGCAACGCTCGACATTGCTATGACGACGAGCACACCATTGAAGATCTACGGAAACGCGATTGCGGGCGGAATCGCAATAATACTGACGATTCTAGGCATAGTGCTGTCATATGATGGCCTCCGCGCCTATCGGCGGATCAGAGTCGGGGCAGTCAGCGCGCCATCCATGATTCCGGGACCAATGCTCGCCAAGTCTATCGAAGCGGAGACGCCGCAACCAAGCCTCACTAACGAGTTCGCTGAAAAGTAGATAGCATCATGTAGGGCGCCAGCCTCCTAGTCACTGGTCTTGGCCTTCGTCTTCTCAGATATCGAAGTTGTCGCGGCTCTAGCCACTATCCTAGTCGTCGTCTATTTTCTCGGGACCTACTACAAGCACAGGATTCTTAAACGATACGCTCACTGGTTCGAGGAGAGATTCTCCCCGAAGGCCAGGGTGAAGTTTGCATCGTTCGGGCATGCAGGTCTCAGAATAAAGTGTGAGATGAACAGTTCATCTGATGGGTTCAAGGAGCTAGAGTTCGCGTTAACGTTAGGTGCTAGAGAGAATCTGATCTACTACCCCTACTCGTTGATCACGAGGGATTCTGACAGGCTGAACTGCTGGGCTACCCTGACCGACCCAGTAAAGTTCCAGGTTGAGATTACGAGGCTGAAGAAGAAGGTGAAGCTCACCTGGGAGACGGCTGGCATTGAAGAAGTCAAGATCCCGCAACTCAGTGAGCTGGGGTACAGGGTCTATTCGAAAGGTGTCGATTTTGCGAACCAACTGGTCGACCGGAGTGATTTGGTTGCGAGATTGAAAGATCTGAACACCGTTGATTCTCTGATGCTTGAGGAAGAACCGTCGAGGCTCCACCTCGTGGCCAAGCTACACATCGACGAGCTGGCTAAGACGATTGATCTTATCTCTCTGGTTGGACGATCGATCTAGTGAGAAACTCGGGTCGAGGCTATTCGGCCGGAGCGCTCTAACGCGTCGAGTATCGTCGCTCTTAGCTCTTCGTAGCCCGGGAATTTGTTGTAGACCTTGTTCCCTTGAATCAAGATGCATGGAGTCCTTAGGATTCGGTGCCTGATCGATAACCAGACTCCTTGCGGGGACGCCGAGTCCACCGGATCGAGTACTACTGACCCGCCGAACTCTGTCTTGAGCTTCTGTGCTATCTCAGAGAGCTGGAAATATTGTTTCTTGACATCCTCCGGGTAGTCTTCCAGTTGTTCCGAATAAGGAGCCATGCCGGTCGCGTGCATGATCTCCATACAGTGCTGGCAGTGAGCGAAAAGAGTGGGCATGATGCCGACAAAAGTAACCTTCAAGGGAACACTAGGCGAAGATGGGTGACCCGGTCTCACACTATTCGATTCCTCGTTCTGACATATAAGCGAACTTTTTCCTGCCAAGGTGTCGAAACATGGTCGAGGAAGTGCAACACACGAATCGCTCAAAGGTCAGGGTCCGCCTCACGGCTGTTCGGTACTATTTCCCATGTAGAGTCTGGCGAGAATTTTGAGCAGAGTCCGGTGAAGCATCGCTCTCATCTAGTATGGTCGGAGATATCTTGCGAAAAAGGGCTCTAACGCGTGGTCGCGTCAGGTAGTACAGAATCAATAGGGGGATAAGAAATCCGGGCACGCCAACGAAGTCGATGGGGTTTCCGACTCCGAGTATGACGACAAGCACAACCGCAAGTACAACAAGTTGGATGGCGTTCAGCACAATTTCAATTAGAGATAATGCGACACCGAGAGTCCAGGCCCAGCGCTTTTTCAGGAAAAACCCGATTCCAGTACCCAGATAAAGAATGGCTAGGATTAATGCAGTAAGTACGACAAACGAGGTTATCGGGAGCTGATATAGCAACTGTCCTACGCCGGCAAAGCCGAAAGCGAACAAGATCAAGAGCGCATCAGATTCCGGTCCGTTTGACGCCGTGCCCAAGCCAGATGCTAACGCAGTTCCGGCGTATAGAAGTGCCATGCTCGATAAGACCGCCGATATACCCAGGATCGTGGCCCCGTAAGGTCGACGTAACGATGGCTGCATACTTTCCCGTCCCAATGATAATGGAACCGTCAGGAACATTCCTAGAGTGAAATTTGGGTTTTGCGGAATGGATTCCGAGTTACGGCGAGGGTTAAGACATAAGGAGATAGGGATCACTACAAATGCACGCGTACGATGGTGGGACCGGATAGATCCTGTGAGATGATAACGCGGAACGCCCTCAGAGTACCCCCCCTCTCTTTCCATGACATTCGAGTTTTTCCGTGACCGCAGTCGCTTTCGATCATACTCGAGGAAATAGGATCCTCAGTGAGAGTCCCTAATTCTCTTAAATGGTCACCGCCAGACGAAACGCGGGCCATGTGATGGGAAGGAGGTGTGTTGATTTTTGAATAGAAAAGAAGGAATCATCGTGACCGTTGTAGTACTCGCCACTTTCGTCACCGGGGTGTTCGCATCTGCATCGGCATCTCAAGCGCTCAACGTGTTCGTCACAAACTTCCCCAAGACCCACCTTGGACAAGACCCCGCGTCACTTGTCACGCTTCGCTGTCAAGGCTCTCCCATGATAGCTCTCGAACTATTCTGCACCAGATCGCATTCCGATGGAACCCCCCCAGAGAATTTCACGGTTCCAGTGGGCTCGGTCTTGGTCGTGACCGATGTCTCTTGGAGAATAGATGGTGGCAGGGGGTATGCGGGGAACTCGACGTTTTTCTTCATCCAGCTCAGACAACACTTAAGCAACCACAATAGCTTGGTTTTCATCTCTTACCAAGTAGCCGACGTGGACGGCGTCGCGTTCAAGGACGAGCATCTGACAGCAGGTTTTGTCGTTTCCCCCGGAGCTACGATCATGGCACCATCGGCGCTTGTCATGTTGTACGGATATCTGGTGAAAACTGGATAATTCCTGACGGTGCTAGATGTCGTCCTGGAAAAACTGTCAATCCCCTTTTTTCCTAAGCCCGATAATCTTGACTATACGGTCGTGCTGATTTTTTCGCCGAATCCGGATCTGAACAGATCCTGACAAGAGAGTCGCTGACTTAGGGAACAGCAAGCTGTGCAGGCGACGAGGACCTAGAAGACTACCAGTGGCGAATTCTAAGAAACACGTTTAGAGAGCTCGTCTGCAAAGGCCGTCGAAGAAACGGTACAAAGGCCTGGGCAAATGAGCGGGACCGGTGGGATTTGAACCGCTAGAGGAGTCTCCAAGGGATTTGGGAAACTGTCCGGGAATAACGGCTAACCTTCCCCCAGCTTCTCATGCAACGACCGAAGGTCTCGAGTTTGCCGCGTTTTCTATGTTCCTTAATAGACTACCTATTCCCAGCGTCAATCTGGTAACGAGTCGAAGCTGTCTAATCCTGCAGTCCAATTCTATGTCTAATATCCGCTTGCAGGATACAGGTTCGAAGAGCAACAAGTCCCCCGGCGATCATGATGGATGTCCAGAGGACATAGAGCATTGCAAACTCGGGATTTACCAGGGGATACCGCCCGAGCTTGCGCTTCCTGAACCCTCAGACTTTTCTAAAGTGGGGACGCTTGCGGATCCGATGAGAGCCTCGAGAGCTATTCTAGGTCTCAGTATTAATCGCGAAGGCAGCCCATAAATTCAGAGCGTTATTCGTTTGAGCGGTTTGGCCCAATTTTGGCCTAGTGGCCCTTGGGGCTCGCACGATTCTGGGCTACCGCGGCTCGAATCAGATCTTTCAGCGCAGGCTCGTTGATCTTGTCGCTCTCATGGAAGTCAATCGCTCGCGTTTTCTTTGCATCGAGCCCTGCATTGAAGAGCCTGCGTGGGTCAGGAAGACTTGCGCCTTGGAAGAAGTTCATCTTCACATTTCCCTTGAAAGCACCCACCGCTACAACCAGCCCACTGTGAGAAAACACCGCGGTGTTCCACTTCCACTCTTCGGCAATCTCGGGATCAGCTTCGTGGATGATCTTACGAAGCCTGGCTATCGTTTTGCCGCGCCAGTCAGGCAGTTCCGCGATCTGCTTGTCGATAAGCTTGGAAGCGCTCATAATGGACTGTCACTTTTCTGACCCTTTTGAATCTGATGGTGACTTCTCCCTGATCTTCTTGTGCCCGCGCGCTTTCGAGGGAACCCACCCGCCATCCTTGGTTCGCTTGTAGCTTTCACTGTAGTATTGTCCAAAGTCGCTGGGGTTGAGGAGGGCGTCTGCTGGGACTAGAGCGCCCCAGCCCCGTCCTCTCATGAAGATCTCATTGAAATCGGGATTGTGGATTAGATCCTTCGAGTTGTCGGGACGGTCGTGCCACACCTCCATATCGAGTATACGCAGGGCTTCTCCCTGATCCGCGATCAGTTGGGAAGCATCATCCGGCCCCGTTGGCTTTCCGATCAGGTCGCCCCGATGGACGGCGATTTCTTTGTCGTTGAATCTGAGGGTTCCCGACCCTTCGAGAATCAGATAGTATTCGTCGACTTCGCTGTGGCTGTGTAATCGAGCTGACGATTCGCCGTTTTCGATCACTTCGACCCTGAAGGCAGTCCGGCCGGGCCCGAGCAACGGCATGAGGAACCGTGTATAGTATCCTTCCCGTTTCCTCGTTAGCGAACGTTCAGATCCGTCCAGCCTAGTATCATCGAAGACGTTTATGACCGGTTTCCTCCAGAGGTTCTCTGAAAGCACGCCGTCCTTCTTCAGGTAAATTTCGTTTGACCAGAAGGATGCTAGACGTAACAGGAAATCCATTCCCTGCTCGCTTAGGGAGGGTATCGTCAGAGTGAGCTCGCTGCTGGAGTTCCGGTTCAGGTTTCCTGCTTTCTTGCCGAGCTCGTCCCAGAGCCAATTGGTAAACGGTATTAGTCTTCCGCCGTGTCCTTCGGGGATTGTTGGTTTTTCAAAGAATAGAGTCCAGGCCAGGTCTACTCTTATTGCCTTTTCACGGATGGCTTCCTCGAGTATTAGCTTCATGAGTGGACATGTCGTGCCATGTCCTTGAAGAGGGTTATCCCTCGCGGATGGAGCTTTGTTCCCGAATGGATCTAGAAGGAGTAGTCGTGACCTACTTGGCTTGGACAGATGCTGGGACCCTCGGTCCCCCGTGTTTTCGAGTCATGGCGAGTGCGCCGAGTCCGACCGCTAATGCTGCTGCAGCTATCGCGAGGCCGTATGTTGCGAGTGAATACTGTATCGGGTCTGGCTGAGTTTGTACGCTCAAGTTGTTGGAGGATGCTCCGGAATTCATCGAGTTTCCGGACCATGTGGCCGAAATCTTCCAGGCTCCCGCTGAATCAACCGTGTTGGTATCGGTGAAGTATCCGGTGTTATCTGTTTTGACTGTGTGAGTAACGCTGGTTCCTGAAGGGTTTGTGTAGGTTATCGAAATGTTTGCAGGTGTTGTTGGATAGAGATAGCCGTTTACAGAAATGGTGTCGCCCGGTTTTGCGTTGAAACTGGATGAGGAGAGAAGGATTACGCTGGGTGCCTTTCCAACGGTTGAGGACGCGGTATTGGAAGTTCCCATGTGGGTCTCATCGCCGTTCCATGTTGCTCTGATGGTGTATGAGCCGGGTCCCGAGGGGGTCCAGCTGGATGCGAATCGGCCTTGAGAGTCCGTCGTGACGGTTGCTAGTATCTGGTAGTTGCTCGAGGACCCTGTAGAATATTCTAGAAGAACCTGCGCTGAAGAGATGGTGGTCTGATCAGTAGCGTTTGTTAGGGTGCCCATGATGCTGATGGATTGGCCTGATACGGGCGATGACGGGGCTAGGGTTAGGCTGACTGCGCTATTCGCGAAGGCAACATCACGGACTTCTAGGTATCCCTTGCCGGATATTTGACCACCGTCGATGATGTCCTGTTTTCCGACTTTGCCAAGGTCGCCTATTGTTATTGTGGATATGGGCGAGTTGATTGTGGGGGATAGGTAGGATTTCTGGAGAGTAAGGGTTGAACCGGTGAAGGACCAGATCCTAATTGTGCCGTAGTAGATGTCTGTTGATCCGATAGGCATGTTTGCCTGTCCCGCGGTCACGATCTCCGTTGCTCCGCTTGCATCGACGTCGCCGGCTGCTACGTGAATAACATCTATGCTTGTCTGAGGGGATGTGATCCATGTAGTTCCGGCTTGCAGGGTTAGAGTTCCAGACCAGTCAGACCATACAGTGAGTTCAGCTCTCCATATTGGGAATGTCAGGTCCTGGCCTCCGACGATGATGTTTGTCTGACCGTTTCCGGTCAGGTCTTTGATCGCGACGGTTGTGGCAACAGTTCCCACTCCGGAGGTGAGCCAGTCACGTGTTCCTTTGGGCGCGAGGGTTCCGCTGCCGGTCCAGCCCCAGACTCGCAATTCACTCTGTGTGACCGTAGAATTATTCGTGTAGCCTACGGTTACGATGTCTGGTGTGCCGTTGTTGTTGGAGACGTCGCCTGTGGCAACGGTGAATCCTTGGGATCCGGATCCTGTGGGACCGGGAGTGGTCCAGTTGTAGAGCAAAACCTTGTTTAGGTTGACCCCGTCAAAGGACCAGATTCCGAGCTGTGCCCAGTCATTGGGACCCGGCATTCGATAGTAGCCTAGGGTTACTATCTGGTGAACGCCGTTGTGGCTCCATATGGCGATGCTGCGAGTCTCAAGGGCGGTTCCAGGCCCTGTGAAGTTGTACGTCTTTTCTTTGATGAGGGACGAGCCGGTCCAGCGGAAAATGCCGATCTGAGAGGCAATGGTCGGGTTTCCGGTCGAGGGACCCATGTTGGCGATGAAAATCGTATCGTTGTGACCTGTTCCGGCGATATCATTCACTGCGACGCCGGACAGGTAATAGTTGGGAGCGGGTGATTTGAACAGCGTGTTATCATCAAGAACTAGAGATGTCCCCGACTTGTGGTAGATGCGTAACTGGCCGAAGTTGGTGCCGTTGTTATAGTTCCCAACAGTGACGATATTGTTTGTTCCCGATGAGGCAGCGTCGGCCATTGTTACGCCGCTGGCCACCGCGTAATTAGCTACTGTTGAAGGCCAGGTATCAACCAGGGTCTGGTTCAATCGATAATTCGCGTTTGCATTAGGAAGAGAGATCATCAATAACGGTAACAGGAAGAGGATTGCAAGCAAAACGAAACGGTGGGTCATCGTGGGTCTCGTGCAGAACGATCATGAAATGCCAAAACAGTTCTGATACCCAACGAAACAAGAACAGGTTACCAGTTGTCGGACTATGCCAGCTATGATCGTGGATCATACGGAGAACATCGCCAGCGAAGCCCGTAATTACCCGGATTGAGGCCACGAGGTGTTAGACGTGTAGCCATGTCAGAATCGGAAAACACTGACATTATTCCAGCGCCAAGCAGTATCGTGCGCGCACCCTCAGAAATCACCACAGTAAATTCCGGTCTAGCCAAGACAGTTATCCCGAGCAAGGACTCGCTGGCGAAGGTTACCTACTACAAGCTTGATCTAGACACTATACTGGATGGATTGATTCCTGATCCTCTTCCAGTGTCGATCGGTAAAGACAATGCTATTCACCACTTGAACATCATAATCTTTGGAAAACCAAACACGGGCAAGTGCTTGACCGGCGATGATGTGGTGCCGACAACCGATGGTTCCATCGTGCGTGTTGGCAATCTTCATCCGGGACTCGAGGTGTTTTCGGTTGACGAGAACTTCAGACTGGTCAAGGACAAAATAGTCGCGGTGGCATCCAACGGCGTAAAGGATGTTTTCAGAGTCAAACTAAGCGACGGCCGGCAAATCAAGTTGACCTCTAACCATCCGTTGCTGACGGCTTACGGGTGGAGGCAGTTGTCAGACCTTCACGAGGGCATGCCAGTTGCTGTTCCGAGATTTCTTCCAGTTCAAGGCAAGCACCTCAACCATGATGCAGCCAAAGTTCTAGGCTATCTAATCGCGGAGGGAGGTCTTACGGGCATCACTCCAAGGTTCACGAACGCGGATCAGACGATTGTCACTGATATGGGAAGGGCATTAGCACCGTTCGGGTTACGATTGAGCGAGCCTATAGAACAAATCAACTACAATGTTGTTCAGATCAAGCCGGGTCAGCCGTTCAGGACGGACGATTCGCGCCATCAGTCGTATGGACACTACAAGCGGTTCGCTGACGAGTTTGGTCTTCAGCGGGTTGACTCAGGGGGAAAGAGAATTCCTCAATCAGTCTTGCGTGCAGACAACGAGTCTCTCGCAATCTTTCTTAGTGCTTTGTTCGCAGGAGACGGGTGGGTCGACGCCTATGGTACCATAGGCTATGGGACAATATCTCCCGTTCTTGCGCATCAGGTTCAACACTGCCTTCTCAGATTCGGGATACTGAGCCGGCTTCGTAGAGGCGTGCGAGCTCTAGCCTGGGACCGCGAGCGGCGGACCGTCTCGTACGAGGTATGGGTCCCGTTAGAATATCGACAGAAATTCGAGCAACACATCGCACTACCACAAAGAAAGGTCCTAGAAGGCGCAGACGCCGTATCCCGGCATGAGCCTCGGCAGGTCCGTAGATGGAGCCAAGATGACTTTCCACTTCCTATCGCATACTTGAGATCAAGACGCGATCGGCCCGGTGCCTGGTCTGGCGGAACATTTGCGAGTATGAAGGAAGCTCAGGAGTTCGCGCGGAAATACGAGCGTCCTTATGCTCTGAAAATCGCCGAGGGCGACTGCTTCTGGCCCCGAATCAAATCCATTGAATACGTCGGCCCCACTGAGACTTTTGATGTCCAAGTCGAAAAGACGGGAAACCTGGTCGTCAACGACATTCTAGTCCACAATACTACTTTGGCTGAGTCGCTTGCTCAAGCGTTAGCGCGTAGGTATGGTCAGGAGAATGTGAAGGCCCTTCGATCGACTAGAGACCTTCCGGCATTGTTTGAGAACATGGACAAGCTGTTCAAGAGATTTCGGAAGCCTCCGAGGGCGGTTTTGTTGTTTGCGGATGATATGACGAAGGCGTTGAAGAAGCTCTCTGGGACTGTCGCGGTGAAAGACTCCAATGGACAGTTGCAGAAGATGAGGAGGGTCGACTACTGGCTGGACAAATGGTATGATATCAGAGGCGAGCTCTTCAAGCGCGGCATGCGCCAAGGACTCGTGATCATGGTCGCCGCCCTCCACCGGTTCTACGGGGGAGATATCGACTTACGGGCCGACGCAGACCTGTTGTTGGTCAGGAGTACAGGTACGCCGGGGACGTTTGATGCGAACAAGGTCGAGCGGATGCTTGGCCCAGTCGTCTACTACGCCATGCGCCAGCACGAAGTTGACGCTCTACGAGACAGGAAAGAACTCGCATGGACAGCATACGTAGCAAAAACAGGCTCCGGAGTCTTCCGCGTACCACGACCACCAGTCACAAAGAAATGGATCATGCGAAACGTAGGATCTAGTGAAACTTCCGAAGAAACCTCTATCGAGATAGTTGAACCTAACAGGAAATCAGAGCTAAGTGAGCCAGGCAAGAAGTCATCAGTCGAAGAAGAGCTAACCATTCAGTCCAAACCGCATCGAGGCAAATGGGGTCGGCGCTTCATGATCGGCACTGGGGTCCTAGCGATACTATACTTAGCCTGGGAGTACATTCTGCCCCTCCTCTCTCAGTGGATTCATCTCTAGCAAGTTGAATTGGTCATGAGCAGTTACTCCTAACACCTTTTCAGTCTACCAAACGTGGGCCAATGAAATGGCTGTGCTCGCAAGCACCCAAATCCATGGAGAACCGGATCCCAAGATCTCATTTCATCTGAAACTGCTTGGATTCATGAAATATTCTAGCGGAGAGATTGATACCGACTGGTACGAGACGCGACTTGGGATCGAAGTGTTCAACACGAGAGTTGAACGGCCCGACCCCCACATCTGCAAGACAGACATTGAATGGCTAGTAGAGTGGATGAAGCAATTAGTCGATACAAAAGAACCACATAAGCCATTCTCCACCATAGAACCTATGTTCAGAATTGACGCAGAACCCGGAGCGGGACCAACCTTCCTATTGAGGATCCTGTTGCAAGCGTGGGGAACGGTCCCGATGTTCTTCAGCCAGGAGGAGGGAGTGGCCATTTTCTTGCCTTGTGGTGCGGACTCACTTATCAGGTTCTCGAAACAGCTAGAAGATGAGATGACTGAGGTCGCTCGACTCCACGCAGACCGACATCGCTCGGGAGTCGAGCAACATTGACGAACGGTTCTACGAATTGTTCGCGAATGCTTAGGAAAACTCAATTCGATTCGGTAGGAGTTTCACGATGACTGGTTGTGCTGCTACCGGAATGCATTGGGCTGGGGCGGTTTCTGTCTCTGGTTTTGCTGGTTCGGGAGGGTCGGGGGCTTACCATCGGAGGAGTAAACTACCTAGAAGCAGGAGGCCGCCAGTGAAAAGAGCCGAACCTCGACCAATCGACAGGTTCGCTCTAATCGGAACGTTGAGAGTCAATCTCAAAGGTAGCCGCGTGGCAAAGCCCACTACAGGAGTCGCCCATTGGTTCGCGTCCAGTCTAGGGATGCTCACGAAACAGGTCGAAAAATACGATTTGGTAGAGTTTCTCGAAAGGGCCTTTCGGTTCCTAAGGGAAACGCGTCTCAGGAACATACTTCTCGTCGATATCGACTACGATCGCGTCTTTGAAGATAGGTCCGCTGACGATCTGGAGAACGCTATTCTGGTCACAAAGCGATACATTTCACAGAACAAGGGAAGAGGAAACAAGGTTCTCATCTCTGCTTTGGGCAAGACTGACAGAGATCCCAAAAAGGACTTGCACTTGACAGTTGAAATACAATACTACAGAAAACATGGGTTTGGAAAGCCAGGAGTGGAAGTGAGGATCATTGGTATTCCTTCAGTGCTTCTCCCCCGCAAGAAAGAGACCAAGCTACAATACCAGGCTCGCCAAACCAACCTTGCAGCCAGACTAACCGGCGCCCGCAAACGGGCAGGTCTTCGAAAGGAATGTGAGAACACGATGGCGCTCGTCCTGAGAGATTACGAAGTGCACCTCAGAGGAGCTTTCGAAATAGACCGTGTGGACCGAGTAGATACAATTGTTGAGAAGAACGTCGTCCCTGGTCGGCGTTAGTTCCCTCTAGGAAGACCAAACTTAGTTTCCTGCTTTGTCTCTGGGTCCGAAGAGGATCGGCTTTAATGTCGAGTTTGTGAGAGCTATCATCCAAGATGGGCCTCCTTTCTTGGTTGAACGACCTCTTCCGATCTCGTGACGAGTATGGCACGCCATCTGTCACGCTGACTGGTCAACCCGTTAGGAGTAAGGCAGAGAGAGTTATCGCCGATTACTTCACTCGCCACCTCATTCCCTATTACTATGAAGCCACGGCAACGACTAACGACTGGTTCATCTTCAAATCCAAGATAAGCAAACCCGACTTTTACCTTCCACAGTACAACCTCTTTGTTGAGTACTGGGGCTTGGTCGATTCACCTGACGCCAGAACAAGGGACAACTACATCAGAACAATGCGCTGGAAGATGGCGCAATATCGCAACAACAACATCAAGTTCGTCTCAATCTATCCCTCGAATTTAGACAACCTAGATTATTATTTCAGGAGGAAATTCAGAGAAGTTATGGGGTTCAATCTTCCAATCAACCTAGTCACAACATGTCCAACGTGTCACCAACAAATAATGGACATGCCGCTACACGTCAAATGGCACACACGTTTTGGTTGAGGCTTCAAACTGAAGCAACCGGGACTTATTACAAACAACATGGTAGAGCTGCACGACTGAATCGTGCTGTGAGCGATCTTCAGAAACCAGAATACAAACACGCGGATCTGATAGCCGGAGGACTAGTTCTCGGCTCGTTGATAATCTTCGGAGCATTCGGCAGAGTCTCTGGTCTCATTAATTGGGGTATTGGATTATTGGAGATTTCATTCTTGGGTGCGATTTGGGCAGCAGCGTGCCGCGCACTGGGAGGGCCTATCTTTCGGTTCTTCTTGTGCAACGTCGTCTCGAGCGAATACTCCGACGATATCACGGCCCATTGCATGAGGCCGACTATTTCCTTGTGAAACCAAGCTTCCCAAAGAGTTTGACTTGGCGATTCATTCAATCGCTATCCGTATTCCTTCTGTTTGCGTCCACCGTCACGTACTATATCCTTTCGTCTGGACCGCGCAGCCCGATAAACGAGACTGCTCCGTTTGTCTACGCGGGAATGATAGCTTTACTCATGGTGATGCCATTTGTCGCACTTTTGTGGCTGTATGAAGACGTAGGATTGAGGAGTTACCGACACGACAACAACTCAATCACTAGAGTCGGAACGTTATTCGAAACGTTCCTCTTCGGCAGCGGAAGCGCCACCGGATTCTATCGTCTAGTTTCCTCTCTGAGTGGACCGCCAGCTGAAGTAATTGGATGGGTAATTGCGGTGCTCGTCGTGTTCCCTCCCATTTGCTTTTTGCTCACCCTCGCCTTTCACGAAGTATTCGAGCTTGAGCTAGTCAACAAGGTTCTGTCTATCGCATCTGTTAACAACTTTCCAAAACGAGAGATCTGTCTTGATCGAGAATAGAGACAAGGTGAGATGGATGTCTCAAACACAGAGCTTAGACCAAACAGAAACCCTTCAACCGTAAGAACGGGGATCGAAGTTTGAAGTATTGCTAGTGGAGATTGTTCCTACGAAGGCGATTATGAGCAAAAAAGGTATTTACGAAGATCGCGAACGCGAAGAAAGCGATAGCAGCAATGATCTTACGCCAGTACTTGCGGGAATATGCCTGAATCTGTTTGAACAGCATTTTCCGAGGCCTTCTCGCGTGGCCTCAGCCATACTAGGTGAGTTCCTGCAAGCTTACAGGCTCTATTTTGCGATAAACTTGGCGCGGGTCCAAGTATCGCTCCTGAACGGTCAGGATATCTTTCTGCACCGATACTCCGAACAGCCTCTCGTTTTCTTCCAGAAACGGCAGAATTAGTTCCCAATCCTTCGCAGTGAAGTCCGCTAGATGTCCGCCATTCAGCTGCTCGCTCGATACCTTTCGGTATGGGTCCCGAATGAATACCGCCCCCCCGGAAGCTAGGGAGAACAAGTTGCTTCCAGGGTACGCGTATTCATGCTCTACGAATCGCCCATCAAAGGATGGTTTCAACCCGTTAACAACCACGAACCCGCCACCATTGTATGGGTCTCCGGCCATGAACGATTCCGCAAGATAATCCAAGCATGTCCCGTTAATCACAACTCTCGGTCTTCCTACTGCGTTAATGAGGGGTCTTCCTGCTGCATTTCCGAGCACATACACGTCACCCCCCTTCGCAGCATACATGAACGCCTGGCCCACATCACCGTGAACCACTAGTTTTCCATACTTGAGAATCTGCGCGGCTTGGTCCTGAGCAGCACCATGAACCGTGATCTCAGAACCGTCAATACCAGACGCGACGTAGTCTCCAACATCTCCGTAACAGTCAATCTTCAGACCATTCGTTCGTGCGCCGAGTCCGCTTCCAATGAATCTGTGGCCTCGCAGGTTGTAGAGTAGAAGGTTCTTCCAGCCCTGAGTGAATGCGTCAACCACGAATCTAGCAGCACTCTGGTCTCCCTCGGCCGGAAACTCTAGAGCATCAACGACCAGCACCTGCCCATCGAAAAAGGGATGGGCCATTCTCGATCTATTCTTCCAGTCTAGGCGAGTGTACAGGTCATAGTTCGACAGTGAGATGTGAGAGAAGACATCGTTCAGTGTTTCGTGGTATAGTTGTAGTAGTGAGCTTCGTTTCTTTCTCCCCGTATCATAGATTCTGTCGTAGAGTAGTGAGAGTGATTTTATCGCGAATTGTCGGGACTCTTGTCCCTTCATAGCCAGCCGTTTCAGCTCCTCAAGAATCTCCCCCACATACTGGAAGCCAGCATCCCTCAACGCGGGACGAACATACTCATAGAATCCCAACGGGTCCTGCGTACTGGGACCCTTCTGCAACTGAATCGCAATACTCGCATTCAAAGAGACACTAGAACCCACACTCGGCAACCAGTCCTGCTTGGGAAGATCGATGATATTTCCAAACTTGTCAGCGTACTCCAACTCCTTCCCATCCTCTCCATCTCTCACGGTAAAGAGAAACGCTCCACCATCCGTGAAGCTTCCACCCCGCGCATTCCAGTAAGAATCCGCAAACCTGCTCGGAATTCTCTGATCTTCTTGCAACTTTCCTAGGACAGCGTTGATCGCCTGTCTCTCTGACGCGATGATCCCGATCTTGACCGGTCCCTCCTGCACCGCAAACACTTGCGGTCTCAGCATCGAAGTATCAGTAATCCCCAGTAACTGCCACGCGTTCTTCTCCACATCATTCCGTGCAACAATGAAGAACCATGGGCCGTCAGGGGACCCGTGAATATGCGTCGACTGTATCAACCGGTAGATCTTTTTCTTCTCCTCCGGCAGCATCTCGAAATCTCTCTCCGTTGTCGGTGCCAGGGCTTCTATCAGATATTCCAGTGGGTACTTGTAGACGCGGCTGAGAAGGTCGAACAGTAACACCGAGACCTCCGTATCCGTCAAGAATAACGGGTGAATGTTCCGCTGGGCCAGATACTCCATTATCGAATGATAATTCGCAAAATCACCATTATGCACCAACGCCTCATGCAACCCCACAAACGGATGAGCACCCCCAGGATGCCAGACCCGGCCCTTCGTCGGATACCGATGATGACCAATCCAAACATGCGCCTTGAAATCCTCTAGCTTGTAATACCGTACAACATCATCCCCGAAACCCACCAGCTTCAGTACAACCATGTTTTTCCCATGGCTGACAACGAAGGCCTTCTTCTCGCCGAGAGAGGAATAATACTGCTGATTTAGTCGGTAGGAGTTTTGGTAGAGAAATTCATCCCCGACCTCACCCTCCTTGAGACCCACTAGACTATTCTTGCGAGCAAACTCCGCAAGAACATTTTTTCTGATCTTTACGAAATACCTGTAAACTTCAGGCGGTTCCACATCAAGATCCGGAATCGAACGATAATCATTAACAGCCTCAACCCTCGACTCGTAATCAACCACAAAGAAAGGCCGAATATTCTCATCCTCAACCCTTTTTCTAATCGACTTATCAAGATAGGCAACCTGTAAGATGTAATCCTCTTCCAAGATTTTCTTGGAAACCCCTAGCTGTTCCGGGACCAGCCCGACAGCCGCGATTCCTCCACCCTTCCCGTTTCCCCGGTTCCGCATCTGGACAAGAGACTGGAGAAGATATTTTCCTTCAAGTGGGGCGTTGCATGCGAGTCCGACAACACCACATCCGCCCTCCGCCTCCTGCTTGCCGACCTGGACCGTGTCTACCGGGAGTGATCTTCTCGAGTCAATAATCCGCTGTCCAGTGAATTCCCTCACTTGTACCTCACCAGCAAGTCCTTTCTTCCTCTCAGATCCCGGACACTCTTCAACCCGAAACCGGCCAGAATCGATCTTAACCGCTTCGTCCAAGCCGTGTAAAGATTCACAATTCTCTCTTCGCCCCATTCAGGCTCGATCAACCGCGACAGCTCCGGGTCCGTCGTAGTGATCCCGACCTGGCATCCGCGTCCCCTCTCACAATTACCACAATGAGTGCAACCGACAGCTACTGCTTCAGCCGTTGCTACCACGCAGCCATCAGCGCCTAATGCGATTGCTTTTGCTATATCATCCGCCGTCCTGATACCACCACTAGCTATCAAGACAATATCGTCTCGGACGCCTTCCGACACCAGATAATCGTGGACCTTGGGAATCGCATACTCAACCGGCATTGCAATGTTCTTTTTCGCAATCTCCGGCGCTGCCCCCGTCCCGCCGTAGCCACCGTCGATATGGATGATGTTCGCTCCGGCATAGTAGCTCCCGATCGCCACCATATCCACATCAGTAGGGGTCGACACTTTCACCGATACAAGCGCGCGAGGATTCACGGTCTTGATCCAGTCAACATGCTTCTTGTGATCCTCCACCGAATAGACGCTGTGGAAGGGAAACGGCGAGTAGAGACTCGTAAACATCGTCGACTCTCGCATCTTCGCAACCTCCGACGTTACTTTATCGGCTAGTAAATGTCCGCCGAGCCCTGGTTTCGCGCCTTGCGCGTACTTGAACTCGACAATCGGCGCATACTGGATCGTCTCCTCCCGAACCCCAAACATCCCCGTCGCAACCTGCGTAATCACATGATCACGATACGGAACAATAGCATCCGGATAACCACCCTCCCCAGTACACGTGTAAGTCCCGATCTTCTTCGCAGCCCGCGCCCGCGCAAGCATGAAGTTGAGACTGATTGATCCAAAAGACATACCCCCACCATAAATCGGTAGAGGAATCCTGATTTTCGCTCCGTCCCGTCTCTTGTTCAACGGGATAGACAGATCGACTTCGCCCTCGTCGATCTTCGGGAACCCGTTGTTCTTCCATCCTAGAACATCAAAACCCCCACCCGAATCCCCAATCTTATACTCCAGATCATTCTTCGGCAGATCCCCTGTCAACGCCATCTCGTAAGTCGCCAGTATCAACTCCGCGGTCCAGCGCTTGTTCCCCAGCCCCTCCGGCAAACCATGACGTAGAGTTGGAAGAATCTCTAGTCCATGATGGATTCTTTCCGAATGTTTCTCAACGATCAGTTCTAGGTTGCCCATGCTATCCCCTTGAACGAACTCTCCCGCAGCTCCGCGTCCATCATCGACCGGCCAACATCCCCTCGCAACCGCCTAACATCGCGCATGCCCATCGCGCTGAGAATCTCGATCAGCTGATCATGCCAAACACCAAACAAGTTCACAAGACGCTGCGCACCCCACGCCGGATCAATCCTCCGCGGCCTCAACTTGTACCCGTTCCTATCTCGAGTCTCGCCGAGAAACTCCGCCTGCAAAGCCACGAGAACAGTTGTATCAATCCCGACAAGATCCGCGCCGCAGATGATCGCCTTCGGCACATGCTCCGCCAACGCTATCCCACCACTCGCGATAATCGTAACCTGGTCTCTGAGTCCTTCTCTCACTAGCTGCTGGTGGACCTCTTTCAGAGAGGTCGAGATGTGCTTCGGATCCTTGGAGTAATCTTGACCATGATAGTCAGCATAGAAGTGTAATCCGTGCACTCCTTCCCGTGCCAGTTCGCACGCAACCGCTCCGCTGTCCTCCCGGAGAGGTATTCTCGCGATAACAATCGAGGATGGAAGCCTACTCGCCAGCCTCTCGAACAAATCCGTTCTTTCAGCATCATATTCCACTACAGTCGGTTTCATCTCTATCGTCTCATAGAAGCTGTTCTCGTCAACAATCGGAACCATCCTCTCCCTATGAGAATCACCCCTCGTCTGGTCTCTGGAAACAAACATGGTCCCAAGCTTCTCGGACGCCATTCCAACAGCCGCCCAAACGCCCCTGTCGCCCGTAGGCAGCTCGTCGAAGACTATCGGAACAGGAACCTCCACAGTCGAAGGGGTCTGATCTACCCTGCCAAAATCCACCCGCGTAGGCTTTCTGCCAATGTCAACACAGGTGGAAATGTACTCGCGACCATAAACACCGTCCCTTGTTGGCCGTACGATCTCTGACATGTCAGTCCAGATCCCATCAAAACCCTTACCGCCAAATGCGCCCTTGTACCCCATCCCTTTGACCGGGATCTTCCCAGTCGATGCCTCATTCCAGATAGTGAACACAGCCTCAGGCGTCCAGAACGAATCGCCCAACCTCGTGTATTCATCCGACTGTTTCACCGTCATAATATGCGGATACTCCTGGACACACCTCATGCACCCGACGCACTTTTGCTTCAACGGCTTGAACCCGCCGAAGTGTCCCCCGAAGACCCCGTAGATGCAAGGCCGGCTGAGAACAACTTCTTTGTTCAGCTTGAACTCGAAAGCCTCATGCACCAACATCGCCGCAAGCCGCACCTTGCGTGCACTCACGTCAAACTTGTTCGGGATCTGATAGACATGCGGGGCCGGTTTGGTTTCTATCTTGAAACGCTCATACTTCGAGGGCTTGATGGTTTCAGTTTCCAAGTACCATGCCCTCTACAAACGCACAGGAGAAGGCAAATCTTTCGAACAAATATAAGTTCTCTGCGACCAAAACCAGACATTCGTCCAAGCTAGTTCCACCCAGCCTTGCCCTCAGCAGATTGTAATATTAGATAGTTTCAAAGTCTTGGTGTTGACTTCGATGGAAGAGAGTGAGAGATACCTTGGGGGAATGTACAGTCCAATGCAGTTGGCCCTGAACAAATGGAAAATTGGGGCTGGAATCTACGTAACTGACAAGAGACTAGTCCTGACGGGGCTTGGAGGGGATATGGATGTTACATTCAAGAAAATTGTCACCGGTTCAGGGCGCAAAGATTTTGTCCCGGCCAATTTGACTCCAGAGCAGAATCAGGCCATAGTGAAGGAACTCTCTGCACAGTCTCCTCAACAAATGTCTTTGAGAAAAGATCAAATATCGCTCCTCGAGATGAAGCCCCCACCTGGCATATTCCGCACCGGGCATCTCAAAATACGCCTAACATCCGGTGAGTCATTCCAGCTTATCATCGGCAAGAAGAAAGAATACGAGTACATTCTCTCTCTTCTTCAATCATTCAATCCTCAAGTCCTGCAACAAGTCTAGACTTTCACCAGGCTCTTCAAATCATAATATGTTCTGAGAGGAGAGGATTCTTTATGGAGACCAGTTACGTCGAGCTTCAAGGCATACCCGTTCTACGCGTCAAGGCCGACATGAAAGGAAAAGGGCCGAAGGCCGCCTTCGACCTTCTCGAGTCCAAGCTTCCCACCCTCAAAGGTCGTAAGTTCTATGGAACATTCCAGTTCACGCCGGATGGAGAAGATTACTATGCTTGCGTGGTCCGAATCGACACTGATGATCCAGAGAAGATGCAACTGGAGACAGGAGTGATCCCGGGCGGATGGTACGCACGTAGCAAACTCATGGACTGGGAGAAGAACCTCTCCAAGCTGCACAGTCTTTTCGAAGAGATGGCCCACGCTCACGACGTGGACCCGAAGCGTCCTTCGCTAGAGTTCTATCGAAGCCAAGCCGAAATGCACCTCTTCCTCCCCGTGAGGAGTCATCCCCCGATCGAAGCAACTTAGGCAACGCCCTTCATGACGAAAAAGAAGTCAGATTATCTCCATCGTGCTAATCTGACGTAGTTCTCTCTGACTTGAGCCCAAATGTTCGTCCAGAAATCAAGGCCAAAGTGCCGCAAGGGCATCTGATAGGAATTCTGGAGCATGAAATGTCTCCGATTCGCATAGTTTTCTACCAACTGATAGCTTAGGGTATCGTCCTGTGAGGAAAGTATTTATTCGCGAATCGCCGCGAAAATATCATACGAGAATGCTCTCAGCTAGGCTGCCGTCCTCGCCTTTCGGAGGTATATCTCTAAGAAAAATAATCGTGGCGGTATTCCTAATTCTACTA
>Ga0209236_1000722_pt1 | contig 19564 bp, 23 predicted proteins | sample GraSoi013_1_40cm_FD_185819 | JGI IMG/M metagenome (GOLD analysis project Ga0209236, IMG submission 185819) | Grasslands soil microbial communities from the Angelo Coastal Reserve, California, USA - Sample 09_27_2013_1_40cm (SPAdes) (version 2) | ecosystem: Environmental > Terrestrial > Soil >... | reverse complement strand
TCCGGCATTTTCGCGTGCACGCCTGCACTTGAACCTTGACAGGCGCATGCCGCTAATGAATCATGTGCAAGGGTGCACATGAAAGTGGTCCAAGCGCACCCGGCGTTGGTCGGCGAGCAGCATCGGTCGGGTTTCGGGTTGGGCCTCGTCCGGACCCCTACGGCGTTCTTTGCGAGGCCCGCTTTCAAGGAGGGTCACCATGCCTGAAGACCTCAAGGAACTCATGCGCAGGTTCGTCGAGGAAGTCTGGAATCAGGGCAACCTTGACGTCGTCGACCAACTCGCGGCTCCAGGCTGCGTAACGCACGATCCTGCCGCGCCGGGCGGGGAGCTGAGAGGGCCTGACGGCATCAAGCAGCTTGTCTCCATGTACAGGAAGGCATTTCCTGACACCCGTTTCGTGATCAACGACCTGATCGTGGAAGGAGACGAGGTGGCGGGTCGATTCACGGCTTCTGGCACTCACAAGGGAGCGCTGATGGGCATCGCGCCCACTGGGAAACGTGTCTCGATCACCGGGCTCACGATCACTCGATTCCAGGATGGCAAACAGGTCGAGAGCTGGGCAAGCTACGACCAGGTCGGCATGCTGCAGCAGCTCGGTGCATTGCCATCCATGCAAGCGGCACCGACGACATAGGCTTTTCTGGGACCTGCGAGTAACGGCGGCGGGCGTGTCTCGCCGCCGCTCAGATGGTTTGCCGGCTTCTCAGGCGGGCGACACTAACCCGCTCGCCGGGGCCAACACGTGATAGTCACGGGGCGAGCCCCTGCACCATTTCGGCCATGAGGAGAGCGGCCTTCTCGTCGTCCAAACCCTGACCTTCCGTCAGAGAGCGCCAGGCCCAGAAATCGAGCGCATGGCCGAGTGCGGCCATCAACGATTCCTGCCGGTCGTCAGCGACTTGCCAGCCCTCCGCAAGGATCCCGCGCTGCCGATCCCTCTGCTGCGCCAGCGCCGCAAACAATGCTTCGAGCCCGGGAACGCCTTCGAAGTTCGGTATGTCTCCAAAAACCGCGCGGTTTCGGCGGTAGTACGGGTAGAGCTCACATAGGGCGGTGAGCAGGCGATGCCGGGGGTCGACGAGTTGCTGCCAGGCCGCCGGATCGGGCGGCGGATCCAGTTGCATTCCGTGCAGGCTGCAGGCCATGAACAGGCTCACGAGGTCTGGGAAGTCGCGCTGGACGGTGGGCCGTCTCACGCCTGCCAGCCTGGCGATCGCGCTGGTGGTCGCCCGTGATGCGCCGATTGTCATGTGAAGCTGGTATGCGGCTTCGACGATCCGCCTCCGGTTGTCCTCCTGGCGCTGCGCGCGCGCCTTCAGACGGTATCGCCGCGCCATCCAGGTTCTTTGGCGTGCATGCCTGCACTTGAATCTTGACAGACCGTCTCATTTGATGAATCATGTGCATGGGTGCACATGAAATCGGTGACCACCGGCCGCTTCTACCCGTCAGGCCTGCGCGGCTGGCTGCCGCTTTTGCTCGAAAGCCTCATGGTGAAGCGCCTTGGAGCCATCCCCGGGATCGCCCGGATCCAGCTGGCCGACCTCCGCCTGGCGTGGCTGATGACTCGTCTGCTGCAGCACGTGTACATGGGTCGTCGAGTCGCGCTGACAGTCGTTCAGCGCGAGATGGTGGCGACCGTCGTCAATGGCCTGATCGGCGGCGCGCCTTGACTCGGCCTGCACTCGGCGGCCTTGCGCCGCCTCACCGGGCTCGAGCATTTGGACCACGAGTTCGCAACCACCTGGCCGACTTATGAGCTCGATGCGAAGACACTCGCCTTGCTCAGCTTCGCAAAGAAGCTGACAGAGACGCCTGGCGCTATCGATGACGCTGACTTCGACTCGCTGCGCGAGGCGGGTTGGGACGAGCGTGGGATCTACCAGGCGACCGTTTTGATCTCTTTCTTCAACTTCAGTGGGCGCTTAGAGGCAGCGTCAGGCTTGCCAATGGACGGCCCTAAACTCGGCGATCAGCTCGTCAAGATGCTATGAGAGTCCGACATGAAGGCCTGGATGTACAGCACCTGGTACCGGCGGTTTCCGGTGCCCTGGGATATCGGCCCGCGCCCGGAGCTGATCGATCTCGTTAAGAGTGGACGTATCAAACCGTGCCGCGCAATTGACCTGGGCTGCGGCACTGGAAGCAACGCGATCTTTCTTGCGCAGCATGGTTTCGAGGTCACGGGCGTGGACTTCGCGCGGGGTGCGATCGAGAAAGCAGTCGCCAAACGCAATGCGTCGGGTGTCAACGTCGAGTTCGCGGTTGGTGACCTCACCGATCTGCGTGGCGTCAGCGGGCCGTTCGGATTTGCGCTCGACTATGGAGTCCTTGACGACCTCACGCACAAAGACCGGGCGAAGTATGTCGATACGCTGCTCAAGCTGACTGCTCCCGGCAGCCAGTACTTGCTCTGGTGCTTTGAATGGGCTCCTCGATGGTGGGAGAGACCGTGGCATCAATTCATGGCGCTGGTGCCTGGGGAGGCAGAAGCTCGGTTCGGTCCATATTTCGATATCGACAAGGTCGCGGGTCAGGAGTTCGACTCTTCAAAGTACCCGCCGGCTTTCAGCGCCTACCTGATGCGACGTCGCCTCCACTTGCCAAATTGACATTTGTACAAACGAATGCTTGAATTAAACGCGTGGCAGGCCGGGCCGAAGCCGTCGACGGAGCTTTGCGGGCGCTATCTGACGGCACCCGACGCCGGATCCTAGCTCGGGTTCGCGATCAGCCGCGGGCCGTTGGAGAGATCGCGCAGCAGCTCGGAATGTCACAGCAGATCGTCTCCCACCACCTGAAGGTCTTGCGGGGCGCGGGCCTCGTCACCGAGAAGCGCGAGCGCACCCGCCACCTGTTCGTCGTGCGAACGGACGGCCTGGCCGCAGTCAGCGACTTCCTCGATGAGTTCTGGCCGACGCACCTGGCGGGTCTCAAGCGGGCGGCCGAGGCCGAGGCCAGGCGGCCGCAGGCCCGCGGGCGGCACCATGGCTGAGTTTTCCACCTCGATCGACATCGAGGCTCCTCCCGACGTGGTGTTCGCACATCTCGTCACCGCCGAGCGGATGGTGTTGTGGATGGGCCAACGCGCTGAGCTGCAGGCGATCCGCGGGGGCGAGTTTGCCGTCGACATCAACGGGTACCTCATTCGCGGTGAGTACGTCGAGGTGGATCCTCCGCATCGGGTTGTCGTGTCGTGGGGTATGGCGGGCACCGACGACCTTCCGCCCGGCTCGTCGCAGGTCGAGTTCATCCTCACCCCGACCGCGACCGGCACCACCCTGAATCTCATCCACACCGGGCTCCCAGAAACGCGCGCCAAAACGCATGCCGCGGGTTGGGCCAACTACCTCACTCGGTTGGGCGCCGCTGCCACGGGGATCGATCCCGGTCCAGATAAGTGGCTGCCGGCAAACATGGAGGCATCGACACCGTGAGGGAGGACACCATGGAGCTGGTCAAGACGTACTACGACAGTTGGAGAAACGGAATCGCGTCCTTCGATGCGACTCGCGTGGGCGGAATTCTTGCCGAGGACCTCGACTTCGAGGGACCAATCGCCGGCAAGCGTCGCGGTGCGGTGGGGTTCATTGGGGGCCTCATGCGTTTTGTCGAGGGCCTTCAAGCGCCGATCAGCGTCCTGCAACAGGTCGAGTCTGACGATCAGGCCGCCGCAATCTACGACGCCCAGCTGCCGGGAGGAACGATGCGATTCGCGGAGTTCTTTCAGGTCGAGGACGGCCGCATTCAGGCGATCAAGCTCGTCTACGACGCGGCGCAATACCGAGCTTTCGGCGGCCGCTAAGACGGTTTGGTTTTGGCCACCTCGTGCTGGCACCAGGCGTACAGAGCGTCGTAAAGCGGGGTCTCCAGCGCGATCTTGAGGTGATCCTCCTCGCCATGCACCATCGCAAAGCCGTGGGCGATCGCTTTCAGGCCGGCCGCCTCTGGGATCGCGTTGACGTCGGCCGCGACGTCGGCGCCGTGCACGATCAAGGCCAGCCGGTCGAGGGCCGGGTCCTCGAGCCCGTACTTGAGGATGATCGACTCGAAGCTGCACCGGCCGTCGACGTGGCCTAGCTCGACGCCCCCGATGTCATAGGGCAGTGCTCCCTCTCGCTCGGCGACGGCCGCCACCTCGGGCGCCGGCACGTACAGGAACTCGGCGTCGGGATCGATGAAACGCTTGATCAGCCAGGGGCAGGCGATCCGGTCGACGCTGGCGCTCTTACGGGTTACCCACTTCATTTTTCTTTTCCCTATTGTCGTTGGAATGTCGCCACCCTAGAATGCCCGCGGATGGACCTGATTCTCGCTGTGATGCCGCTGGCGATCGAGGTCGCGTTCGTCCTCCTCGCGGTCGCCATGATTGCCGACTGGATCGGGCACCGCGAGCGCCGCCGCGGCTACCTCGCCCTCGCGTTTGGGTCCCTCACTTTGCTCATTCTCATCGCCCCGAGTCTCTCGCAAACCGGTCCGTACGGCCAGCTGATCACCGAGGCTGGGATCGCGCTGTTCCTGGTGTCGGGCTGGGCTCTGCTCATGTTCCGCGATTCGTTCATCCCGTTGCGTCCATCCACGCGGCGCGCCGTGGCTGTCTCGCTGGTGGTCGTGGCCGCGCTCGGCATGATCGCTCGGCTTCCCGCCAGCACGCAAGAGCCGCATGGCCCTCTCCAGACCTTCGCGCTGGCCGCGATCCTCACGGCCTGGGGCATATGCGTCGTCGAGCCCATAGTCACGCTGTGGCTGGCCTCGCGGGGTCGGCCGGCGGTCGAGGGAGCACGCATGCGCGCGCTCAGTCTCGGTTACGCGGGCCTGGTCGCCGTGATCTTTGTCGGAACGCTGGGCGGCGAGCTGGTACGGAACCAGGCGGGGCAGTTTGTCCTCGACCTGGTGGCCCTGGCGATGGTGCCGGCGCTTTTCTTCAGCTTCTATCCCCCGGTATGGCTTCGCCGCCTGTGGAGCCAGCCTGAGGAGGAAGAGCTGCGCCAGGGACTCCACAGCCTCCTGACGTTTAGCCCGGACCGGATCACCCAGGCCCAGCGCGCGCTGGAATGGGCGATGCGTCTGGTCGGCGGCGCCGGTGCGCTCATCATCGATTGGGACTCGTCGATCCTCGCCTTCCGCGGCATGACCGGCGAGGCAGCCAAGTCAGTCGCGGCCGAGACGGCGGCGCGCCCGGAGGCCGGCGAAGTTCGGGCTCCCCGGCGTGGAACGACAACCCTGGTCATCCCGCTGGAGCTGCAAGAAGGTCTCGCCTCGATGGTCGTGGTGGCGGGCTCGTTCACTCCCCTTTTCGGCGACGACGAGGTGTCCCGCCTCCGCCAATACGCCGGCAGCATTGCGGCGAGCCTCGATCGCGTCACGTTGAACATGCGCATCCAAGACCTCGAGAAGGCCAAGACCGAGTTCATGAACATCGCGTCGCATGAGCTGCGCGGCCCGATGACGGTGATCAAGGGCTACCTGACCATGCTCGAGGGTGGATCTCTGGGGACCCTGGAACCAAAGGCCCAGTCAGTGCTGCCCCTGCTTATCGCGAAAGCCGACGAAGTCAACGCGATGATCGAGCAGATGCTTGAAGCCGCGCGCCTCGAGGAGGGGCACCTGACGCTCCACAAGGTGGAGGGCGACATCGTCGAGCTCACCGAGCTGGCCATCGACAGCGTGCGGCCGATGCTTGCCAGCCGAACGCTGGATGTAGAAGCGCCGTCCTCTCCAATCCACGCGGACGTTGACATCCAAAGATTCCAGATCGTGGTGAGGAACCTGATCAGCAACGCGATCAAGTACTCCCCCGCGGACAAGCCGATAACGGTCGTGGTCAATCGCAACGGCAGAACTGGAAGGGTCATCGTGATCGATCAAGGAATCGGCATCGCCCAACAGGACCGGCCGAAGCTGTTCACGAAGTTCGGTCGCATCGAGCGAGAGTCGAGTCTGCATGTGGCGGGCACCGGGCTTGGCTTGTGGCTGTCGCGCGAGATCGCGCGGATGCATGAGGGCGATCTCACTGTCGATTCGACTGAGGGCAAGGGCACCACTTTCACCTTCGAGGTTCCGATAATCACTTAGCTGACCTTGGATGTCCCCCTGCGCGCGAGATTCGAGCCACGCCGGCGGCTCAACCTCGCCCTCACCCTCGCCTCAATAGGACGGGGACCCTCATTCCGCCTACAGGGCAGCGAGGCGTGGCGGGCAACTCTCACGCCCGAGGGGCCGGCCACCGTTCACCTGGTTGACTCGAACGGGGCTGTCGAGGTCGAGGCATGGGGCCGCGGCGCCGCGTGGGCGGCGGCACGCGCGGGAGCCCTGTGCGGTGAGGAAGACGATGACTCCGGCTTTCGCCCGGTCCATCCGCTGCTGGCGGATGTGCACCGTCGCCACCCGGGCCTTCGCCTACCCAAGACACGAGCAGTGTTCGAAGCCCTCGTGCCCGTCGTGCTGGCACAGAAGGTGACTGGCGAGGAGGCACACCACTCGTACCGTGGTCTGCTCAAGGCGTTGGGCGAACCCGCGCCCGGACCGGCGGGCCTCACCGTGCCACCCTCGGCCGCAGTGCTCGCGCGCACGCCGTACTGGACGTTTCACAAACTCGGTGTGGAGCGGCGGCGGGCCGAGGTGATCATCCGCGCCGCGCGGAGCGCGAGCCGACTCGAAGAGACGCTCCTGATGGACCTGACCAGCGCTCGCCGGCGGCTCGAGGCTTTTCCAGGCGTCGGGCCGTGGACTGCGGCCAAGGTCGCGCAGGTGGCTCTCGGTGATCCGGACGCTGTTCAGGTCGGTGACTACCACCTGCCCCACAGCATCGGCTATGCCCTGGAGGGAACTTCGCGATCCACCGATGAGCGGATGCTGGAGCTGCTCGAGCCATATCGCGGGCATCGGGCACGAGTGATCAGGCTGATCGCAGTCGCCGGCATCGCGGCCCCGCGCTTCGGACCGCGGATGCCTCTACGGAACTTCGCCCGGGACTGAGCTCACGCGTCGAGCCCGTCCAGCTCTTCCTCGACCATCGTCACCAGCTCGCCCATTCCTTCCGTGTCGAAGATCAATCGCGCTCCCGCGGCCTGAAACAGCTCAGGCAGCGGCCGCGTGGCACCGAGAGCCAGCGCTTCGCGATACTGGCGGACAGCAATCTTCGGGTCGCGCCTGCTGTTGCGCCAGACCTGCAAAGCCCCGAGCTGTGCGATGCCGTACTCGATGTAATAGAAAGGGCTGCCGAAGAAATGCGGCTGCTGATACCAGCGCGCGACACGCTCGCTATCGAGTCCGGTCCAGTCGACCGATTTTCCCTCGAACCGCCTTCTTAGGTCGAGCCACTTGCGGTCACGAGCGTCTGCGTCACGGCCGGCTTCGTCGAGGTAGATCCAGTGTTGGAAGGCGTCGACCGAAGCGCAGTGAGGAAAGAATTCGATGATCCCTTCGAGCAGGTCGGCATGCGAGCGGCGCGTGTCGGCCTCTGAGTAATAGCCGCCGCTTTCATTGCCGATGAACGGTGAGGCGAGCAGCTCCATCGACATCGACGCCACCTCGGCCATCTCCGAGCCGGGAAAGCGCTGGAACAGCAGGGGCAGCCGGGAGGCCTCGACCGCGTGGAACGCGTGGCCGGATTCGTGCAGAAGTGTTCGCAGGTCCTTGTCGACGCCGACCGCGTTCATGAAAATGAGCGGTTGTTTGCTGAAGGGGAGCGTCATGCAGTAGCCGCCCGGAGCCTTGCCCTTGCGATTGTCCAGATCGAGGAAGTTGCCCGTATCCATCGCCTGGTAGTACTCGCGAAAGTCAGGGTCGACGTGGCCGAAGACCGGTGCGGCGTGATCTATGAATTGGCGGATGTCGTCGAATGGCTTGAGCGCCGGTCGGCCCGCGGCGTCCACTGAGGTATCCCATGGCCGCAGCATATTCAGGCCCATTCGGCGGCGCCGCTTTTCATTGATTCGCTCGATCGCGGGAAGCACCGCTTCTTCGACGGCGACATGAAAGCGCATGCAGTCCTCGGGCGTGTAATCGAAGCGGTTCTTTTCGCGGTGGGCGAAGTCGCGATAGTTTGGGAAGCCGGCGTTCTTGGCGACGCTCTGGCGAAGGTCGTACATGCGGTCGAAGATTCCGGCCAGAACGTCGCGCTGCTCGATATAGGGCTTCGCTCGCAGCCTGAAAGCGCCCTCGCGGACGTCGCGATCGTTGACCTGGAGGAATGGCAAGAGCTGCGCGGGCGTCTTCTCCTCGCCTTTCCAGATGACTGTCATCGCGCCGTTGACCTTGTTCCACTGGGTCGTCAGCTCGGAGAGCTGCGCGAAAAGTGGGACGTTGGCCTCGTCGAAGAGATTCATCTGGTTCCGAAAGCGCTCGACCATCGTTTCGAGGCCGGGTCGCATATAGCCGAGCTCGACGAGCCTACCCTGCAGCCGCACTCGCTGCTCGTGCGCGCGCGGAGTGATCTGGGTTCCGAACCTCAGCTGGGCCGCCTCGAGCTCGGGGTCGGTCGTGTTGCACGTATACGCGAAGTTGGCGAGGGACGCCGCCTCCCACAAAAGCGAATCGAAGCGTGACCAATCGGCGAGCCATTGCTCGACGTTCTCGGTGTCGAGAGGCCGAGTGGCCAGCTCCTCGTAATACGGGAGCACGTCCTCCCAGACCGCGTCCTTGAACGCGCCAGGCGAATCCGGTAGCACTGTCACGGCCATCACACCCTCCGTCGAGAGCTCGCTGGTTTTCACGCGAGCGCCACACTTCATCGTACAGATCCGATGGAACGCAAATCCTCATCCCCGATGCGACTGCCCCCGGCGGTTCGTGCCGCCGCCCTGACCGCCGTGGGCGGCAACCGCCTTCAGAAGGAATTCGCATGGATGAGCTGGGCGGGCACGGTCTGGCGGCTGGAGGGAGCCTCTGGCGTGGTCTATGTCAAGCGCGCCCACCACCTCGAAGGCGAGCGCGATCGCACGGTGTGGCTTGCCGGCCGGCTGCCCGTGCCCGAGGTGCTCGGCCTGTTCCAAGGTTTCGGAGATGACTGGCTGCTGACCCGTGCGATGCCCGGAACCCCGCTATCAGATCGCTCCCTTGGTTGGGAGCCATCCCGCGTCGCGCGCCGCCTCGGAGAGATCCTGCGTGAAGTCCACGCGACCGATGCGACGGGCTGCCCGTTTGGTGAGCGCCGACCGGGTTACGTGCTGCTCCACGGCGATTACTGCCTGCCCAATGTCCTTGTGCAAGACGGGGGCGCTTTCAGTGGGCTCATCGATGTGGGCGGGGCTGGCCTTGGCGATCCAGAGGACGACCTTGCGGCCGGGGTCTGGACGCTGCAGTACAACTTCGGACCCGGCTACGCCCGTGAGTTCCTCGATGCGTATGGCTGGCCACCGATGAGTGACAAGGCGATCGAGCGGCTACGCCGAAGGTACGGTCGCTAGGCCGGCTTAATGGGAAGAACCGTGTCCACCACACGCCAGCAGTACCAAGCGGCGATGGAGCGGTAAGGGCGAAACCTCTCGCCCTCGGCCTGCAGGGCGCGGGGCTTGATGGTCTCCTTGAGCCGGTGCGCGGACGACCAGCCTTTGCGCACGCCATAGTCGTCGACCGGCCACACGTCGAGCCGGCGCAGCTGGAACATGAGGAACATCTGGGCCGTCCAGGGACCGATGCCGCGGACCTGTGCCAGACGCGCGACCAGATCGTCGTCTGAGAGCGAATCCACATCCCCAAACGGGACCGTGCCGTCCACCACTTTTCGCGCCAGGTCGGTGACGGCGGCTTCCTTGGAGCCGCTCAGGCCGGCCGTTCGCATCGCACCTTCCGGCAGGGCGAGGACTCCCGCCGGCGTCAGCCCGTCCGCGAACAGTTTCAAGAAGCGGCCATGGATGGCATTGGCCGCCGCGCCCGCCAACTGCTGGAACATGATCGAGCGCACCAGCGCGCTGAATGGATCATCGGACGGCTCGCGCAGCTTCATAGGGCCGACCGCCTTGATCAGCCTGGCCATGGCCGGGTCGCGCCTCGCCACCAATCGGGTGCCGCGGGTGAGCTCCGCCGGCGTCGGTTTGGGGTCGGTGTTGGGGGTCAGGCGAACTCGGACATGAACTGAGCGAAGTCGTCTTTCGTCATCCGCAGCTCGTTCTCGCCGAGGTCCATCAGCGGGCGGTCGGGGATATGCTCCGCGGTGGCGAAGTCGGTCATGGTCGTGTCGAGGTAGAGCAGGCCTGTCACGAGGTGGCCGGCTGCGCGACCTTCCTCGATGACCTTCATCGCGGCGCGCCTGTCGGTGGGGTCGTGGTCCTCACCGAGCTTCTTGAGCAGGATGTGCGACCCGTCATGGAGCTCGACGTCGCGCACGGTTCCCGGTTCATAGTCGACATGAACCTCTTCGAAGAACGGGATGAACGAGACGTCCGCGATCGACTCCTCGTGATCCTTGATCCAGCTGTAGCTCTTGGTCGACCCGTCGTGGTCGTTGAACGTCACGCAGGGCGAGACTATGTCGAGGATCGCGGTGCCACGGTGTGCGATGGCCGCCTTGATCAGTGGCACAACCTGCTTGCCGTCGCCGCTGAACGACCGCGCTACGAACGAGCAGCCGAGCGTTAGGGCCACTGCGCAAGGATCGATGGGCTGGAAAGTGTTGACAGCGCCCTTCTTCTGCATCGAGCCGAGGTCGGCGGTGGCCGAGAACTGTCCTTTCGTGAGGCCGTACGTGCCGTTGTCTTCGATGATGTAGGTGCAGTCGATGTTGCGCCGGATCATGTGCATGAACTGGCCGAGGCCGATGGATGCCGTGTCACCGTCGCCCGATACACCGAGCATGATCAGCTGCCGGTTCGCCAGCTGAGCGCCGGTGGTCAGCGCCGGCATCCGGCCGTGCACTCCGTTGAAACCGTGGGCGGTTTCGACGAAGTATGCGGGGGTTTTCGAGGAGCATCCGATGCCCGACATCTTCGCCAGACGGTGCGGCTCGACTCCCAGCTCGTACAGGGCCTTGATCATGTGGTTGGTGATCGAGTTGTGGCCGCAGCCGGCGCACAGCGTTGTGGCCGCGCCCTTATAAGCGTCGCGGGCAAGGCCGATGTGGTTCATGGTCGCGCTCATACGGGGACAGCCTCCGATTCCAGTAGTGGTTCGATGATTGCGTCAGCCGGGATGGGCTGCCCGTCGTAGTGTCGGATCGAGCGCAGGCGATCGACCAGCTCCGGCGGCAAAGCGAGCCGGATGAGGTCGTAGATCTGCCCGTCGCGGTTCTGCTCGACCACATACACGCGCTCGTGGCGTGAAACGAACTCGACGATCTGCGCCGACAACGGAAGCGCTCGCACGCGCAGGTAGTCAACGGATCGATGCCCGACCGAGAGCGCCTGACGCGCCTCGACGACTGCGGCGTGGGTTGAACCGAACGCAATGAGCCCGATCGGTGAATGTGTGGACTCGTCGATCACCGGTCCGGGGAGCGCATGGCGCGCTGTCTCGAACTTGTGCGACAGCCGATCCATGTTCGCTGCATACGCTTGGGCGCTCTCCGTATACCGAGCGTGCTCGTCGTGACCCGATCCGCGTGTGAAGTAACCGGCTGCCGGGTGGTCAGTTCCCGGTAGGGTGCGATAAGGGACGCCGTCTCCATCAACGTCGCGATACCTCGCCCACTCACCGCCAAGTCGCTCCAGGTCGGCCTTCGACAGCACCTTTCCCCGGTCGAACGGCTTGTCCGGGTACATGAACTCGGGCGTCATCCATAGGTTCATACCGAGGTCGAGGTCCGACAGCACGAACACGGGCGTTTGGAAGCGATCGGCGTAATCGAACGCGTCACGAGCGAACTCGTAGCACTCTTCGACCGTGCCCGGCAGCAGGACCAAGTGCTTGGTGTCGCCGTGGGAGAGCGTGTACGCAAACCCGACGTCGGCCTGTGAGGTCCGAGTGGGGAGTCCTGTCGACGGTCCGATGCGCTGGATGTCGAAGATCACGACCGGAACCTCGGCGTAGTAGGCGAGGCCTGCAAACTCTGCCATCAGCGAAATGCCCGGCCCCGAGGTCGACGTCATCGCTCTCGCGCCCGCCCAGCCCGCGCCGATCGCCATCCCGAGGGCGGCCAGCTCGTCTTCCGCCTGCACGATGGCGATTCGCTTCTCGCCGGTCTTGGGGTCGACTCGGAAGCGATCAGAGTATGCGATGAGGTTCTCGCACAGCGACGACGACGGCGTGATCGGGTACCACGCGGCCACGGTGACCCCGCCCATCAAGGCGCCCAGGGCCGCTGCCTGGTTGCCCTCGACGAGTACCTTCCCATCCACCACGCCTGTCATCGGCTCGAGCCGGTAGGGGTCTTGTTTCGAGAAGTTGTCCTGCCAGTAATCGAAGCCCACCTTGATCGCGTCGAGGTTGACTTGCACCGCCTTGGGCTTGGACAGGAACTGCCGCTTGACCGCATGGTCCAGCGCCTCCCAAGGAATGCCCAGCAGCCCCGCCACGACGCCGACGTAGATCATGTTGGCGAGCTGCTTGCGCAGCGTGTCGTTCTGGATTTTCGACTTGGCGAGCTTGGAGAACGGCACCGGGTAATAGGTCACGTCGGTGCGGGCGTCCGCGGTCGAGAACGCCTCCTCGTGCACCACGACGCCGCCGGGGCGCACCGTCTGCAGGTCCTGGCGCCACGTGGCGACGTTGAAGGCGACCAGGATGTCAACCTGGTCTCGGCGCGCCATGTGGCCCTGTGGGGTGACCCGGAGCTGGTACCACGTCGGCAGGCCTTCGATGTTGGAGGGAAAGACGTTCTTGGGCGCGACGGGGATCCCCATGTGGAAGATCGCCCGGGTCAGGACCAGGTTCGCGGTCTGGCTCCCCGAGCCGTTGACTGTGGCGGCCTGGATGGTGAGGTCGTTGAGGATCTTGTCGGTCAATTCGTCACTCGCAGGGGATTGTGAATTTTACGCGTACGTCACCTTGAACCAAGTGGTTCAGCCGCGGATTGGTTAGAGTCCACAACTTGTGAAGGTTGGCACCCCGAAGGAACGCGCTCCGGACGAACGCCGGGTCGCGCTGGTCCCTGACACGGTCACAAGGCTTGCGGGAGCCGCTCTCGAGGTATCGGTCGAGTCGGGCGCCGGAGCGGCCGCCTACATCAGCGACGACGCCTACAAACAGGCCGGCGCCACGATCGTGCAAAGCGCGCTGGCTCTCCTGGGGGAGGCGGACGCTGTGCTCAAAGTGGAGGCTCCCTCGGTCGCCGAGGTCGGCCATATCAAGAGCGGAGCGGTCCTGATCAGCTTCTTGCAGCCTGCCACCCAGGGCGACATCGTTCGGGCTCTTGCGAAGCGCGGCGTGACGGCCTTCAGCCTGGAGCTGGTGCCGCGCATCTCCCGCGCTCAATCGATGGACGCGCTTTCTTCCCAGGCGTCGGTGGCCGGTTACAAAGCTGTGCTGATGGCAGCCGGCCGCGTGGGCAAATTCTTTCCGATGATGATGACCGCGGCGGGGACGATCCCTCCTGCGCGCGTGCTGGTGATGGGCGCGGGCGTCGCCGGCCTGCAGGCGATAGCGACGGCTCGCCGCCTCGGCGCTGTGGTGTCCGCATACGACGTGCGTCCGGCGGTCAAAGAGGAGGTGCAGTCGCTGGGCGCGACGTTCATCGAGCTTGCCCTCGAAACGCAGGAGGGCGAGGGCGGCTACGCGCGTGAGCAGTCTGATGAGTTCCTGCGCAAGCAGCGCGAGCTCATCGGTGAGCACGTCGCCAAATCGGACGTCGTGATCACGACCGCCGCCGTTCCCGGCCGTCGCGCGCCTCTGCTGGTGACCGGTGAGATGGTAAAAGGAATGCGGCCCGGCTCGGTGATCGTCGACCTCGCAGCCGAAACCGGTGGCAACGTGGAGCTGACCCAGGTCGGCAAGGACGTCGAGGTCGGCGGGGTCACCATCATCGGCACTCGCAACGTGCCGTCGACCATGCCTCTCCACGCAAGCCAGCTCTACGCGCGCAATGTAGCCAACCTGCTGCTCCATCTCGTGAAGGACGGAGCGATCGCTCTCGATTTCGAGGACGAGATCACCAAGGGCTGCTGCGTCACCCACGGGGGAGAGATCGTCAACGAGCGCGCGAAGCAACTGGTCGCGTCCGCACCTTTATGAACAGCGAGCTGCTCAACGAGCTGACCTTCTTCGTGCTGGCGGTTTTTGTCGGCATCGAGGTCATCTCCAAGGTGCCGACCATGCTCCACACGCCGTTGATGTCTGGCACCAATGCGATACACGGCATCATCCTGGTGGGCGCGCTGCTGATTGCCGCGGGCGCCAACTCACCTGTAACCGTCATCCTCGGATTGCTGGCCGTCGTCCTCGCCACGACCAACGTCGTCGGTGGCTTCGTCGTCACGGACCGGATGCTGGAGATGTTCAAAGGCCGGCAAGCGCAGCCGAACACGCCCGAAACCGCCAAGCCGAAATGACAACGGTACTCACCCTCGCCTATCTGCTGGCGGCGGTTTTGTTCATCCTCGGCCTCAAACAGCTGAGCTCGCCGAGGACGGCCCGCAACGGCAACTACACCGCGGCCGCCGGCATGGTCATCGCGCTGGGCGCGACCGTGCCGCAGCTCCACTTCACAACCGCGGGCGCGATCATCGTCCTGGTCGGTGTGTTGATCGGCACAGCGGTCGGAACCATCGGTGCGCGCCAGGTGAAGATGACCGCGATACCGCAGATGGTGGCGCTGTTCAATGGCGCCGGCGGCGGCGCCGCCGCCCTGGTGGCTGTCGCCGAGCTGCTCAAGTTCGGTCCTCATCCGCCGATTGCGGAGGCGCTGCCTAGCGTTTTCAGCATCGTCATCGGCTCGGTCTCGTTTGCGGGCAGCATGGTCGCCTTCGCGAAGCTGCAGGAGCTGATGACGGGCACGCCCATCACGTATCCGGGGCAGCAGCTGGTCAATGGACTAATCGCGGCGGCGATCATCGGCTTCGTGATCGCGGTGCTCGTGATCGCTTCGATCCCCTTCTCTTTCCTCTCGCTGATGCTGCTCGCGCTCATCCTCGGCATAGCCGTAGTCCTGCCCATCGGCGGCGCCGACATGCCGGTGGTGATCTCGCTGCTCAACGCATTCACCGGGCTTGCAGTCGCCGCGAGTGGATTCACGCTCAACAACTTCGCGCTGATAGTCGCGGGGACGCTGGTCGGCGCCTCCGGCAGCCTTCTGACCAAGCTCATGAGCGACGCGATGGGACGCTCGCTGGGCAACGTGCTGTTTGGCGCCTTCGGCCAGGTGCGGACGACGGCCGGAGCCGGCGCCGGCAAGGAGGGCCGCACCGTCCGGACCGGTTCGATCGAGGACCTCGCCACGCTGCTCGCATACTCTCGGCGCGTCATCATCGTTCCCGGGTACGGACTTGCGGTGGCGCAAGCGCAGCATGCGGTGCGCGAGCTGGCGGACCTGCTGGAGAAAAGAGGTGTGGAGGTGAACTACGCCATTCATCCGGTCGCCGGTCGCATGCCCGGTCATATGAACGTTCTCCTCGCCGAGGCGAACGTGCCGTACGAGCAGCTGAAAGAGATGGACGAGATCAACGACGAGTTCAAGGACGCTGACGTGGTGCTCGTTGTAGGTGCGAATGACGTCGTCAACCCGGCTGCACGAACCTCACCCGGCAGTCCGATCTACGGCATGCCGATCCTCAATGCCGACCAGGCGAAGAACGTCGTTTTCTTGAAACGGTCGATGCGGCCGGGCTTTGCCGGCATCGACAACGACCTCTTGTACGACCCGAAAACCATCATGTTGTTCGGCGACGCCAAGGACTCCCTGACGAAGCTGGTCAACGCGGTCAAGGCCGCGTAAGGGCCTACGGCTGGTGCAGCTGGCTTAAGCCCCTCTCCGGGCCTCCCCCCGTGGGGGGAGGGTATTTATGACACGAGCCCCCGGCCGGTGACGGCAGGAGGCTCGCGCCGCGAAGAGGGTGTGGTGCCTCGAATCCTAGGCGCTGCGCCTCACAGTGGTTAGTGGTCAGCCTACAAATCCGAGCCGTTTTCGTTGTGCGGCGAGGGAGTGATCGGACGGCCCTACAATCGGGCCGGTGGACGGCCGCGAGATCGTTTTGCTGGTCACGGTCGTCCTGCTGGTGCTCTACGTGATCGCAATCGGCGGCGCAACCGCGACCGCCATCCGGATCGGTGAGGCTTGGCGCCGGCATCCCGCCAAGGCGACCACCCTGGGCCCGGGTGTCGGCGATGAGGTGGTGCTCCAGGCGCCTTCCCTGCCGATTGCATTTCGTCGCGTCCGCGTCGTCGGGTGGGCGGTGTTCCCTATAGCGCTCGTGCTGGCGGTCTTCGCCAACCGCAGCTTTGCATGGATCGGCCCCGCCGCGGTGGTCGTCATGGTCGGCCTGAATGCTTTCTATTTCACGGCGATGCAGGGTATGGGCGAGCCGCTCACGCTCACCAAAGATGGATTCCGCCTTGGCGTACGAGGACGCGAGCGGTCAGTCCGCTGGGTCCACGTCACCGACCTGGTCGGCGCGAGGCTGGGTGCCTTCAGCGGCATACGGATGTCCGAACCGGGGGAGTGGCAAGACCCCAAGCTGCGGCCGAACGTCATCTTCTTCCGCCTGAACCGCGCTCTCGTGCGCGCGCCCAGGACGCTGCTACAGCGCCTGCGTGGCTTCTCGTACTACGACGGCGCCATTCGCAACCTGTTCGGCGTACCCACCGAGCAGCTGCTGCATGCGATGCGCGAGTACCAGCGGCTCGCGATCGATGCCGAGGCGCCGCCGTTTCGCCGGCCCCGCCCGGGCGAGCAGCCAGGGCGAAGCTAGGCCCGCGACTCTTTGAGGATCAGCTCGAGCGTTTTGGTGTCGAAGGGCTGAGCGAGCCGGAGCACGAAATGCTGCAAGCCCGCGGCGAGCCATTGCTCAACGTCGCGAGGTGTACGCACGCTGACATTCGCGGTGCGCTCGATCTCGTTGGGATCCCGCCCGATGCGATGGCACCACTCGTCGAGGATCTTTGACTTGCGTGCGTATTCGTCTGGGTCTCCGAGGGCGTTCCACATCTGCGCATGCTCCGCGACCAGCCGGAGCGTCACCTTCTCGCCGCCGCCGCCGATCAAGATCGGCATCGGCCCGGCCGGACCCGGTTTGAGCTTCTTGATCCGCTCCTTGATGCGAGGCAGCGCTGCCTTCAGCGTGCGCAGGCGGTCCCTTGCCTCACCGAATTCGAACCCAAATTCCTCGTAATCCCGCTCGAACCAACCGGCCCCGAGCCCCAGCACGAAGCGGCCGCCGGACAGCTGGTCGATCGTGCCGGCCATGTAGGCGATGAGGTCCGGGTTGCGGTATCCGATCGCGCTGACCATCGGGCCGATCTGTGGAACCTTGGTGTCGATCGCAGCGGCGGCCAGCACCGTCCAGCACTCGAACTGGTTGCCGTTGGGGCTGCCGTAAAGGGGAAAGAAGTGGTCCCAGAACCAGATGCTGTCGACGCCGAGCTCATCGGCGTGCCGCCATGCATCGCGCAGCTGCTGGATGGTGCACTGCTGGGGATGGATCGTGACGCCGACTTTGAAGCGCCTCGTTGCGGACATCGGTGAGGGATTATCCTCTGCCTCTCATGACAAATCGGTGGCTGCCCGTCGAGGTCGATACCAAAAGTGCCGGCCCGGATTTCTGGGTCCGGTACCACGCGTATCGGCGCCTCCGGCATGCAGAGACGCGCCCCGACGATCCGATCACTCCCGACGACGTCGTCGAAGGCGAGATGAAGCGCGAGGACCCGTACGAGCTGCACTTCCGCTACGAGATCTCGGACGGAAACCAGATGCTCAGCTGGTTGACTGCAGGCGCGATCAGGCCGGGAACTCCTGGCTATGACACCAACAAGCACCTGTTGTGGGTGGAAGGCTCGGTGCACCGCCATCATCGAAGGCAGGGCATCGGCCGGACCTGGATCCCTCTCCTACTAGAGGTCATGGAGCGCCATTCACACACGACGCTGAGCGTCGGCACCGAAGAGAAATCAGGTCACTCGTTCCTGAAGTGGCTGGGCGCCGAGTCGAAGTTCACCGGCGCCGAAAACCGGCTCAAGCTGGCTGATGTCGACTGGGCGATGCTCGAGAGCTGGATCGCCGAAGGGCGCAAGCGCTCACCCGACACCCGGATGGAGGTTTATGACGGCCGCCTGCCGGAATCGATGTGGGATGACTACTGCCCTCAGTTCTCGAGCATGTTGAACACGATGCCGTTCGAGGACCTCGACCATGGCGAGATCGTCGTCACGCCGCCGATGTTGGCCGAGTGGTTGGCGCGCATGGACTTCGGCAACCGCGTTGGACACTGGATGCTCACGCGCGAGCCGGACGGAATCATCTCCGGCATCACCGACATGGTCTATGCCCCGTACACGCCGACCATCGTTCACCAGGGATTCACCGGCGTGCGCCCTGATGCTCGCGGGCGCGGTCTCGGCAAGTGGCTCAAAGGCGCCATGGCGCTCCACGTCCGCGACCTCTACCCGAACGCGTGGTGGTTCGTCACCGACAATGCCGGCTCCAACGCCCCGATGCTGGCGATCAACCGCGCCATGGGCTTCAGGACTTACCGCGAAGGAAGCGAGTACCAGATCACACGAGACGCGCTCGCGGCTCGACTCCAGCTGCGCTAGGCTGATCGGCTCCTCTGGATGCTGCGCGCGAGCAGGACGATTCCGATAATGATCAGAAGCGCCGGCAGCGCCGCCTTGCCGAACCATCCGTAGTCGGTCTCGCTGATCCTGAAGATCGTCCCGAAGATGACGAAACCGATTATGAAGATGAGCGCGGCCACGAACATGAGCACGCGGCCCTGCCTCAGCAGGTGCGCATCGCTGGTGCGCAGGCCTTGCAGCCAGATGCCGAGACCGACTCCACCCGGTGCGACGAGCGGCCACGCGAAAGCCCACGCCGGCCAGTCCTGGGTCGCATTCATATAGGCGAGGATCAATCCGATCACCGTGAGGATCGCGCCCGGTATCAACGCCCCGGTGCCGAGGCTCAGGAATCCAACCAGGAGCAGGGTCAAACCCGGGATGACCACGAACAGCGGCCAGCTACCGCCGGCGTCGAAGCCGGTGAACTGGACCAGCAGCGCGAACAGCCCTAGAACCACGAGCACCACGCCAAACGCGACGCTGGAACCGGCTCGCCGGGAAGGCTGCGAAGGAGCGGCGTACGCCGGCGCGTGGGGCTGGTACGCGGCAGAAGGAGGAGGAGGAGGAGGAGCTGCCTCGACAACGGCAGCTGCCGCGGGTGTCGGCTCTTCGGCCTGGATCGCGGGCGCCTCTGTGACCGTCTCCGGAGCCGCTGCCTCGGTCGGCACGTCGGCCGTCATCGCCTCCGGTTCCGGCGTCTCTGCCGGCTTGTCCTTGCCAGGCGCGAAAACGTCCGGGCTGCCGGCGAGAACGTCAGGGCTGACGTGGACGCTGGGTTCACCCTCAGAGGTGGTGTCGGAGGTCGTTTCCTTCGGGGTGGAGCGCTTGCGCTTGCTCATTCGGCCACCAGCTTACACAGCCACCCTGGGATGTCACGCACGCCACGGGGCGGGGAGGAGATGGGCAAGGATTC
>Ga0209236_1000713_pt1 | contig 19701 bp, 23 predicted proteins | sample GraSoi013_1_40cm_FD_185819 | JGI IMG/M metagenome (GOLD analysis project Ga0209236, IMG submission 185819) | Grasslands soil microbial communities from the Angelo Coastal Reserve, California, USA - Sample 09_27_2013_1_40cm (SPAdes) (version 2) | ecosystem: Environmental > Terrestrial > Soil >... | reverse complement strand
GAATAGTTTTAGGTGGGGTTTATATCGAGACACGAGAATATCGTATTTCGATATATTGTGAGAATATGAGCAAGGTTGTCACGGAACGCATGGTGAAGAGCTTTCTCGACCTGTTCGTCCTTGACCTGCTTGACGACAGCCCAAAACACGGCTATGAGATCATGAGAGAGTTGAAGACAAGGACAGGTGCCAGAATCGGAGCAGGGACCTTGTATCCGCTACTCTATGAGCTTGAGGAGCGGAAACTGGTGGCTGGAGAATGGAATTCTCCAAACAGGCGTAGCAGAAGAGTCTACAAGATTACGGAACCGGGTGCGAAGTACAAGAAGAACGGATTCAAAGGTATAGATCTACTGATACGATCATCAAACTCCGACTCTGGCTCCTGAGTCAGCCTAGGGGTCTCGTATCGGCCATCCGGCTAATCTCCCTCGGCTCGCCTATTACGGCTTCACAGAAACTGTCACCCTTCCCTTGGCAAGATACCTCGATGGACTCACATCGACTTCCGAAAATCTCTCCCACCGCCCCGGTGAGGATTCCTCGCCCAAAATGGCAGACGGGTGTCTTACCCTTCCTGTTTCGAACTGATACGCCGTTCTTCCATCTTATCCTCGCGAACTTTCTGGTAGGATCAAAATCGACGATCTCCAGTTTTCCCCACCCGTCAAGGGTCCCCAGACTATTTGCGATTCTCTGAATGTCGGTAGGGGTCTTGATGTTGAAACCCGCCTTCTGGGCTAGGTGTGTGTACTGCGCGCCTCCTTCTCTTCCGATCTCGTATTGGAAGCTTGTCGCAGTAACTGGTCCGAAACTCTCTGTCAGTCGATCCTCGATCGAATGAATGAGTTTGACAGGTATGAGAAGAAATCTAGCGCCATATGCACTAAGGGTGCCTTGTTTTTCATTCATAACGAGTTCCCTGCCAGCGCCTGGCTTGCTTTTCTTGCTCTTTCTTTTGGACAAGGAGACTCTCAATCTGCGTCCTATAATGGTCCTACTAATAGTCTAGTGATTATCCAAGGGAAATCCAATAAGAATTCGTAGATATTTCCGCCTCTTACTAGCTGTTTACAGGTGCCGTGCTAGTCCCGCCTTGCTCCTTCGAAAAATAGTTTCTAATCCTTGCTATGATCCGGTTCCGAAGCGTGTTCTTGCGACCCAACAGTCTGTTCTCCCAGTCGACCATGATCAGGAAATATGCTGTCGGAATCAGGAGTGCGATGGAAAGAATAGTGGTGTACAAGTCTCCACCAAATGTTTGCGGGATCAACTGACTTGACTGTCGTGCGACATAGAGGACGGTCAGTATCCAGATGAACTTACCCGTGTAAAGAGAGAGCAATGTCTTCGGTAGACTGTAACGAATCATGCCTAAGGGAATGAATGCCGTATCGACCAGAGGAGACGCTGCAAACACAACGCCTACTAGAAATGTGCTTCCGCCGAGATATTTCCGCAGAGAGTCAAATCTCTCAGGTTTCCTAATCGCACGCCTCGCGCCGTAACCCAGCGCATAGCTTGCAAGTTTGCCGATGCAAGCGCCGAGAGCGGCTATCGACGCGATTTCTATGATTCCAACTCCCTGGAACGCTGATCCGGGAGTTGCAACCAGCAAGACGATGAATAGGAGCGAGGGGGTTGGTACGAATGGTATGACATTCCCAATTATGCCGAGGAAGAAGACTAGGAGGAGAGGATTGCCGGCGAAGAGTGTTGCAACCCAATTAATCCAGTCGTAGACGAAGAACATGATGCCAGTGGCAGTTTCTGTCGATGGCGATGTTTGAAAAGCTATCTGAACCCAGGCAGTTTTGGCAGAACCTGTAGGCATATGCTTCAAAAACCCGAAGCTAGAACGACGCTTTGGACCCGAATGCCTCAGAAGGATGTCTACTCGAAGAAAATAACCTCGGAGGAAGAACAGAAGAATTTCGTCCTAGTTCTGAAAGACCGGCTCTCGTTCTTCCCGGAGCAAGGGGAGACATTCAAGCTCATTCACAACGGCCAGCCTAGAAAGGCAAAGATCGAATCTTACCCATGCTCCTGCAGAGGGCCGGACCAGCCACACTCTCACTACTTTGTCAAGTCAAAGGGTCTCAGAGCGGGGGATAGAATCACGATTCAGCGCGACGTCAAGGGCGGCGGCCGCTACTTCCTTCAAATCCAACATCACCCCCGCAGAACCTAGGTTAATACCAAGTCCCGATCGACTGGCGAACTGGCTGAGCCGATGGTTCAGGTCGATCTCCTGGGTGGGATTGGAGAAATCGGCGGAAACAAGTTTCTAGTCGAAGACTCCGACTCTCGAATACTCCTAGACTTCGGAATGAGTCTAGGGATGAGAGGCCAGTTCTTCTCGGAACCCTTCCTCTCACCCAGAGACAGACAAGGCCTCGTGACACTCGGAATTCTGCCGGACATCCACGGACTCTATAGAGAAGAGGAGAATCCACCAATCGACGCCGTAGTTCTCAGTCATGCTCACATAGATCACTCGATGTGTATCTCACTGATGAACAGGAAGATTCCGGTCTATTGCGGCGAGACGACTATATCGATTCTGAAGACGCTGTCCGAGATGCGTCCGAGAGGTTTCGAGAACGACCTTGAAGGAATAGAATTCAGGAGCTTCCGAACAGGCGATAATCTCAGTTTCGGAAAAATCCAGCTGGAACCGATCCACGTGGACCACAGCATTCCCGGCTCCTATGCTTTCCTAGTTCATACCTCGAGAGGAACGATAGCCTACAGCGGGGATTTCAGATCCCACGGACCAAAGTCAAACATGACAAGGGACTTTTCGGATGCGGCCGAACGATCTGAGCCCGAGCTTTTCCTCTGCGAGGGAACCAATTTGGTCAGAGGAGACCTGCGGACTGAGCAAGAGGTACTGGAAAAATCAGAGCATGTCGTCAAGAAAACGAAGGGCGCAGTACTCGCCAGTTTTTCCTCGGCGGACATCGACAGGCTGAGAACCTTTCATGAGATTGCCGAAAAAAACGACCGGCTTCTTGTCGTGTCGATGAAACAAGCCTATCTTCTCAGGTCCCTCGCAAACGACAAGCACCTAGACGTTCCGAATGTTATCCGGGACCCTCACATCGCAGTCTATCAACGATCGAAGAAGACTTACTACAACTGGGAGAAGGACATTCTCAGTTCCGTGACTGTGAAGACATCGAAAGATATTCGGGAGATGCAGCCGAAGATAATTCTGGCCTCCAGCCCCTATGACATGAACGAAGTATTAGATATACAGCCTGGGCCAGGCGGCGCCTACATCAACAGCAGCTCAGAGCCGTTCAATGAGGAGATGGAGATGGATCACGAACGGTTCACTAATTGGCTGAACCATTTTGGACTGCCAATGTACCAGATTCACAGCTCAGGCCACATGATGCCCACAGAGTTACGAGAGACGATTGCTCAGGTGAAGCCGAAACGGCTGATACCTATCCATACGGAGCAGCCTGAATTGTATCGTCTGTTCGTGAAGGATCTCACGATGGTCGAGCTGGGAAGCAAAGGCTCGACAGTCGAAGTTTGACCCTGAACGAGAGCGGATCGAAATTGGGCGATGAGGGAAGACCAACTGTTTTGAAGGATGGCCGAGGGGTCCGGCTTCGTACTTACAAGCCTTCGGATAAGGAAGGCCTCGTTTCAATGTATGCGGGTCTTTCGCAGGAGTCTCTCAGGTGGAGTATGCCTCCTTACGATCGGGAGAGAATCGAGCGCATGACTTCCGACTTGGAGAACAGGATAATTGTCCTGGGTTTTGATGGTCAGAATGTTGTCGGGCATCTGCAGATATCTCTCGCCACTAATGCCCGGTTTCGCGGGACAGGGGATCTATTCATCTATCTGCATCAGGATTTTCAGAACGCTGGGTTGGGTGCGGCCTTGATGAATGAGGGTATCGCCCTAGCTCGAGCCCGACGGGTGCACAGGGTCGAGTTGACTGTGGTCGCCGATAATCATCGAGCAATTAGATTGTATGAGAAGGTGGGTTTCCAGCGAGAAGGTGTGAAACGCGAGAACTACCTTGGCGAGGACGGGAAGTATCATGATGAGGTCGAGATGGGAATTCTACTCTGATTTCCAACTGTGAAACTGGTGAGATGAACGACAGAATCGACCGATTCAGGCTTATTCTTCCAATTTAGGACCGTTTGTGGTCTAAAACAAAGACGTTGCCGAATATCGGAGAGGCGCGCCTGACCTCCGTTAGGGGCTGATTTTCGAACTAGTTGTGCTTGTGCACTCGGCGAACTCGGGCCTTCCCGTTCTTCTTTCTGGCCCTAGTTCTCTCTTCCTCGACCGTTACGAGGAGTGTATCTCCCTTCTCAATACCCAACCGCTGGAAGTAGGACCTTGGTACGACTATTCTCAGATCGTCGCCTTCGTTGATCATTTTGACTTCTAGCACACTGCTCATGCCATGCTATTTGTGGCTCTTTGGTATAAGAACTGTGGACTGGTAGAGCAGTAGAACGATACCCTAGGCTATACAAAGTTGTCATTGGGAACGTCGATACTAAGATGAGTAGAATTAGTATGTGTCGCTACTTAGCCGAGTAGAATTGGTAGAAACTTCCGATGCTCGTCTAAGGTTTGAGTCCGAGAAACAATCCCCGACCCATCAAGCCCTCTTGATCGAAGGTGACCTCTAAGCCTGCGTCGCGGAACGCATCAAGATGCTCTTCGTGGGTCCAGAGACCCAAGGAACCCCTGTCAACCACATACTGGACTTTGCCCGGAGTCCCGATAAGGTAGTGGTATTCGAATGCTGAGACCGGACCCCGGATCTTGCTAATGTTGATACGGGCAATCTTCAGATGCGGCTTATCAACGAAATTCGAACCGATGAGCCCCTTTTGGAAATTGGCCGGAGTGATCCATGGTTCAAGAATCATCAAACCCCCAGGTTGAAGATGGCCGGCCATGTTGCGAACCGCCTTTCTCATACGAGCTTTTGTCTTGACATGCCCGATGGCGCTGAATAAGCACGTAATGATGTCGAACCGATTCTTGAGTTTGAAACTGGTCATATCCCCGCGGTGGAAGGCGACATCAGGGTATTTCTTGCGAGCTATCGTCAGCATTTCTGGGCTAAAGTCCAATCCCTCGACACTGTAATGTTGTTTCAGATATGCGATGTGATTGCCCGTTCCGCACGCAACATCCAAAAGACGGTTGCCCGGAGATTTTTTGTGCTGTTGAATTAGAGTCTCGATTTTCTCTGCTTCTTTCTGGTAGTTCTTGAAGTGATAGATCTCGTCGTAGTAGTTTGCTAGTTGCCTGTACATTCGCAAGGATCTGGACTGTTGCTCCGATGATTATCCAGAGGTATCTGACGCCTGTTTATGTGTGGAGGGGCAGAGTGATTGATTGCTCGGGATGAACGAGCCCGATGGTTATGAGCTGGGTTATGCTCTCTAGGACTTGTACTCGAATCTCGGTGGGTGACAGGTTCTTCTCGGTGGCAATATCTGTCGTGATCTCGTCGATTGTTTTTTCTCCGTTACTTTTTTCCCAGAGGTTGGCGATGTCGTCGCTTCCCAAGTATCGAGAGTTGGCCTCATTGATTAACACTATCTTTCCGTCTGGGTTTTTTGCGATGTGCCCTTTCTTTCTGGGCTTGAACGTTGAAGGATTGAATTCTATCGTTACAGGTTCCTGGGCCGCTTCCAACCGCTTCTTGGCCTCTGGACTCATCTTATCAGGGGTCCACGGCGGCTCCCAAACAATCTCGACTTCTGCCTTTTTCACGCCAGGGATCTTCTCGATCTCTGTCTGGACCTGGTTCATCAGGTAGGCGTGCGCGGGGCATCCGATTGTGGTCAAGGTCATGCGGACTTTGACGTTGTCATCATCAATTGCGACTCCGTAAACGAGACCGAGGTCTACGATGTTCACAGGTATCTCGGGATCGTAGCAGTTGCGGAGCGCATTCATTACACCGTCCACTGTTAGAGATTCGGCCATGACAGCTTGACCTTGGACAAGTTATGTCCGTGGGGACTAATAGATATGTCCTAACCTTGGCTGTACGAAAATCCTTAGAAGGATTTGTTTAGAGTTCCATAGAATCATGTGTTCTGTTTTGACGTCTCGGCTTTAGAGCGATGTCGGGTCAGGGTTTGATGGAATACCATTCCTATGAGCACTAGGATTGTTGCTGCTGTGAAGATGTAGAATCCTTGTTGGAAGCCCCAGGTGCGGGTTACTCCAAATATTGTTTCTGATCCTGTAGGCTGAGTGATGCAGCCCGTTCCTTGACAATTGTTAGACGCAGTGTAGCCGATGAGCTCCGCGTAGCCTACTAGGGCGGCGACAGAGGTCACAAGGCTACCGACGAGGATTCTGACGCGCGGTGTGAAGCTTCCCGCAATCGCTAGGGCAGTGGAGAGGAGCACTAGGGCGAGAATGATTGGGCTGTAAGTTGTGATCGTATTGGAGAAGCCTGAAGCGTTATTGATATCGGGGTTGTGGCTGGGACCACCAAAGAAACCCCACATCGAGGAGGTGGAGCTGCCGAAGCCTGTGGCTGTGATTCCCCACCAAGGCAATAGGATGCTGACGAGAGCCAGTATGCCGGCTATTACTCCGAGGAAGTTCACCCGTGGGAGGGTAGTGGCCAAAGGAATTCTTGCACCTCAGACTTGGCACGTCAGTCAGTGGGTTTGGATATTAAGCGTCTTTGACAAAATCATGCGACCTGAGCTGGTCATGGTCTCCAGTAAGGCTTTGTCAGCTTTTTGTAATCCAATACTATAACGGAAAATGATCAGTTGTGAAGTTCATTGTTGCCGGCGGACTTAACATGTTCGCAAACTGGAAACAGATTCAGACAGCAGCAATAGAATCCGACCAGCTCGGATTCTGGGGATTCGTCCTACCAGACCACTACATGTGGGGACAAGAGAGAGGAGGCGATTCTACCTTTGAGACTTGGACGGCACTTACATATCTCTCCGCGAAGACAGAGAAGATCCGACTCGGGACCCTCGTAACTCCCATTCCCTTCCGCCCACCTGGAATGCTAGCAAAGACCGTATCCACTCTTGACATCCTCTCAAACGGGCGAACGATTCTGGGTGTAGGAGCAGGCTGGTCCCAGACAGAGTTTGAGGGATACAGCGAATGGAATTCGAACAAGATCCGAGTCGACAAGACCCGCGAAGGGCTGGACCTTATCCTAAAACTCTGGACCCAGAACAAGGTGGACTTCAAAGGAAAATTCTACCATGCCAATGGCGCAGTCCTGGACCCGAAGCCCGTTCAGAAACCTCATCCTCCACTCCTATTCGCAGGCATCGGTCCACGAATGCTCAGAATGGCAGGAGAATACGCGGACATCTGCATGATATCCGGATTTCCAGGCGTTGACAATGCTAAATCACGAAAGATCGTGTTGGACGAGGCTCACCGCCGACAGAGAACCGGTAGGATCTCGATGGCCGATATGGCCCCCTTCCCGCGAAGTCTCGAGTCAAAGTACGAGCGAAAGGGGTATCTGAAACACGTTGAGGCGGCAAGCACGGCCGGCAGCAAATACTTCGTTGCACCGTTTCCCTCGACAAACTATCTAGGCTCACTTCTAGATTTTGCTGAGAATGTCATACCATCCTTTGCAGACTAGGGCAGCAACGAAAGCCAGGGTGGCCTGATGAGAATCTAGATCATATGCCGACTGTGTAAGAACAGAGCTCTCTTCAGAACGAAGTCAAGCCACGACTTTAGCCGTCGCGACGGGCGTTAGATACCCGTTCATTACTAGAATCTCGTTGCTACTGAAGGAGAGTGTTAATTGCACCGTTACAGAACTCGTGGCAGTGATCTGGAAACCACCGTTCGTGACGGGAACTTTCAAGCTCCCACTGGGAACAGTGTAACTCGCGCTCGTTCCCCCTGAGAAGGTCACCTTCACAGCTGTCACGTTGAATCGGAGAATGTCGTATTTGCCAGCGGGAAGCGGCACCTTACCAACTACCTGCGAAAGGCTCAGTACGCTCATCATGTCTATGGTCTGCGGTGAGACCTTGATCGTCTGCCAGCCGCTAGAATCATCTTGGCCGGCAACGTGAACTTGGAATTGCGAGAAGGCCACGTTGATGTGTGTAATGCTCGGGTCGTATTGTTGAGAACTGCCGTACTGGGTTTGAGCTGGATCAGTAATTGTCAGGGTCATTGTTCCTTGGACGTAGTCGGTGTAAAAGAGATAGCCTGCGATTGAACCTATGATGATGATTGCAAGGATGACGGCTATAGGACCCTTAGACAAAGGCTTTCCGAGAAGATCAACCCATCGGAAGGGATTTAATGCTACTGAGTTGAACACCCATCAGAACAAGTACTATCACGTGTGAATAGACCTGATCAGCAGCGAGAGACCAAACGCGAGTCTTTGGGAAGCATCTCGGAACCTTCGAAGATACATGCGAGCTAGGTGCGTGAGCCAGTCGAATTCAAAGGGGTGTTCTCTCCAAAACTTTTCGCTTCCTGATCCCTGTTTTCGCGTTCGTCTGGATTATGAGACTCAGCTCCTGATGACAGCTGCTCTCGCGCGCCTTCTGAATGTCCAACTTTTTTGTTGGGGATCGGAGAAGGCTCGTGTTCGGAACACCATCTGGTCAAGGCTTCATCAGCCGCCTTGCTAAGGGAGCCGCGGCCATATCCGTAGACGCTCATTGCGATCCGGCGGAACTTCTCGTTCAAACTTTCTGAGAGATAGATCTTCAACTCTGCCATTTGCTAGCAGACCCTTTGTCTCTATGTCACTAAACGGACGAGGCTAAACTGGCTAGTGTAACATGGACCCTCGGATGACGGGTTCCGCCACGGGTAACTTCCCAGCCGCCGTATCCATGGTTGGAAAAAGCGGTCATAATGTCGAAGCAGTCAAGCATAATGGACGACTTCCGACCAATAATGCCACCCCTCATACGCCTACTCGCGGGAATCATCGTCCTAATCGTCATACAAGCAACAGTCCTCGGCTTTCCCGGCATAACAGCACTCATCCCCACCACCACGTTCACTATCGCTGCCTTGGTCGTCTTCTCACTAGGGCTAATCGTATCTGCTATTGTCCTAAAATTCGGAACACAACTCGCGACCTCTGTCGGCGATGCTTACAAGAGCTACCGCAGCTATACACCACTGCTCGCATGGCTATTCCAGATGATAGCACTGGTAATCCTCTACAACGTTTCCAAGCCTATCACAGCCAGCTACTTCGCAACAATCCCATGGGCCTATCCACTGATATTCCTACTGATAGCTATCGGACCAACAATCAAGGTCGTAATGAACACAGTCAACGCCCTCGAAGGCAAGAACACCTCTAAACATCTGCTCACCAACTAGTTCCGCGAAGAACCCTCCACTAGACCCGTTCTATCAGAACAGGGCCGGAAGATAGGATAAACCCCCATTTTTTGTTATCCTCGGAAAACCTTCTTGCGGGTCCCGAATCTCTGCACGACTAATGACAGTTGCAGAGTTTTTCCAATCCAGACTTGACGAGGATTATTGTCACGATCATCGCGGTGGTCGCAGGAACTCCCACAACACTTGACACTAGAGGAGCAACAGCATAGGCCAGCGACTGAAAATCACCGTATTCGCTTCTCTTGTTACAATAGTGCCAATCGACACAAATCTTGGCCCTCAACTTCTCCAAGGACCCTGAGACGAAAGATTTGCCTCGCTGAACTGCATTCTGCCTCGTGACTGACCCAGTCCTGGGGAGTTCGGGGGTTATTAGGGATCGGCCAAGTTCTTCGTAGAGATCGTCGAGGTTCTTGGAGAGCAGATTTTCTACACTGGACGACATCCGAATCTCTCCCATTGAGAAGTTCTGGCGTAATTAAGCACCAAACATGAACCGTCTAGAACCTTCGGTTGGTGATTTCGATTTAGACTTACAAACGTGGCTCCGTCTGTTAAAGACTAGTGTTGATTGAGACGGCATCGGTGAGATGTAATGGCTGAAGATTTTACAAGGCGATTCACGGGTCGAGCCCTCTTCTATTCAACCTCGAGACCCAGCTATCCAATTCAGATCCTTGATATTCTCCGAACGGAGATTGGTTTTGATCAGACTTTTGTCGTAGCGGATGTCGCGTCGGGGACGGGTCTTCTCTCGGAGCTTTTCTTAACCAATGGCAACCCTGTGATTGGAGTCGAGCCCAACGATGACATGAGAGTCTTTGCCGAGAAGAGCCTGGGCAAGTTTCCAAAATTTCTGAGCCTAAGAGGAACAGCGGAGCGTACAAGTCTTGAAAGTACAAGCGTCGATCTGGTCACTGTTGGACAGGCGCTTCATTGGTTCGACTGTGAAGCCGCATCAAAAGAATTTGCAAGGATACTGAAACCGAACGGTCATGTTTGCATTGCATACAATGATAGAAACAAGGAGGATCCCTTCATGAAGGGCTACGATAAAATCGTGAGCAAGTACGGTAGAAATCGCGCGAACGTGCCAAACATTGATCATAATTACTTGTCAAGGTTTTTCAAAAACGGCGGTTACGAGAAGTTCTCTATGTCCAACGAACAGTTTCTAGACTTTGAAGGCCTCTTGGGCCGGATGACTTCCGCATCTTACATGCCAAGTCCCTCGGATGAAAAGCAGTTCGATGCATTGAGGGGAGAGGTTGAGCGCTTCTTTAGGACATATGAGAAGCTGGGCAAGGTCAGAATGCTTTACGACACTACGATTTTTCTCGGCAGAATTCCGAGCTAATCTATCTAAATACGCCGTCGTCGGAGAAACGACTGGAGGCTCTTAGTTCCTTGAAAGGGTCCGACCTGTTAATGCGATGCCTTGAGAACGAAGAAGTAGAATTTGTTTTTCAGGTCCCTGGCGAAGAGACTCTTGCTATCACCGACTCCCTCGGACAATCGAAAAAGATCAAGCTCATCACAGTCCGCCACGAACAGGCCGCTGCCTTCATGGCTGGTGTCTACGGCCGTCTCACTGGTAGGCCAGGTATTTGCGTGGGTACTCTGGGTCCTGGTGCCACAAACCTCGCCACCGGAATCGCAGATGCCAACGTGGACAGAGCACCGTTAATCGCATTGACGGGGCAAGCGGCTCTCGAGTATTTTCACAAGGAGTACCACCAGTACGTCGACGTTGTGAGTATTCTCCGGCCAATTACGAAATGGAATACTCGGATATTCAAGGCGGACACGATTCCTGAAGCTGTGAGGAAGGCCTTCCGGACCGCTCAAGCGGAGAAGCCCGGCTCCTGCCACCTAGAAATCCCTGAGGATATTGGTGACCAAGTTACCCACACTACGCCGATTCCTCAGATTGCTGGTCCTGAACAAGCTCGTCCCACGACCAGTCAGATACAACAAGCCGCCCAACTCATCAACAAGTCCAAGACACCGCTCATACTTGCCGGTAACGGCATCATTCGCGCGAGGTCGACCGGCCCTTTCCGAGAGTTCTTGGCCGAGGCGAAGATACCAGTCGCTCATACTTTCATGGGCAAAGGGGCGCTGCCTGACGATAATCCACTCAGCTTGTACGCGATCGGACTGCCGTCCCAAGAACTGGTCAGCAAAGCCTTCGAACTCGCAGACCTTATTCTTGCAGTGGGCTACGACCTCGTCGAATATGCTCCATCACTGTGGAACCCGCGCAATGATAAGACGATAATTCATGTGGATAGTACGAGCGCTGAGATCGACACCAACTACCAGCCGAGTATACAACTTGTGGGACACATTGGCCAAACCCTAGCAATCCTAACTGGCCAAGTCAAACCTCGATCGACCACCTTCGCAAAATCCGTTAGGGAGAGTATTCTCGCGGAGGCCACAGCCAAATCGCAAGACGAGTCGTATCCGCTGAAACCGCAACGGATCCTGCATGACTTACGGGAGGCCTTGAAGCGGGATGACATCCTGGTCAGCGACGTCGGAGATCACAAGCTCTGGATCTCCAGACTGTTTCCAACCTACGAGCCGAACACAGTCCTAATTTCCAACGGCTATGCGAGCATGGGGATAGGACTTCCGGGAGCGATAGCCGCCAAGCTTGTCTATCCGGATCGAAGAGTGGTTGCGGTATGTGGAGATGGGGGATTTCTCATGACAGCCCACGAACTAGAAACCGCTGTCCGACTTGAAGTAGGCATCACTGCGGTCATATTCCACGACAACGCCTACGGATCGATAAAAAGAAAACAGGCGGCTCGTTTCGGCCGAACCTCAGGTGTTGACTTCGGTAACCCTGACTTCGTCCAGTTTGCTAAAGCGTTCAAGGCTGAAGGCTATCGTCCGAGTAGAGCTTCCGAACTGGTCTCGATTCTCGAGAGTGTTCTTGACTCTTCTAAGCCTAGTGTAATCGACGTTCCAGTGGATTATTCCTGAGACACACTAGTCGATCATGTGTAGTCTAGGGTTTGCCTCTGATCCTTATGGTTCTCAGAATGATCCAGTAAGATAACGCACCAATGCCCGCGAGGGGGAGGGACACAATCAACAGATTAAAGACGACACTTGTGCTTAACGCGGTTCCTCCGAAGGTGGAATCCCGAAGAGCGCCAGCCGCGAGACTCAGAGGGTTATTCTCTGCCATGGTAACAATGGGTCCCGGCAAATACTGAGCAATTGTCGAGGCAGGGTAGAAAATGGTGCTTATAGTGACCATTGAGACTTGAAGTGCTTGCGCGTAGGTCCAGTAGATCTCCCCTACTCTAGAGATGCTCGCGAAGAAAGCTGCAAGACCCGCGATCCCCGTGGCTAAGATGAATAGAAACGGAAGGAGAAGGATCGCGTTCATAATGCCCTGTGGGGGAACCACGACGAAAGCGATTATCAGAAGCACGCCGGAGTACACGATTCCTCCGAGACCTCCGGAAATTATGTACGCCGCTACCAGACCTGAGGTTCTGACTGGTAAGGTCATGTAGTATTGAACCACGCCTTCACGAAGGGCCAGCCAAATGCGGCGTCCAGTGTCTGTGGCTGCTGAGAACAAACCCATAACCACGATTCCCGGAACGAGGAATCGGAAATAGTCGAAAGCGATGAGCCCCTTGTAAACCAGCCCGGTTACGAGCATGTCCGATATGTTCAGACTGATCAGAATTGCCATCAGCCATTTTGTCCGGAAGAAATAGGAAAAATCGGTACGCGCAATATGGACAAGACGGGAAAACTCGCTCAAGCTGCTTTTACGCCCTCAATGATCTTGTCTACGATCCCGGCGCTGAGTGACAGAGTCCCAACGGCGATCGCTGTGACGACGACCGCGGCGAGGACTGGATTGAGAAGGAGCTGCGGATCGAATCCCAAGACCCACCTCGTCAGATCTGACCCATACGTCAGAGGACTGAAGATGGCGACGGGAGAGTAGAAGCTCGGTATGAACATGAGTGGATAGAAGACGGTGCTGAATCTTACCAAGAGGGCTGAAAGGCCGGCGATTATGGCATTGTAGATGTCGATCGACTTGAAGGCAATGAACGAAAAGGAGATCATGATCCCTGAGATTCCAAGCCCCAGTGTTGTGAGGGAGATGAGGGCGAAGAACGCTCCCAGAAGATTGAGTCTTCCGGTGAAGGCGAGGACCCCGATGAGAGGAGGACCCGCTCTCAAGAGGGTAGCTACAATCCCGTAAACCGCCTGCGATTCGAGAAATCCCCGTCGAGAGATAGGCAATGACAGATAGTAGGGTAGCTCACCCTCGTGGGCACGCTCGACGAAGCGACGTCCAACGAACGATCCTGTGTCGAAGACTGTGATGACCATCAAGCCCACGCCGTAGAAGAAGAAATAGTCCTGAACCTTACTGGACTGTACTAGATGTGACATTAGCGAACCGAATATGCCGAACTGCAATGCGAAGAGCGCCCAAGACAGGAAAAGCCCTGCACGCTCGGCTACAATCTGGCTAACGTTGAAGCTGGCGAGAGTCAGGACTCGATTCATGGATTCTCCTCGAGGCTTTTGCCGGTGAAGTGGAGGAAGACGTCGTCGAGAGAGGGTTCTGTTATCTTGATGGTCGAGATTTTTGCTCCCATGTTGTAGCTCGCCGAGGTCATTCGCGGGACCCAGTCCTCGGCCTTCGAAACATTTGCTCGCAATTGATCCCCTTCCGGGGACATGGTGAGTGTGCCTCCTAGATTTTTCAAATCCTCGATAAGTTTGTCTGCAACAGGGTCCTCGAAGCCCACCTCAACAACGTCTCCCCCTGCTATCGCGTCCTTCAGCTTTGGAATCGAATCACGCACAACCAACGTTCCTTTGTGAAGAATCGTGACCCTGTCAGCGAGATACTCTGCCTCCCTCACCTCGTTAGTTGCGACGATGATTGTCGAACCTTGATCTCTTAGCTCTCGAATCTTGTCCCATATCTTCCTCTTCCCTCTCAAGTCCACCTGGCTGGTAGGCTCATCGAATATAGCCAGCTTTGGTCTTTGGACCAAGACCTTCGCAGTCTCCAATCTCTTCGCCTGACCACCGGAGAGGTGCATGAACAATTTATCGCGTGACTCCCATAATTCCAACTCCTTCATCGTCTGCTCGATGAGCTCCTGACGTTTCAAGGGGTCGATGTCAAACATTGACGCGTGAAACTTCAAGATTGATGAAGGCTTGTGGCGCCAGAACCCTCGAGCCTCCTGAAAGGCAATTCCCATAACCTCACGAACCTTCGTACCATCCTTCACAACGTCGATACCCATCACTTTCGCAGTTCCCGAAGTCGGCTTGAGAATCGTGCACAGAGTCATGAGAAGAGTGGTTTTTCCAGACCCGTTCGGGCCTAGAATCACCATTATCTCTCCCTCATCGACTGTAAAGTTCAGCTCCCGAAGAGCATCGGTCTTCCCATACTTCTTCGAAAGGCTGAGAGTCTCCACTGCAAACAAAGATGGAGAGCCTCAGGAAGTGAGCGATAAAAACGTTCGAAATTTAGCCGCGAATGATGACCTCTAAGGAAAAAATCTTGAAGAAATGGTCTGCTATGCTATCAGCCAAGGAAGCTTTAACAACGGAGATTCAATTCTTCGTGGGACGCCCAAGAACGATTAGTTCTTTGTAGCCTTTCCTTCCGGTTCCTACGGAATTGATAGGTCGATTTACAGTAACCTTCGTTATCTCAAAATCATGGTAGAGATGCCTAGTAAATGCCGTGTCCGAATTCGAGAGAAGAACCATACAGCCCTTGTCGGCCAATTTCCCGAATTCTTCTGCCAATTCCTCCTGGTCCTTCTCAGAGAAACCACCGGCAGTGTAATCCGTAAAGGAGGAGGTCTTACTCGGTGGTTGATATGGGGGATCTAGATAGATGAAATCGGCCTTGCCACATGGGGCAAGAGCATCCTTGTAATCAATGGTACGCAACTCGGCTTTCGTGTTTTGGAGTACCTGACTGACCGCGCGGATACTGTCTGAATTGAGTATCCTGGGATTCTTGTACCGCCCGAAGGGTACGTTGAACACGTCTTTCGAGTTTACTCGGTAGAGTCCGTTGTAGCAGGTCTTGTTGAGAAAGATGAGTCGGGCGGCCGACTCGATCCGACCAGTGGGTCGCCAATCTCTCTTTTGGTAGAAGTAAGCGCTCTTGTTTACCGCAGAGTCATACTCTCTCTGAAATCTTGAAAGGAACTGTATCAGTTCCTGGGGGGATTCTTTGATAACTCTGTATGCAGTGATGAGTTCCTCGTTAGTGTCGGACAGGTGTGCACTGAAACTTGTGGTCCGAGCGCATATTCCAAAAAAGAGCGCACCGCCGCCCAGAAATGGCTCGTAATAATCTGTTAGATGAAGTGGCACATGTGATAGGAGATACGGTAGAAGGCTTGTTTTTCCTCCGGCCCACTTGACGAATGGCGCTAGATGTTGTCTGCTGGTATCTACGCTAAGCTGCGTCTGTTCGACTGCTTGGAGCAATGAGCGAGTTACCTCTTGTGCGTTCACGACCTTTCGCTAATAAGCCCTAGGCGCGGGAAAGCGTTCGAAATAGCTCTGCTCACTAAACCAATGATGATCACCAAACTCTTTGGGATCCTCAATCGTGAGATGGCAAAATGGAGAGGTGGGAATGCCAAGGGATACACGAACCGGGGGCGTTCTAGTAAACATGGTTCTCCCAGCTCTAGAAAGAGGAGGATACCAGCACAGGAAACAGGTGGTCATCGGAAAACGCCTCGGGGGACACAGCCAGAAAGTAGATGTATTAGCATGGAGAGTGGAAGGTGAGCAAATCCCGATTTCGCCAAAGTGGCAACAGACATCTGGGACCGCGGAACAAAAGGTCCCCTTCGAAATCCTGTGTCTATCCGAAGCAGTACACAAGAGCCACGGCAGATTCGGGAAAGCCTACCTTGTTCTTGGAGGCAGCGGTAGGACTCTACGAGAATTCTATGTTAGCGGTCAGATCCGTCAGTATCTGAAGAATTGCGAATCGGTCGAAATTGTAACCCTTGAGACATTCGTCGCCCGAGCCAACCAAGGTGGTCTGTAGTGCGAATTGATCGAGACTTGCAGAATTTGCTTTGGTTTCTCTCGAGAATATGATTCTGTCAGGCGGCAGTCATTTCGCATGGACGTTGTCAGAGTCGGAGTGTCTGATATTCTCTCTCACAGGGTGAGCCAAGAGTGGTCTGAAGCTGTCCCGTATAGAGGTCCATAACTACAGAGACGACCGTGCGATATCTCTCATCCGCGGGAAATGAATTGTTTTCGTGGCGACAGACAGACTCTGGCTTGCCATCGTGATCTCTCAACATATCCTCAGCTCTCGTCATACTCATCTTCCTGTTTCCATTTCTCATCTGCCTAAGAAGCTGGGTTATCCTAGCGAAGCGATGCAACGTGGATCTTCGTTCCTCATCTAGAACTTGCTTGACTCCCAACCGTTCTGGGTTCTGGAAATGATTCGTATGGGCCAAGATCCCGCCCTCTGGAGAGGACGCCCCGGTTGCTTCGGGAGCGGATTCCACATCTACAATCTTTCCGGCCCCTAACTTCGTTTGTTGCCCAATCAGAAAGTTTGCAGAACAGGATCTCTCTCCTCGAGTTATTCTTGAAACTGCTTGTGAGAGAGTCTTCGATCCGAGAATTTCTGAGCATCTCACGTGGAACGGTTTTCGCAGTCTCTCCCAATCATCCTTGTTGGAGATCAACCCATTAATCGCTAATCCTACCCCTTCAGAGTTCAAACCGATCTTCCCTCCAACTACTCCTGCCTCCGTGAAACAGAGGACGTTGGGACCCTTATTGGGTCGAATCTTGAGGAAGAGTCCTTCTACCTGGGGAATCCAGTCCCAGTTCTGGGCCATTAGCAGGTGACGATTCACGGTTACCTCCGGCATTGCCCCGAATGCCGTACAGCCATCTACCCGCGGTATAGGTTTCAATCCGATCTTTGCGAATTGGCTGTACATCAGTTCGTATCGAACGTTCAATGCGGTAATCTCTAACAATCTTGTCTTCGAGCCTAAGGCGACTCCCTCCATAGCCCGAGCGTAGCTGGGACTGCCTCGTCGGATGACCTGCAAGTATTTTCCAGCGCGCCTAAGCGCCTCATCTCTTGTGAGCGCAGTTTCATTCTTGAAACGGCGGAAGTAGACCTCGAGATTACGTTCAATCCTGTCTCGGGCAAATTGTCCGTGCCGGTATCCTATCTCGTACGGCGAGCCTTTCAGCCTTAGAACGGGTAGTGTCATCGATGTTTCGGAGATTTTTCCTACTCCAAATTCTTCTCGAACGTGATCCAGGCGAGATCTCGCTTGAATCCCAGCTTCACGTTGATGGCTAGCATGCCGTCGTTGGTGGAGGCGTTGAAGGTTCGAATATTATCAAATCCGTTCTTCCGGGCAAAATCTAACACCTTCAACTTCAAGGCCACGGCAATTCCTTTTCCTCGATACTCCCGTAGAACTCCCGTGAGGCCTTGGTAGAGGCTTCTGGGCTCCTTCTTCAACCGCCAAACGACGCTGGTCCCAACGTACTTGTCTCCATCTTTCGCGATCATGTACGCTTGAGGAATGAGGTTGGGGTTCTTCATCTCGAATGCAAGCCATTGATCATATGGAGTATCCGTGGGAGTATCAGCTATCGGCACATCTCTGAACGCGGTCTGCACAAGCTCGTACAGCTTCGTGTAACACTCTGGATCCTCCCGTAGTTCCTGCTCAAGGGTCGAGAACTCGATTCCAGCCTGAGAAGCATTAGTCGAATATTTTTGGAACTCTGAAGTGTTTACTCTGTATGGGTCGATGGTCGATTCCCAGCCCCGCATTTTTTCGTTGAATCCCCGCTTTTGCGCGAAGGCGATGGATCGTGTCATATTCTCTCGAATTCCCATCCAGGCAGTAATCGCACTATGCTCATCAAAGTCATCCTTGAGCCGATCGTATATCGCGCTACCAATGCCCTGGCCCTCGTGCTTGGGATCGACCCAGCCGTCGAACCAGAATTTTTTGGGATGAAACATCCACGGAGGATTCCACATCTCCCCAAAACCCAGAGCTACACCGGTTGAGAAGTTTACGCATGTATACCGTTTGAAGTAGTATTTTGTCTTGTCAAGACTATCATCGTAAAATCGCCACTCCTCAACACTCCTCGCACGCTCAGGAAAGATCGCATCATAGATTTCCGCCAACCTCCGGTAATCAGAATCTTCGAATCCTCTGATCTCAAGAGAGAGAGTGCGCTGGGCCAAGATAGTGTCTATTCTTCCGACGCCGATGTTAAACTCTTTGCACGCGACCGTCCACTCGTTTGTCATGCACAAGCCGCACTGTTAATGAGAGAGATTGACGGTATTCTTCGCAAGCCCTAGTTATGCCAGGATATCCTGAAAGATTCGTAAAACTGCTCTACGGCATAATCCTGGTGCAGTTCATGGTCATCGCCATCTTACTGGCGGGGTTCAGCAGCGAGTATCTCTCCAACATCTACTTTCGAATCTGGGTAGATAGCAACTTTCCCCAATTGGGTCTGCTGTTGACTGGACAAGTTGACGCTCTTCTGATCGGGATGGCTCTCGGCGGCACAATACTGCTGATTCAGCGGGTGAAGAACGAGGCGAGTATCGCTGAAAGAACAACTGCGACACTAGGCCGGCCCTCTTCCTTGGCGCAGAGTTCTGACCTACTTCCCAACCACGCGACACGAACGACGATCGTCGAGGTGGCGAGGGAGACGCCTGACCAGGTTCTTGGAGAGCTGGATAAACATGATTTCTAGAACTTACGTCATCACTGTGGCGACCGTTTAGTTTCCGAAATCTCGGTTCCCGTTTTGAACCAAGGATCCACTTCTAAAGCTCTAACCTTCGTCTCTGAAACGGGAAGACCATCGTCACGTAGGCTCTGGAGAAATGCGTTGGCTCGACCCCTTAGCTCCGCCAAACGTGTTTTGAAAGTCGAGAAGCCCTCTCTTTCACTCTCTAGGCTAGTCAGATCTCCTTTTGCAACCAGTCGAAGAGTTTCCTCTGCCACCTTTTCGACAAACTCACCGTAGAACTCGATAAACTCGTTAACGACCTCGAGCAGATCATACTCGATCATCGACGCTGCCTTTCGAAGGAGCAATCGGACTTTCTGGCGCATTGAGAAGTACCAGAGCTCAAGCGTGAAGTAGACTTCTTTGATCTTCTCAGTCGTCGCTGTAGCGAGTTGCGGTGTGGTCAAAGTGCTTGACCCGAAGCTCGCCTTGTCC
>Ga0209236_1000710_pt1 | contig 19751 bp, 15 predicted proteins | sample GraSoi013_1_40cm_FD_185819 | JGI IMG/M metagenome (GOLD analysis project Ga0209236, IMG submission 185819) | Grasslands soil microbial communities from the Angelo Coastal Reserve, California, USA - Sample 09_27_2013_1_40cm (SPAdes) (version 2) | ecosystem: Environmental > Terrestrial > Soil >... | reverse complement strand
AGGGAAAAGGATTCAACATCTTCGCCGCTGGTCCCCCCGTCACGGGTAAGAGGCCTGCCACCAGAAGTTACCTGGAAAAAATCGCGAAAACCAAACCTACTCCGCCTGACTGGTGTTACGTAAATAACTTCCAGAATCCTTACGAGCCGAAGGCCCTCAAACTCCCGGCGGGCAAAGCTAAGATCTTCCAGAAAGATCTGAAGAATCTCATAGACCAGGTCAAGAGAGCCGTTCCCGCAGCTCTTCAGAGCGAAGAATTTGTAGCCCGAACAAACAGCATAACAAAAAAGTCGGTGGAAGAGAGAGACAAGATTCTCAACGAGCTCAACGATGAGGCCAAACAGTCCAGTTACGCCGTCCGCATGAATCAGCTGGGCATCGGAATAGTTCCGATCCGCGCGGGAAAGCCTCTCAGCCAAGAGGAATTTGACGCCTTACCACCGAGCGTGAAGAAAAAATTCGAACAGAGCAGAGAGACGGTAAGAAACGCGCTGGACAAAGCCGGGAAACAGGTCAACGAACTCGAAGCAAAGACACTCGATGAACTGAAGAAACTCAGAGACGACACGGTCCACTACGCCATGGGCGGCCTAATCAGCACGCTAACCTCTCGCTATCAGGACCAGCCAGACGTAATACAGTATCTCGACGATATGAGAGACGACGTTCTAGAAAACACCGAACTGTTCACTCTGAGTGGAACGGAACAGCAGAAGAAGGATCCTGACGCGCCACCGAGTCTCTCGGAGAGTAGCTTGCCTGACATTCTATTCAGAAGGTACCAGGTCAACGTAATCGTCGACAATTCTGAACTGAAGGGCGCACCGGTGATCGCTGAGGACAACCCGACGGTAACGAACCTGCTTGGCAGAATCGAGAACGAGGCCAAGTTCGGAACTCTCTCAACAGACTTCACCCTGATCAAAGGGGGATCGATCCACAAAGCTAATGGCGGCTTTCTGATACTCGGAGCTAGGGAGCTTCTAACGAGCCAGTTATCATACGAGGGGCTTAAGAGAGCACTTCAGAGCGGAAACATCGCCATCGAAGAAACGGGCCAGAGGCTCGGCGTTGCAAGTACAAAGAGTCTCACCCCGCAACCAATACCGCTGAACGTGAAAATTGTCTTGGCAGGCGACCATCAGATATACCAAGCTCTCTACGTCGCGGACCCCGATTTTGGCTTGCTCTTCAAGGTCAAAGCACACTTCGACGACACTATCGATAGGAATGACGAGAACATGAAAACATACGGAAAGTTCGTCCACACTCTCTGCGAGAAAGAGAATCTGAGCCATCTTGAAGCAGCTGCCATAGCAAAGGTCGTGGAATATGGATCAAGGCTTGCAGAGGACCAGACCAAGCTCTCCACAAAATTCCCTGAGATCGCCGACCTAGTGCGTGAAGCCAACCTCTACGCATCCCAAAATGAGTCTAAGTACATCAAAGACACCCACATCCTGAAGGCTTTACAGGAGAAGATCTATCGCTCCAACCTCCTTGACGAAAAGACCAAGGAGATGATCGAGAGAGGCGTCATACTCATAGACACCTCAGGGACGAAAATAGGCCAGGTGAATGGTCTTTCGGTCATCAGTCTTGGAGACTTCGACTTCGGCCAACCTTCTAGGATAACCGTGAGCGTCGGTCTCGGACGAGAAGGAGTCATCGACATCGAACGCCAAGCCAAGCTCGGCGGGCAAATACACACGAAAGGGGTCCTGATAATATCGGGTTATCTAGAGAACAAGTACGCTCGCGACAAACCCTTGAGCGTCTCTTGTAGACTAGTCTTCGAACAAAGCTATGGCGGAGTGGACGGTGACAGTGCGTCCAGCACAGAGCTCTACGCGATCCTGTCTGCTCTCTCCGAACTTCCCATTAAGCAGAACTTCGCGGTTACCGGATCTGTAAACCAGAAGGGAGAAGTTCAAGCAATAGGAGGAGTGAATGAGAAGATCGAAGGATTCTACCATACGTGTAAGGCGAAAGGTCTGAAGGGCGACGAGGGAGTCCTCATTCCAAGGAGCAATGTCCAGCACCTGATGCTCAGCGAAGAAGTAGTGGAAGCTGTCAAGCAAGGACGATTCCACATCTACCCAGTAGGCACGATTGACGATGGTATTGAGATTCTCACAGGCGTAAAGGCGGGAGTGTTGAAAAACGATGGAAACTATGAAGCAGACACGGTCCACTTCAAGGTCAACAAACGGCTTGCTGAAATGGCGGACGAGATCACAAAATTCGGAGAATTCTCGAGAAAATCCAGAGACTAGCCCGCGTATGACTCAGGTCCAATCCATCGGAACAAAGTTAGATTCCCTAGAGGAAAGCGCTTCGCAGACCCAGAAGTATTCGATGATGAACCTCGATAGGAGGCCTTGTGCCATCCACGAGATGCCATCCAAATTTGTGAGCCAGCGAACGATAGTTTCTCCGCACCTTTTCTAGGAAGGCACGGTCTCTCTCGTTGACGTCCCGACGCCGGGTCTTTCTCGAGAACGACCTGGGAATAGGAACATCCAGGACGAAGACTGCGCGAGCCTCCGGGAGACCAGCGTCAAGGTCCGCGAGCCACTGGACACTCAAGCCCCTAGCTTCCCCGTAAGCCAGATTGGAAGGTGTGTATCTATTACATATGACAAAATCACTCTTTTTCAGAGCGCCGTTGATCGTTTCCCTATTCTCCCAACGGTTAAGGGAATAGAGCATGTGCAGCGCGTGCGGTGAAGTGTTTGCTCTCCCAGCCAGGAAGGATCGGATAAGCCGTCCTGAACTGGTAGAGTAGATTGGAAAGCTTAGAGTGCCCACCTTGAATCCCTCGCGGCGCAAGCTGGCCGACAAGAGTCTGGTCTGAGTCTTCTTCCCTGCTTGGTCAATACCTTCTAGCGCGATGAGACGGGAGGGCAAGAGATAATCAAACCGGTTCCGGTTGCTTATTACATTACTCGATCCATTGGCAGATTCTTCAGCGCCAGCTTTTAGAAGTCGGCAAGAAACGTAGCATCTAGAATACATTGTCATGGCGTGAGGTGTTGAGAGTCAATGCCCGCGAACATCTCGCAACTTACGCTCTCGCGACCCTGGCGAATTTTCTCTTGTCCATCCCGCAATATCTCGCAGTCAATAGTGCCCTTGAGCTGGGCATCAATCCAAATGGAACGACGGCCAGTTTGATCACTCAGTATGGCTCCAGCACGGGCCTCTTTCTCGACTTTCTCCGATCAGGTCTCGTCTTTCAGGGAGTCATGGCAGTTCTAGTGATAGGCCTACCGGGGTCTGCTTCATCTCGAAGGGGCTGGAGGTGGCAGTATGTTCTGACCGGCGTGTTCATTTCCACCTATCTTGCATACCATCTCGGTGGCAAGTTTCTGAATGCTCTCGGCTGGATAGGGGTCCTCGAAACGAGCGGTGTAAATGTTTCCGGTGTCTATGGAGATCTATTCTGGTTCGGGCTGGGAACAACGATATGCTATCTACTCGTGATTCTTGTTCTTAGAAGGTCCTACGGGAAGCTAGTACTAGGTAGGCCCGAGGGGACGCGCCTAACAACAGAGATTCTTTAGAGAAAAAATCGGTCTAGAGACCAATCTAGGCGCTAGCTTGTCCCGGCGTATTCTTGCATGATCGCGCCGATGTATCGTATTCCTGCTATGAAGTCGTCTGTCGTTGTATACTCGTTTGGCGCGTGGGCGTGGCTGTAAGCTGAGGGCGGCCCGCTTCCCGTCCAGATACTGTCTAAGCCTAGTCGTTTGGTGAATAGGTAATCCGGGCCTGATGCCGGGTTTCTCGGTAGAATCACTGGGCCACGCCCGTAGGCTATCTTTGCGGCTTTGGCGGCCGCCCGGGCGATTGGGGCAGAAGGTTTCGTCCGGGAGGGTTCCAAGAATCCTAGAGCTTTGACTTGGATGTCATCGAAGCCATGTTGGTGCAGATGATCTTTCAAGGAGGAGAGTAGTTTTTTCGGGTTCTGGTTGTATACGAGGCGGAAGTCGATCTTCAACATCGCGCTTCCGGGGAGGACAGTTTTGGATCCTTGTCCTATGTAGCCTGTTTTGAAGCCGCAGATCGTACAAGTCGGCTCCATAAGGTATTTTTTCAATGCCTCTCTGTTTGTTTTTGCGTTGAGGAATTTTTTCAGGCCCCACTCTTTGAGATAGTTTTCTCCTCGGAATGGAATCTTACCCACCAGCTTAGACTGTGCTGGAGTGAATGGTTCTATATCATCGTACCATCCTTTGATCAGAATCTTTCCGTCTGGGCCTTTCATCGTGTTCAACGCCCAGACCAGCCGCCAAGCAGGGTTGTCGACTAGTGGCGCGTAGGATGAGTGAAGATCCTCTCTAGCCTTCTTGCATCTTAGTTCGACGTAGAGTAGTCCTTTGACACCTAGACTGATCTTTGGTCGGCCTGTTTCGTCGAAATCTCCATCGTAACACACGACGCCGTCTGCCTTCAGTCGCTCTTTGTTCTCATCGATAAATCCTGGAAGGTGCGGGCTACCGATCTCTTCTTCTCCTTCGAATAGAAATTTCAGATTGAGCGGGACATCGCCTGTCGCTTTCAGAAAGCTCTCAGTCGCCTTGATACAGCTCGTAACGTTATTCTTGCTGTCGGCTGCGCCTCTCGACACTATCTTCTTGCCTTGCAATTTTGCATCGAAGGGTCCGGAGTCCCATTCTTCCAATGGCTCTACAGGTTGAACGTCGTAGTGCCCGTAGATTAGCAGGGTTTTGCTGGATGATTTCGATTTTGCTTCTCCGTAAACGATCGGGTTGCCATTTTTCTCTGGAAGAATCTGGGTCTTTATTCCGGCGGCGTCCATGTTTTTCTTGACGATCCGGGCACAGTCCTGAATGCCCTTTCCCTGGGCAGATACGCTGGGTTGTCGGAGGAGTGTGCGGAAGTCTCGGATGAACGGCTCCCTGTTCTTCTGGATGTAATCGAAGGCCTGTCTCAGGCTCTGCTCTTTCATGAGTCTAGGTTGGATGAACGCACTAATAGCATCTTCCAGAAAACCGTTTTCAGAGCCAGCTCGCAATTCCGGCATGGATTGTCGCGTGGACTCGGATCCAAAGGCCTTCCCCTGCGCGATTATTCTTTGAGGATCAAGCTCTCGAAAAAACGAGCAACTTGTGAAAAAGCCTAAGACTCGCCCAGAACAAGCCCTGATCTCGAATCTGGGGCCCCCGCCAGGAGCTCTCCCGAAAACCGTTCGGGAGTGGCTGAAAAAACGCGAGTTTCGCCGAGCCATCTAAGCCATGATTACGCCCTGATTCGCCGGACGCGGCCGGAATCAGCTTCAGATAGGAAAATGGATTCTTGAAAAAGGGGGATATTGCGCAGCCGTTTTGCGTGATACGAGCGGTCGGAGCGGAAACTCTGAAATGGTAATATCGCCCGTTATCAGCCCTGATTCGCGATCTGAACATGCAGCCAACCTCCAAGGCATGACCCACGCTGTAAACGCGGATAATTCGCGACCGATCCAAGCCTAAACCGTGCCCAGATCTGAATGTCTCGCCCAGAATCAGTACCAGACAGCGAGTGTTCTAGAAATTAGGGGTCTTAGCGATCGACCTCGCGTCGCATGAGTGCCGAGTGCGGCTTTGGACGAACAATGAATCACGCTCCAGTCCGCAGTGGCAACATTGGCTCTGCATCTAACGGAGCCGTACTGGGCGCGTTTCTGGTTCGCGTCGTTGCGTTATCAGAAATAGCAACCCCACGACCACCAGCATGACGAGCAGAGCTGAAACAACCGGTTCGTTCAGGGAAATGCTGGCAAAGCCCCCAAGAACCAGCAGGAGAAGAGAGAGACCAAGCGCCCCCATGATCAATCGCATCTGCCTCGAAAGCTGTCCACCAACCCATACGTCTAATCTCCTCCTGACTGCTTCAGAAACCTCATCCTCCTTCTCCCCAAGCTCATCACTCTCCTTGTCGAAAGAGAGGACCGCTCTCGACGCCTCCACGAAGAAGATGACTGCGACAAACTGAACCAGCAACACAAGAGTATCCGGAGCAGCCACTCTCGCCAGATCCGTTCCAACCTTACCGGCAATAATTGTTGCCAAGAGCGCGAGAGAAGCAAAGCTGGCCAGCTTTTGCCGCTTGGAGAACATCCCGAGCAAGCCAACAATCGCAATGGCGAATACGATCAGGATCCCGAGACCGAAAAGCACTTCCAATGGAATCGAGAGAACGATCCAAGGCGCCAACAACAGGTAGTGCAGCCTCACGACCGGAATCGCGAGCCTGAGACCTAATCCTAGACTCTTATCATATGTCGTGGCCGTTTCACCTCGCTTAGAATTGTTGAGAGAAGAATGCCTGAAGGCCACTGGGAGACCGTACAGATCTGTTCAATAGCCAGCAGCGTATTGGACCGTTCAAGCATCACCATTTGAAACGCGATCTCTTCCTGTACGGACTCGAACCTTGCAGGCTTCTCCGGCGAAGGAGAAAGAACCAGAATGCTGTATCCCGCACTCGCAAGCTCTCGGACACCATCGACGATCGTGGCGTCGAGCAATGGCGATATGATTACCACCTGAGCCTTCGCAGGCAACATCAACCGTGCCAGAAGCGTGATCACATAGCTCGTCGAGAGCTGTGCCCTCCCAGGTTTCGCAGCCGCCAGAAGAACGAGAATATCTCGCTCATGTCTCTTACCGAAGCCTGGCGCGACAACTCCCCGTTCCTCTCCTTGCAGAATCATCCCAACCCTGTTTCCCTGCCTCAACAACAGGCTCGCGAGAGACGCAGCCGCTCTTACACCCCGCTCGAACAGTTCGGCCTCTCCAATCTCGTAGAAGCTAACGTCCGTGTCAAGAACGACCATAACATCCGTAACCCTCTCGGCCTCCATCTCCTTAAGGATCAAACGTCTATGCTTTGCAGAAGCCTTCCAGTTGATGCGTTTCGGATCATCTCCTGACACATAGTCCCGCATACTATAGAACTCAGTTCCCGGACCCGGCGTTCTCGCGGGAATCGTCCCAGGCCAGGGACCGAGATGTCGAGGTCGCAGCTCAGCCGCCCTGATCCGTTCAGGCATCGGCATTATCGAGAGAATCTCCGCCTCGGACCTCTTCTCGACGTGATAAAACCCGAAAGGATCTTCGACCCTGACGACTAAAGGCCCGATCTTGTAACGTCCACGGATAGGACTGTGGAACTCTAGAAGCAGCTCAGCAGTCTCACGCGATCCCAGCTGAGTCAGCATGCGTGAAGCGCCTTTCTCGAGTACTATCGCGTCGGGGAGAGACTCGTCCACCTCGACATTCCCCAGTACATCGCCTCTATCGTTTGAGACGTTGACATGAATCGAAATGTCGCCTTCCCCGAAACTGTCGCTCGGAACAACCCGTTGACTTACCTTCAACTCTACCTCTTCGGGAAGACCGAAGAAGTTTGATAGGAAGAAGAGAGAAGCAAGTAGAAGCACCATAGACGCCAGCTGCCAGTCCTGGAGAAACAGGCCTAGTATTAGGAGAACGGAAGCCAGCGCGAAATAGAGACTCGCCTTCCTAGTAAACAAGCGCTACAAGTATCACTTTGCCTTCGGCACCGGCACGGCTTTCAAGATCTCATCCACGACAAGACGCGGGTCGGCGCCCTTCACCCAAGACTCAGCTTTCATGATCATCCGGTGAACCAGAGCAGGAACAGCCACTTCCTTCACATCATCCGGGATGACAAAGTCTCGGCCGTGAAAAACCGCTCTAGCACGAGCGAGCTTGAATATTGCAAGAGAGCCTCTCGGACTTGCACCAATCTCGATCTGACGCTGACCCCTCGTCGCTTGGACAATATCCGTGACGTATCCGAGAACATCATCGTCCACATGTATTCCCTCCACCGTCTTTTGTAGAGCAAGAATTGTCTCCGCATTTGCAACAGGATCAAGCTGAACCTCCTCTTGGCCCCGCTGCATCCGCCTCTTCAAGATCTCAACCTCCTCAGTACGACTCGGATACCCCAACTGGAGCCTGACTAGGAAACGGTCGAGCTGCGCCTCGGGCAACGGATAGACTCCTTCATACTCGATAGGGTTCTGCGTCGCAATGACGATGAATGGATCTGCGAGAAGATGAGTCTTCCCATCTAGCGTCGTTTGGCGTTCCTGCATCGCCTCCAGCAATGCTGCCTGAGTTTTGGGAGGGGCCCTGTTGACCTCGTCAGCCAAAAGCACGTTGGTGAAGACCGGGCCGCGTCTGAGATCGAACTCGCTGCTCTTGAGATTGTACACATAGGTTCCGGTAATATCTGAGGGCAACAGATCAGGCGTGAACTGGATTCTGGAGAAGCCGCAGCCCATGCTCATGGCAAAGCTCCGCGCCAACAGAGTCTTCGCCAAACCGGGATAATCCTCGAAGAGAATGTGCGAGTTCGCGAGGACCGCAAGCATGACCTTCTCCAGCACCGATTCTTTGCCTACGATAACCTTCCTGACCTGACCAACGACCTGCTGACACTTCTCCGCGGCCTCCTCTACTTTCAAGCCTTCCACCTCTCTATTCTGTCGAGGGCCCGCCGAAGCGTTTCTAGCCGTGCTTCGCGACTGGAAGGTGGAGGGTAATATAGAAGAGCGTACATTCCCTGGTCTTTGAGCAGCCGTGGTCCTAACCTGTCATCCGCGAGAACGCGTTTTAACGATTCCTTTTCCATCCCAGTCTCCAGGCTCACCTTCTCCGCTAGAAGATCACGCAGCCGGCTTAGAAGAATAGACTCGAAATATGCGGGGCTGGCTTTCGCCGCTACCTCCACTTGTCTGGCGAGATACTGCACATCTCTGGCCCTTAGCCTTCTGGGGGTTATTCTGACCTTGGTTTCTGACGGGTATGTCGCCCGACTGGAAAGATCTATGACGAGAAAGATGGCAAGAACGACAAGGGGGAAGGCGAGCAAAGAGACCGTCGAGGTGAAAGCTTCAGGTATGAAGCTCCGGAGCATGAGGGCGAGGGAGAGATAGATTCCCGAGGCTATGGTTAGAAGCCTCAGAGTTTTCCGTTTCAATTCTAAAACGTCAAAGGGAGGTTAGTGACGTGTTCATCTCGTCGGCTATGCCGACGAGCCACTGTTGGGCCTGGTCGGCATCGTTTTCTGTGATCGAGTGAAGACTGTATCGGGCCTCTTCGAAGAGATTCGTGAGCTCTCTGATAGCCGAGCTGTCGATGAAGAGAGTCCTTCGTATCGCTGATTCCAGCTCTCGGGCGGTCTGGTCCGACGTGACTGTGGCGCCCAGGCCCTGCGCGGCCTGGACCATGCGCTGGTAACAGTTTATGATCCTTGACCGTGGATCAACATCCACATGTCCCTTGAGTATGCTGATCGCATCCTGCACGGCCGTGATTCCCTCGGCCCTGGATATGGCAAACTGGTTGAGCGCGTCAGCTCTGACTTCTTTCCCGTATACAACGACTCCCCTCGCGACTATGACCGTGCTCACGGCGAGAAGGCCGAGGAAGGCCCAGATGAACCAGTCTGACTGGACAATACTATTCAATTGAGCCACGGACGATAGTAGAGGAAGCTTGGGCCCTGGTCCAGATCCGGTTACAGAGTCTCTTAGTTGTGCCGGAATATTCAAGGGCTGAGAAGAACCCTTGCAGAAGAGCCCGCCGCACTTCTGCAACAGGACGAAGGCCGCTATAGCCCATATCGCGACGTATGCTACGAGCTGAATAGTCCTTGACTGCTTCTTCTTCCCAGGTTTCTTCTTCCTTGCCAGCTGGTAACCTATGGCGTCGGAGATAGAGAGCCAGCTATATGCCAAGTAGGCGATGAAGACTATGATCAAGCCTAGGGCGATTACGGGAACCATGTATGCTAGGTAGATGAGCCAGGTGGAGTCGAAGAGGAGAGATCCTCCGGGTTGGCTTCTTGGGAGGGATCCTAGGGCAAAGGTTAGGAGTACTAGGGCCAATAAGAAAGGGAGAAGCCTGTTTCCTTTCAAAAGAACCCCTGCTCCTGGTCGGATACAAATGGGGCTATTGGCGATAAATACTTGTCCAAAGGCCCGGGCGTAGCTCGAGATGATGATCGGTTTCGTCATGGCTGAGGAGAAAGGGCTGATCGGGTCGACTAGTCCTTTACTGCTTCGAGAATGCTGGCGACGTTCCAGAGTTTTACGCGTGTGTACGGTGGCATGTTTGGGTCTTGGCTGATCTCGTCTAGTGTTGAGATGGCGTTTGAGGCGCGTACGCCTATTGTGTGTCCTTGTGCTTGGAGCGCGTCCATGGCACCTTTGGCTGCGCGTCGGATGTTTCTTGGGGTGGTGTTGTCATTGGAGACTTCGTTGAGTACGGCTAGGGCCTGTTTTATCCGTGTCTCGTATTCTTCTTTCCGTTTTGCTTTTTGCAGCCTCTTTCACCAGTTTGTTGGAGGGGCGTCTTGGCTCTGTATGCATCCTAGCCCAGAACGTGAGGACGGGGATGGGTTCTGATTAAAAGATTTCCATTACACACGACGGGATCGAGGAGACTCCAGACAGAAAAGGGCCATTTTTGCGAGTCCTGTTTCGGGTTGTTTGCAGACTAGGGCTTGCTGGTAAGCAGAATTAGCGGTCGAGATCTCGTTTGAAGCACTCATGCGACGCGAGACTCGGTCGCTAAGACCTCCTATTTTTTCTAGAACATTTCCTGTCTGGCAGTGATAATGGGCGAGACAGGCGATTCAGGGCATAATCTGTGCTTAGGTCGGTCGGGAATTATCCGCGTTTACAGCGTGGATTATCCTATGTTCTAGATGTGCCTGTTCAGATATTGAATTAGGGCTGAGATTGGGTGATTTGTTAGGGGAGATGTTGTCGCGAGAGCCTGCTTCGAGAAGCGTCGCCCCGGGTTTCTCGGACGTATTCTAGTGGACCGGAAGCTTACCGGATTCCAAGCAGTCTCGCCAAAAAGAAAACGCCCCGAACAAGTGAGACCCGAATAGTTTCGGAGGTGTCCACTGTTCTTAAGAGAGCAAGGCTCCAACATCGGAAAGAACTTGTCGAACTACGAGACGGGCAGAAGGCTGGAGTACCGGATCAGAGATATTTTTCGAAGAGAAGGATTCGTGGTCATCAGGGCAGCGCAATCGAAACCGATTGACCTAGTCTGTATGAGAGATGGGAAATCGTTTTTGATAGAATGCAAGACAGACCGATCGTTCCTGGGAAAAGATAGGAAGAAAGAGCTTCTAGGATTGGCCGAACAAGCAGGCATGCCGATAATATTGGCTAAACGAAGGAGACGGAGGGTAGAGCTGACAAACTTGGCGGATGGAAAACTTTTCGACCCGAAGAACCTAGCAGCTATTCCTTGAAAGACTCTTTTAGGCTCCGCAGCTTCTCCAGCATCGACAGCCAGCCGAAAACGAGGTTGCTGTATACCGACAGTTTCTCAGGGTCTTTCTCAGCCTTCAAAGCATCATTTGCCTCACTGATCTTGCCGACGATCGTCATCTCAACCGAATCGAGGAGATAGCCCGGAGAAAGTGTTGCCTGAGGCGACATGGCTTTCTGATAGACCACGGGCTTGTTACATTTTGCACAGAAGACCTCGCCCTTCACCTTGAAGAGAGGTGTTCCGCACACGGGACAGACGTCAGAGAGCATAGTGGCGCCTGACTTCAACAGGTCCGCCATACGCTTCACATCCTCCGACAAGTTCGACCTAGCAGGAATAGCACGCTCAGCGCGCTATAAATCACACGGGACCAAGATAGGGTGGATCAGAGCTTCAAGGACAGCGCTGAAACCCAGAAATCGCCAAAGCCGCCCAAAAAGCCATTATAGCCAGCCAAATTCAAGTAACTGGTCAAGCCTTAGTTGGTTGTAGACAGTGCCAAACGATCTAAAAGGAAAGACAGCAGCCGTAATTGCCACAGATGAGTTCGAGGACCTAGAACTATTCCACCCCTTGTACCGATTGCAAGAGGAAGGAATCAGGACAACAGTCATCGGACTGACTCGCGACCCTATCAAAGGCAAGAAAGGATACTCGATCACACCCAACACATCAATTGATGACGTAGATGCAGAGAACTTCGACTTTCTAGTTATTCCCGGAGGCAAATCCCCAGAGAAACTACGACTCAGCAACAAGATCCTCAAATTTGTCAAAGACTTCGACACCCAGGGCAAACCTATTGCCGCGATCTGCCACGCAGGACAGGTGCTAGCGTCTGCTGGGATTTTGAAGAATAGGACGCTAACCTGTGTTGCGGGAATTAGAGACGACATGATCAACGCCGGCGCGCGCTACGTCGACAAGGCTGTAGTAAGTGACGGAAACCTCGTCACTTCAAGAGTCCCCAACGATCTCCCCGAATTCGCAAGGGCCATGATAGAAGTTTTCCGGAAGCCGCAGCTCTTGCAGGCTCCACGACCAAGATAGAAATTTTTCCCCGAAGTAACGATAGTAAAGTGTCTCGATAGCAGTCAGGTAGAGTTATTACTCCAAGGATAATTCAGCCCTAACGGAAGATCAGAGGATCAATTTTGCCCGAAAAGACCTTGGCGCTTAGAGTCGCAGACGCGTATCAGAGAGATGTCGGTCGCGGTATTGCTCGAGTAGACCCGAAAGTTGTGGATGAACTCGGCCTGACTTCGGGCGATGTGATCCAGATTATTGGTAAGAAGAAGACAACCGCTCTTTCATGGCCCGGATACGAGTCGGATTCTGGCAAGGGAACGATACGTATCGATGGTTATCTGAGGAATAACGCTGGCGTTTCAATAGACGATAAGGTCACGATTAGGAAGATAGAGGCAAAGATCGCCCAGCGTGTAACCTTAGCACCGACCGAACCTCTCCGGATTGTAGGTGGAGAGGAATATCTCAGCCAGATCTTGGAAGGCCGGGTCTTAGCCCGAGGAGACTATGTCCCGATAAGCGTGATGGGTCGCAAAATCGACCTTGTTGTCACAAGCACGACTCCGACCGCGGAAGCGGTCATCGTCACAGAGCAGACGGAGGTCACTGTTGGCGAGCAGGTGAAAGAGGCTCCGAGAGCGATTCCGAGAATCGCGTACGAGGACATTGGAGGCCTTCGGCCTGTGATCCAGAAAGTCCGGGAGATGATAGAACTTCCATTGAGGCATCCCGAGCTGTTTGAGCGGCTGGGGGTCGAGGCGCCAAAAGGGGTCCTTCTTCACGGACCACCAGGGACGGGTAAGACGTTGCTTGCCAAGGCGGTTGCGAGCGAGACGAACGCCAATTTCTACAGCATTGGTGGGCCGGAGATAATGAGCAAGTTCTACGGCGAGAGCGAGGAGAGGCTCAGAGAGATTTTCAAAGAGGCTCAGGAGAACGCGCCATCTATCGTCTTCATCGACGAGATAGACTCGATCGCGCCGAAACGGGAAGAGGTTACAGGGGAGGTCGAGAAACGTGTCGTGTCGCAGCTGCTTTCAGTGATGGACGGTCTGCAGTCTCGGGGCAAGGTGGTGGTTATAGGAGCGACGAACCGGATCAACTCGCTAGATCCTGCTCTCCGACGCCCTGGAAGGTTTGATCGGGAGATCGAGATCGGTGTCCCAGACCGGGATGGGAGACTGGAGATCTTGCAGATTCACACGCGGGGTATGCCTCTGGCAGAGGATGTGGACCTGAAGAAGCTGGCCGATGTTACCCATGGGTTTGTGGGAGCGGATTTGGAGGCGCTCGCTAAGGAGGCAGCTATACGCGCACTTCGTAGAATTCTACCGGAGATCAACTTGGAAGCGGAGAACATCCCAGTGGAAGTTCTCAACAAGATCATCGTCCGAATGGCCGACTTCCAAGAAGCGCTGAAGGAGGTGGAACCGTCGGCGATGCGGGAGGTCTTGGTGGAGGTTCCGGATATCAAGTGGGGGGATATTGGCGGGCTGGAGGGGGTTAAGGAGGAGCTTCGAGAGGCTATAGAGTGGCCGCTGAAGTATCCTGAACTCTTCGCCCAGATGAACGCCGTTCCCCCAAAGGGGCTTCTGTTGTACGGTCCGCCGGGAACGGGGAAGACGCTCTTGGCGAAGGCTGCGGCGAACGAGAGCGAGGCGAACTTCATCAGCGTCAAGGGTCCAGAGCTGCTCAACAAGTTTGTTGGCGAGTCTGAGAAGGCGATTAGAGAGGTTTTTCGCAAGGCCCGCCAAGCATCGCCATGCATCATCTTCTTTGACGAGATCGACTCAGTCGCACCAGTCCGCGGTAGCAGCTCGGGAGACTCTAATGTGACGGAGAGGGTGATCAGCCAGTTCCTGACTGAGATGGATGGATTGGAAGAGCTTAGGAACGTCGTCATTATCGCAGCCACGAATCGACCCGATATCGTGGACCCGGCGCTACTACGTCCCGGTAGATTCGACAGGCTACTGCTCGTCCCTCCGCCGGATCTGGAGGCAAGGAAGCAGATCTTTCGGATACACACGAAGAAGACGCCGTTGGCTGAGGACGTGAAGCTGGACGAGCTTGCTAGGAAAACGGAAGGGTACACTGGAGCCGATATCGCGTCTATCTGCAACACTGCCGTGATGCTGTCAATCAAAGAGCATATCGGGAAGGCGAAGGATGCGGAGGATGCGAAAAAGAGGGCTAAGGGGTTGAAGGTGGCTAGGCGTCATTTTGACGAGGCTATGCAGAAGGTTAAGCCGATTTCTAGCCAGGAGCTTAGAATGTACGAGCGCTTCTCGCAACAGTTTGCGGACACGAAGACAGGGCTTCAAAAGGTTCCTGCGCCGGCGTAGACAGGTTGAGATGAGGGATCTCTATGGCCGGGCTGGAGCGCGGCCGCTCGGAAAAAGGTGGGAGGTTGGGTTAGGTCCGGGGCCGCCCAACCGAGGGGGGCAGGGAACGATGTGATTGGCCGAGGAATCCGGTTGTGTGGCTGAGGAGAGACGATGTCTCGGTGATGCTCGCGTGCGTGTTCGTTGCGGTCGTGTCGATGTGGGTTCTAATCCACTCGGGTATGACCACGGTGCGGATCAGCGCTTGGATGGTCACGTCTCTCGTCTTGGCTTCGAGCTGCAGCTTCCGGTAGTTCTCGTTCCCCATTGAGAAGATAAACTTGGCCATGACAGATACATTGTGGTATAGATCGGTATAAGCCCACAAATTTGAACAGTGAAATTGCGATGCCGGATGCCGTCTAAACGTCCGTTCAGGCGGTTTGAACGGAGACAGAATAGCTCTTTTCAGCTAGAAGCTGCGAAATCGGTGTCTGACAAGTCCCAGAATATTCCAAGATTGCATTCTACTGGTCCAACCCTATGGTGTGGTCTAGGCAAAAACTTTGCTGCGATGGGGGAGAAGCGAGGTGGACTGCGTCCTTGGTAGGTACATGACATGTGAGAGAAGGAGCGGTTTTTGACGGTGTGATAGCTGGAGCGGTCTACTTTCTTGGGGCCACGCTTACTTCTCAAACCGGTATTCTTGCAATATAGCCCGATACTTGCGTTCGGCGGAGTCATTCAATCACGGAAGAAAGCACGGGGCTTGTAACCGATTATCGCCAGTATGACGAGCTAGATGAAGAAGACGAAGGTTACGAAGCATATCATCATGAGCAGTATAGCATGCTTCAACCCGTCTTTGAGATAGCCTGTTGCCATCTTTCCACCCACCAACCCCGCGAACAGTGCTTCTATCATGGCCATGTACAGGAATACCGCGGTAATCTTGTCAAGCGGGAGACTGACGAAGCTGAACCCTCCCCCGAACCCCCCGCTTCCCGAGCCAGCGCCGAAGGTCGAGTTGGCCAGTTGTTTGAAGAAGCTCGATATGAGGAGGTACACCGTGACGAGGAATACTGCGAAGCTGATGTACATGACTCCTATGAAAGGCCTTAGAGTCGCGCGCCTCTTGTTTTCCAAGTACTGTATCTCTTGCACGTGCTTGGCCACCGACTCCATGCTTTCTTGAATGTCTCCTCCAGACTTGTTAGCTTCAGAGATCAACATGGCGCTCCTCCTGGAAAGGGTCGTACCAGTGGCATCAGCAAAGTACTGGAGAGCTCTCTCAAGGGGGACTCTGAAGCTGATCTTCGCGATTAGCTTTTTGAGCTCTTTCGTTAAAGGACCATATTCCCGTTCTGCCGATATTTCGATAGACCTCGTCAGAGTCATGCCGCTTCGACCCGCGTCGGCGATGTCCCGGATCAGGTGTGGAATGTTGTTATCGATGGCGTCTCTTCGCTTGGACTCTCCAAGGTAGACTATTGCTGGAGGTATGAGCGCGATTATTCCGGCCAAGAGGAGGAAACGGTCGATGCTAAACTTGCCTACCAAGCCGGCGATTGGAACGTTGGGCGTGGGGCCGAAGAGGGCGATTTCTACGAGTCCCCAGAAAAATATTCCAGCGAAGATTATTCCGCTGAAGACCCATATTAGTTTACGAGTGATCTTGCTGAAGATCCCTCTCACTCCGCCGCCTCCCGAATCGTCCTTGACCTTTTTCACTTTCTTGGCGGGGACTGCAGTGTCTGGAGCCTGCGGGGCCGGTGCCGGTTCGTTTGGTTGTGACATTTTTCTATTCTCCTAACCCTTCGGCTGCATAGTGTCCAGAATGAAGAGGAACATTACGCCGCATATTGGTATGAGTATGAAGGCTAGGAGGTACATGAAGGAGAAAACGTCCACTCCTCCCAAGTTTCCTCCGATAGAGGCCATGATCGAGAGCATGACGACGAGCATTAGTGGGAAGGCGATGAGCATGAGCACGTAGGTCTCAGCGATGATTCCTAGTGAGTCGAGGAATGATTGGACGGAGAGAGCGCGTTTCTGGAACAAGTGGTCTGTTATGCCTTGGAAGAACTTCTTCATGTCTCCACCGGTCCGGATGACTCCTGCGAAGCCTCGGAGAAGGTCTTGGTAGTTTGTCGAGGGCGATCGCTCTACCTCCGCGTTCATTGCGTTGATGACGTCGTAGCCTAGAAGGTCGATTCTTCCGATGACGTTTGCAATCTCGTCGGAGAGCATGAACTTGGGGTCCTTCTCAGCAGTGGACCTTAGTATTCGCTCAGGGGTGACGCCCGCGGACGCGAGCACCGTCATATAGCTTGATGTAAATGGTAAGAATTGGTCAAGGCGATTTCTTCGAGATCCCACTTTCATGTATGGGAGCATATAGAATACCCCGAGAATGACCACACCTGTCATTACCGCAAGGGCAATGGAGAGTATGATCTCCAGGAGGATGGAGGTTATTGTGAAGCTGAGCCCTAGAGCACTTGCGAGTCCCAAATTGAGGATGAGGAACCATACGAAGAAGGAGATGCCCCCTCCGACCATGGCGGCGAAGACCATGCTGCTTACGTAGGCTTTGAAGCCGATTTTCATTCCAGCGAGGGAGAGTACCGTTTTGAGGCCGCCGAAAACCCCAAGGAGTTTGCCTATCCTTCTACCCAGCAATCCATAGGTGAAATAGGAGAAGCCTTCTTTCTCGACCGGTAGAGCTGGTCCGCCTTTCTTTCCCTTTTCGGTCTGTTCGAGGAAGCGTCGCATTCTGGTCCGGTAGTCTCCCATATGGAGCACGGCTTTTTCGTAGACGAAGCTGCTGTATATGGCGCCTAGTGGCGACAGCAGTGCGATTTCGATGATCAGCCAGGGCGGGCTGCTGGCAACTAGAGGGAAGAACATGTTGGAGACAATGGCCAGCGGGACGGACAGCGGGATGCTGATGAACCATTTCCGTTTTTTCAGCGCGGGGATGTTGAAGTTGTACAGTATTCCGAAGAAGGAGCCTGCTATGAGCAAATAGGTGATTGGGACAAGTTGCTGAATGTCGCCAGTGTTGGGGTCTGTGTACCATGTGCAGCCGCAGTACGCGCCCATTCCTCTGAATAGCAAGGTGACGAAGGAAAGTACGACTGTCGCTCCCACCCACGCCTTGCTGGTCTCAAAGATGCTCTTCTTTACGGAGTAGAGACCTAAACAGGCCAGTGCGAGTAGTCCGAGCCCTACTGTGAGAATGTCGTTCGAGTTTGTCGATAGGATCTGTCCGAGCGGTCCCAGGAAGGGGACGATAGGGCCTATCAGGCTCATGGCGAGGTGCCTCCAGTGGGCTGTACCATCTTCTCCCGTTTGACCCGGTCTAGCAGTTGTTGCGGGTTGACGTAGTATGTGCGTATGACTTCGACGACGTCTTTGAAGTCGCGGATGTTGTTACGCACCATCCACTCGAGGACGAGGCGTCTGTTGTTGAGCTCCTCCATGACTTCCTCGTGTTTGTAACCGTGGCGTTTCATGATGTTCTCTAGAACGTAGCTTCGTCCGTAGAACACATAGGTGTCCGTCTTTGGATTCCACTTGAAGACATCGTTGGTTAGCACATCCTTCGTCGTAGGATCGAGCCCGACAACCTCGGCGATGTTGACCATGCGTCGTACGCTCTTGTCGCCGACCTGGACTCTTGTCTGGACGCCGATGACATCGATGGTTGGGATTAGGGGTCGTGGTATGTTCATGGGTTCGCTTTCGAGACGGTGGATGGCTGCTTCCGCGGAATCGGCATGTAGTGTCGCGAGGCCTCCGTGACCAGTGGCGATTGCCTGCATCAATGTGTAGGCTTCGTTGCCTCTGACTTCTCCGACGATGATATACTCAGGGCGCTGCCTCATGGCGTTCTTGAGCAAGTCGAACAGGGTGATCTCGGAGACTTCGCCTGTGACTCCGAATCCTGTTCTGACGACGGATGATAGCCAGTTCTCGTGGGGTAATTGGATTTCAGATGTATCCTCGATTGAGACTATCTTGGCGTTGGGCTTGATGAACATTGCAAGAGTGTTGATGCATGTTGTCTTTCCTGAAGCTGTGCCGCCCACAACGATGACCGAGGCTTGTTTCTCTATGATGTACCAATACCATGCGGCCATCTCAGCAGACATTGTGTTGTAGATTATCAGGTCCGAGCAGGTCAGAGGTCTCTCTCTGAACTTTCGTATGGTGAAAGTTGATCCGCGTCTAGTGACCTCTTTCTCGTAGGTCATTTGGACTCGACTTCCGTCGGGCAGTGTGGCGTCGAGGACAGGTTGGGCGATGGATATGGCGCGGCCTGTCATGTAGCTGAGTTTGAGAATGAACTTGTCGAGCTCTTCCGAAGTGTTGAAGATGACGTTGGTGGGAATCGATTCATGTTTTCGATGCCATATGTAGATCGGTATTCCCATGCCGTTGCAGGAGATATCTTCGATCCAAGGATCCCGCATCATTGGGTCTATTTTGTCGAAGTGTACAAAATCCCGGATAACGTAGTACATCATACGATCCAGTCCGTCGGGTGTGATCTTGATCTTGTAGTTCTTGATGATCTTCTCAACGAGTTTTCGAATGTACGCTGCGGCGTTTTCGTTGCCACCTAGTCTCTTAACATCAACGTCTAACTCTTCGATGAGAAGCTCTCCGATCTCTTTGAGCTTCTTCTTCTCGTCATCGCTTAGCTGTACCTCTACTATCTGATACTTGATCGCGCCATCTTCTTTGACGATCCGGGCCTTTGCATAAGGCGCGTTGAGGTCGTATTGATCGAGAACCGGGGTGTCTGATGCCTTTTTCATCAGATCTATAGTCATCTTTTCGTATTCCATCAGCATGCCGACAATGTTGTCTATCTTGTCGGTCTTTTCCAGCTTCGCGGTTTTTGACATGATTATCAGATTACTCTGCCGAATGTTTCGGCCATGACTCCTCTGTCTGTGATTGAGAAGGGCAGGAGCATTGGTCGAAGCTGTGCTCTCCTCATCTTGTAAAACCGAAGTTTGCCCTCTAGGTGCTCAGATTCAAGCTCGAATTC
>Ga0209236_1000707_pt1 | contig 19772 bp, 20 predicted proteins | sample GraSoi013_1_40cm_FD_185819 | JGI IMG/M metagenome (GOLD analysis project Ga0209236, IMG submission 185819) | Grasslands soil microbial communities from the Angelo Coastal Reserve, California, USA - Sample 09_27_2013_1_40cm (SPAdes) (version 2) | ecosystem: Environmental > Terrestrial > Soil >... | reverse complement strand
TCGAACGGGCGCTCCAGGCGGACAGCCCGGATCCGACGGACCTCGCCCTCGTGGCGGTGCGGGGCTCCAAGGACGACGTCGCGGACCAAGAGAAATCGATGGACGGCCTCGCGACGAAGGAGCAGGGCACGAAACTGCCCGCCGCCATCGGGGACCGACTATGGCGGGATCGGTACAACAACTTCAGCGCGCGCCGCCTGAGCCGCGGACTGATGATCTCGTACAACTTGGTCCCTCTCCAAGGGCTCCCGGCCGCCGTGGAAAAGGCCGCGGAAATCCGCGACAAACTGAAACTGAACGGGTCCGTGCAGGCGCACATTGTCGACACGACCACGGCGGCCCTCGATCCGTATGTCCTCATGGACGACACGAAGCCTTCCGGTGGCACGGCACTCGGCTTCGTCAAGCGGATGGGGGATGCCGCCTTCAAGATGGACGGACACCCGATGGGGCTCGGCCTGTTCTTGGTGTTCAATTTGCGGAAGATGCATGGGAACGCGACGAGCGCCTATTCCGCGGTGAAGGGCGTTTTCGACCCGCGAAAGAAGATCAACGGCGGCAAGACCTTCGAGGTGTGGACGAAATATCCGTGGCCCGGACTCCGGGCGATCCCACCGCCCGGCATGGCGATCGGCCTAGAGGTGGCGGCGATCCTCCGTCGGATGAAGCCGACCCGCGACCGCTTCGTCCGGGCGTACGAGCACACGAAGGAGGGATGAGACGGGGCTGCTCCGCGACTGGCATTACGTGGAAAAGGCGGTCCAGATCCCCGCGCTCGCCGAGTTGATCCGCGAAGCCCTGATCCGCGCCCTCTTCGTGCGGGACGACCGCGTCCTCCCGCCGGACTTGATCGCGGACTTGAACCGCGTTCCCCCTGTGACGGTGAAGGTGAAGGAAGACGCCGAGGTCCGGAAGCTCGTCCGCGTCTTGAACGGGCAGGAGAGCACCGTGAGCCTCGGCCTCTCCGCCGAAGACTACCATTACTTCCGGACCCAACTCGGGGTCGGTCGCACCCGCGAGTTCGGCGTGACGATGCGGCCCCGGACCCTGCTCACGTACGACTGGATCGTCCCCGAGCAACGAGGCGTGCAGCTCGACTTCACGGGATACGCGGGCATCGAGTTCGCGGTCGATGGACACCGGGCCATCGCACAAGTGGGAGCGCTCTGGAAACGGCTGTATGATGAGGCCTCGGAGCGAGGCCACCTCGTACCCTTCGTACCGACCGTCCCTCTGGATTTCGCGGTCGGGGACGCGCTCTACGGAGACGCGCCGTTTGCCTCCTTCCGCGGTGGACTCGCCTCGTACGTGAACGCCCTCCGCACGATCTCGGCCTACGGACAGCGGGCGAGGATCGGTTTCGAAGAGGTGGCAAACCACGGGACCGCGTACGATCTGCTCCACACCGCGATTCCCCTGGCGGGAGAGTTCTTCATCCCGTTGTCCGCCGCACTGCGACTTGAAGCGAAGCCCGCGGTGCGGAAGACCGTGACGTACGGGTTCGATGACCCCGCGAAGCTCTCCGTCGCCCTCGACCGATTGTGTCGATTCGGCCCCGGTGTGAACTGGGTACACATCACGGATGCGGTCGCCGCGAAGATCCTGCGACCGGCCCCACCTCCGGAGGCGTTCACGGTCCAGGCGTCCCTCGGCGCCACGACGACCGGCGTCGCGGCGAAGGAGAAGGCGCTCGACGGTGCGATGACCGGCTTCAAGGCGAAGAGCGCCGAAACTCCGAATCCGTACGACGTGCCCGCGGACGCCTACCGCAAGACCGCGGACACCGTGGCCCGCTCGCTCTTCGTTGGCGAGGTCCGTGTCCCCGCGAAGTCCTTCGGGGATTTCCTGGGGAAGGTGCGCGCCTTCGGGGATCAGAGCGCCGCGAAGGCCGGCGCGTACGCGAGCCTCCAGGAGACAGGGAGCGTGTCCACATACCCGTTCTTCTCCGCTCCGAAGGATCGGACCAAGGTCTACGACCTTTCGAAGGGGGTCCGCGCGATTGTGACCCGTACTCCGGGGGCCGCGTTCACGAGCCGCCTCAGCCACCTGTGGGACGAGGAACCGAACTTCCTTCGGAGGATGAGCCTGGTGCGGTCCCTCAAGCTCGAGATCGACGAGGCCCATGTCGTGCAGCCGCTGATCTCACCGTGACGGGTCACATCTGCGGCGCGCCGCAGCTCGTGCAGATCGCCGCATCCTTCTGCAGCGGGGTGCGGCATGCGATGCACACGCCGGTCCGGATGCGGATTGGCAGCATCGCGACGATGACGCCGAGCGGGACAAATAGGATGGAATAGAGGTACTGACCGGTCACCAGCCCCTCGAAGCCGATCGCCAGCAAGAAGACCCCGGCGATCTTCATGATCACGATTCCCCGCTGGACCCTCGGGAGGTTTCGGATCGTCTGAATCTCCTGCTTCGCCGTGAGCCGCGGAACCTTGCGGGCCTTGACCGCCCCGGTCGAACTCTCCGCGTCGACCAATCTAGACGTCCTCCGGTTCTTCGGGCGGCACAACCGGCGGAGGCGGAACTGGAGTCGGCTTTGCTCCCGCGGGCGCCGAGGGCGCGGGCCTCGCCGCGGGAACCGGAGGCGCGGTCGTCGAGATCACCCGTCCCTCCTTCACCTCGAAGCCATACTTCGTGACCATCGTGATCGCGTCGACGGGACACACGATCGCGCACTTCTCGCATCCGACACAGTTGTCGTCGATGATCACCGCCTTGCGGGAGGTGTACGAGTATTCCGGCAGGGCGAACTTGCGATCCACCATGCCGATCGCCTCGAAGGCGCAGTTGTCGAAGCAATGGGTGCAGCCCATGCAAATTTCCTCATCGACGATGGCCAGCGTCCCGCGGCCGCGGATGTACTCCTGGGTCCGGACCTTGAAGCCCTGCTTGTATCGGTCCTTCGCAAGCTGGATGTTCATCTGCCGGACGTTCCGGTAGTAGGCGACCAACGGATCGGAGGGAATAGACGGCGCGGCGGGGATCGGTGCCAGCTTCGTAGGCGTCGCCATCTCGATCATCCCCGACGGCCAGGCAAGGGTGGCTCCTTCCGTTTCGCGTCGATGTTGCTCCCCGTCGGATACTCGCCGGGCAGGCGTTCCGCGAGGAACTGGGTGATGTCCATCACCTTGTAGTGATACCGTTCCTCGCCCGGCTTCCACTTGTTTTCGTGGTGCAAGCAGCCGAAATGGGTGAGGCACTTCGGGCACGCGGTGAGCAGGTAATCCGCGTCCACGTCCACGGCTTCGTCCATCCGCTTCCGCGTCAGGCCCTTCGTCTTGTCGTTGCAATACATCATCTGCGCGACGCCGCAGCACTGTGCGTCCGCGCGGAAGGTCTTCAGCTCGACGAGCTCCGCGTTGTCGACCCGCTTGATCAGCTCCCGCGGCTCCTCGAACACGGGTTCGATCGGCATCTGCCGCCCGGACCGGCACGGGTCCTGGAACGCGACCCGGATCTTCTTTGCCGTGTCCGCCTGAGGCGGGATCCGCAAGCCGCGCTCGTACAGGAATTGGGTGATGTGGACGACCCGGACTCCGTCCAGCTTGTAATCGAGCTTGAACGTCCGGTAGCCCTCGGCGCACGACGTGATGAACGTCTTCACGCCGAGCATCTTGATGATCTTCGTATTGTAGTCGCGCATCCGCTCGAACACGTCGACCTTGCCTTGCCACAACTGGTCGTGCCCGCAGCACTTCATGAACGACCGGTCCAGGATCATCGGCTGAACCCCGACGGCCCGGAGCAGCTTGATCGACGAGTCGAAGATGATCCCGTGGTTCGTGTCGCCGTAGTTCATGTGGGAGAACTGCATCTCGACGTCGTAGTAGTCGACGCAGCCGGGATAGTACGCGAACTCGGACTTGTGCTCCACCTTGATCTCGGGGATCGTGAGGTTGTCCGCTTCGCTGTCAAGCACCCGGAACATGACCGGGTGCGGAATCGTGCGGCCGGGGCCGTATTCCGTGTCCATCATTCTTTCTGGCCTCCGTCGGCGGCCATCTTGGCGTGGACCTTCGCCCGTTCCTCGAGGATGTAGTCGCTGTATTGGATGTCCAACGGACAGACCGCGCTACAGGCGTCGCACGCGAGGCACGTCCAAAGGGGGACGCCGTCGTGCTGCTTCTTGAACGTGTTGTAGACGAGGTTCAGGCCGCCGAGGGCATCGTCCTCGACTTTCGTGACGGGGCATACGGTGTGGCATTTGCCGCACTGGTAGCACTCGTTGAGCAGGTATTCATACGAGCTGTACGGCCGCCGCGTCCCCATCCACGCGGTCAGGATGCCGAAGATCGGGAAGAACACGAGCGTGTTCATGTTCGGCCACAGGACGGACAGGACCCAGCCGAGGGCGGCGGGCTTCGTGACGACCGGGAGGGCGAAATAGAAGGCGAGGAACCCGATGAGTCCGAGGGCGCCCGCCCACGTCGAGACCTTCCGGGCGGTCGACTCCGGCCGGCGCATGAGGGCGAACGTGGTCACGACCATCGGCGCGAAGACGATGAACAAGGCGATGCCGATCGGGACAATCCATGGCCGTGCCTCCGCCCCGAGGCCGCCGGGCGTGAGGAAGATCCAGGCGATCTGCGCACCCACCACCAGGGTGAGGCCTGCAACGTAGGGGAGGAGCCAGATCCGCATCGGCTGGTAGGCGAGGCGGCGCAGGGCGATGTAGGTCGTCAGGCCCACGAGAACAGGCGGGATGATGAAGAACCACTTCATCGTCCCGTCGGGAATCAACGCCGCGGGCGGCGTGCCCGGAGTGACCCACCGCTGGGCGACGACCTCCCGGATCGAGTACAACGACGACGTGAAGATCGAGGCGATCCCGGCGAGTCCGACCGCGGAGCGGATCGGCGCCTTCGCGGGCCGCGTTTCGCGACCGCGGTCCAGGAACGGGAGGACGAGGAGCGCGATCACCGGGATGCCGCTCAGCAGGTCGCCCCAGAACGCCGCATTGAATTCGGCCTTCAGCGGCGTGCCTTCCCCCAACGTGAACTGCGGGAAGATGTCCGCCACCTTCAGCAGGCCCCAGGAGAAGAGCAGGTACCAGTCTGGCACGATCAGCTCGGACAGCTGAGGGCTCCTCGCGGGCCCGAGGAACGGCGTCACGGCCGCGGAGAGGAAGAACATGATCGCGGTGAGGAGGAAGATCGTGACGAGGTCCCGGGTGGCCTCCTGCGGGAAGAGGGGGATGCCGGGCTGGTGGTCCGCGCGTTGCGGCCCGTACTGCCGCGGGAATCCCGGCCGGCCTTCCAGGATTTTCTCCTTGACGTGTTCGATCTCCATGGTCACCTCAGTGGGGCTCCGCGACCCCTTGCAGCCAGACGAGCCCCATCACGATGAGCGGCAGGATGAACACATGGAGCCAGTAGAACCGCAGGATGTACACGCCGGACAAGGTGTTGATGTCGCCGAACAGCAGGCGGGCGAGCTGGTCGCCGATCACCGGGGACGCGCGGCTCATGTTGATCCCGATGTTCGCGGCGCCCTCGCTCAGGTTGTTCGCGGGCAGCAGGTACCCGGAGTAGCCGAACGCCAGCGTGAGCAGGAGCAGGACGACTCCCAGGAGCCAGTTCAGCTCGCGGGGCTTCTTGTAGGCGCCTGTGAAATACACGCGGCACATGTGGAGGAAGACGGCCGCGATCATGATGTGCGCGGCCCAGTGGTGCATGCCGCGGATGATGAACCCGAACGGGATGTCGTTCATGATGATGAGCATGGAACGCCACGCGGGGTTCGTCAGGTCACCCGTCGAGCTGATCTCCAGTCGGCCGTCCGGGACGTAGAAGAAGCCGAGCAGGATGCCCGTGATCGTGAGGACGATGAACGCGACGAACGAGATGCCCCCGAGGCAGTAGAGCGGGTACCAGTACCAGATCGTCTTCAGCTCGTACTTCTCCGCATGGCTCCGTGGCATCTGCCGCTGGTCCACCTCGACGACGACCCGGGTCAGGTCCGCGTACGGCACGGTCGGGAAGCGGGACTTGATCCAGCCGAAGATCGTGCGCCCCGTATCTTTCCGGATGTCCCCCGTGGTCGACATGTGTCCCCTCAGCAGTACACGTACCAGTTCGGGTCGGCCATGCCGCCCACGAGATTCAGGCCCTGCGCTTGGACCGGGATCACCGGAAGGGCGCGCGGCGCGGGTCCGTGAACGCGTTCCGCTCCGACGTACTTTGCCCCGCTCTTGTCGTTCACGTTCACGATGAGGACCATCGGCTCGTACTGGGAACCGTGGCAGACACAGTAGATCGGATCTTGCTTGAACTGAACATAGGTTGGTGGCGACGCTCCATAGGCGCTGTAGTCGCGGCCGGGCGGCGGATTATCCACGACATGCCAACCGGGATAGCAGCACAAGTGAACGCACCGGTCGAAGAAGACGAGGATGCGCGTCCCGCCGTTCGCCGCATCCAGGGTCGCGTCGTCAAAGTACAGGTTGAAACCGGTCGGGAGTGGCGCTGGCATCTGGCTCGGTGGTGGGACCGAGAAGAATTGGCTCTCCCGCTTGATCCGGATGATGATGCACGGGTATCCTGTGCCGGGGACATACGTGCCATCCTGGAACAAGCCACGCCAGACGCCCGTCGCGCCCTGCCACTCCTGGAAGTCGGAGACCCGGACCACGGTGCCTGCTTTCGCGTTCCACCACTGCGGCGTCGGGAATTTCGTGTACGAAATCGTCTCCCGGATCTCTCCCGTGAACTTGTATGGAGGTGGAAGGATCTGGCCGGCCACGAGGCCTCCGAGGCCCGCGAGGGACGCGACGAGACCGGCTCCGACTCCGATCTGGACCCATTCGCGCCGGGTCATGCCCTTTTCTTTCTCTTCCTTCTCCCAGCTCACGGCACACCTCAACGGAACGCCCGAGGCGGGACGATCTTGGGGCGTCGGATCTTATGAATCAACTCGTCCGGCATGAACTCTTTGCGATAGATGTCCAGCGCGACGGTCAGGAGGAGGAAGACCATGCCGAGGAAGACCGCCATGTAGGTGTCCGCCTGGCCGTCCTCGAATCCGGACAGGACCTGCAACGCAATGATGACCGAGAGGATGCTGAACCATACGACGCCGACAATGAGGCCTGCGAGGGCGAGGGAGGCCATCGCACTTCGGCGCGGGGCGTCGGTCCGGATGATCTCGGTCATGGGAGTCCCTTCCGCACGTGCTCCCGATGGTCCGTATGGTGCCGACTGGACGATTTGATTAGGAAGTAGCTGATGATGACCCAGAGGAGCGTCGCGGCGATGCCGATGATTCCGATCCAATAGGCGCGAAGGAGAATCCCCTTTTCCGCGGGCTGACCGCCGGCCGGAGCTCCGGCCAAGGCGATGCGGCCCGTCATACCGGCATTGCGGTGTGGGATGCAATAGAACTCGATCCCGCCCGAGGGCGAGATTTCCGGCCGGAACTGCGTGCCGTTGTAGGTGACGAGGGTCATCGACACGACCGTGAAGTTCAGGGTCACATTCAGTCCGGGATTCACGAGTAGCGTGTTGACCTTGATGGTGCCGTTCACATCGTTGATCGTGAACGAATGCTGCATTGTGTCGTTGTTGTGGAACGTAACGATGAGTTGGATCGGGAGCTCGGGAACCAAGATCAGGCTACGGTCAAATTGCTGCCGCGTCCCGTTCGTCTCGCCGACCACGGTGACCGTGAAGGTGGGCACAGGGACCGCCTGCGGCGATACCGGCACGGCTAACACCGGAAAGGCGGCAAAGACCAACAAAGACGCCGCCATGATGAGCGCGAAGCTTCTCATCCCACGACCTTCTGGCTGCCGCTCCCATCTGGAGATGCCGGACAAGCGCGAAAATGAACGATTCCTATTTATACGTTGTGCAGTTGTGCATTTTTCCTCCTTAGAAATCGTCTTAACACGCTGGTCGAACGGAACTCAGCCACGCCTCACGAGTTGCATATTCAGATATCTATAAAAGAGCCGATATGAAAATGAAGCATAGACGTTCCGAGCTCGCGGAACGAATGTACCGCGACAGTACAAAAACCTTTTAAGAGAAGTCCAATTCTCCCGGGACGTTCCCATATGAGCAAAGCGGAAACGCTCCTGAGAATCAAGGAGGCGGAGGCTCAAAATCGGACAGCGAAGGAAGCTGCCCAGCGGGAACGAGAGGCCGCCCTGCGCGACGCGCGTCGGGCCGCACTCGATCTCCTTGAGACGTTCCGCGCCCAAGCCGAAACGCGCTATCGCGAAATCCTGGCGGCGGCGGAGGCCGGCCTCGTATCGGAGCGTGACAAGATGCTCGCCGCGGCCCGCGAGGAGGCGACCCGAAGCGCCACTCGCGGGAAGGCGAACGTCGACGAGGCGGTCGAACTCGTCTTGACGAAGTTCCGGGGTGCCGTCCGTGTTTAGGCCCGAACGGATGGCACGGGCCGTGATCGCGGGCCCCCGGGACAAGCTGTCCTCGGTCATCACGACGCTGCACGACATGAAGCTGATTCACATCATCGACCACCATGGCGAGGACGAGACCTTTCGCATCGGAAAACCGCTACCGCCCGCCGCGGAACTGTCAGAGGACCTCGTGAAACTCCGGTCGATCGCCAACATCCTCGCGGTGAAAGCGCCTCCGAAGGAAGCGGAAGCGGTGCGGATCGAGGAGCTCCGAGAGAAAATCCTCACCTTGGAACTGAACATCGCGGAAGAGGACGCCGCTCGGAAGAAAGCCGAGTCGCTGCTCGGCGACCTTGGTCGGCGCATCGACGAACTTCGGCCCTTCGCGGATCTCGGACTTCCGCTCGACACCTACCGCGGGTATGAAACGATCGCGGTCATCGTGGGCCGGATCGCGAGGGAGGTCTCCGAGAGTGACTTCGAAGGCATTCCGGTGGAGGTCTTCCAGGCACCGGGAATCGTCGCGGTGTTCATATCAAAGTCCGCCGTGGATCAGGCCCTTGGAGTTCTCGCCCGATTCGGCTTCACGCAGATCGACGTCCCGGCGGGCGAGGGGAATCCAAGGGAGTTGCTGGACGAAGCTCTCGCCGACTTGGAGAAGTGGAACGGACGACTCGAGGAGATCCAAGGGCGTCTGGAAACACTCCGAGAACGGTATGCCGGCTTCGTCATCGCTGCCGAGGAAGCCCTCGAAATCGAAGTGGACAAAGCGGAAGCCCCGCTTCGGTTCGCGGTGAGTGACCACTCCTTCGTCATCGACGGGTGGTTGCCCTCCGCGAGATCGCCCGAGCTCCGAACGCGCCTCGAGCGCCTTGGCATCTTCGTGGAATCCGAAGATCCACATGGTGCCCACCCGGGGGAGGAGCCGCCTGTCCTGTTACGCAACCCGAGGCCGGCGAAGCCGTTCGAGTTCCTGATCCACCTTTATTCGACACCGAACTACCATGAGCTGGACCCGACTCAGTTTCTCTTCCTCGCAGCCCCGTTTTTCTTTGGCTTCATGATCGGCGATGCAGGTTACGGTGCCCTCTTCATCGCCTTGGGAATCATCGCCATGATCCGGCTGAGCCGAGAGGGCATCTGGTGGCGTATTTTCATGGTCACCGCACTCGGCGGTGTCTGGGCGCTCCTCTTGGGCCTCCTCATCTTTGGCGAGGCGTTCGGAGTCCCGTTCCATCCGCCCCCGGGCCATCTCGAGGAACTCAGTTTCGAGTCGTTCGGACTTTCGATTCCAATCCAGCCCATCATTCACAAGGCCTTCGGCGTCGCGGACATGATCTATCTTTCACTCTTGTTCGCCGCGTTGCACCTTGGCACCGCATACGTCATCGGGTTCGTGAACGAGATCCAGCACAACAAGAAACACGCGCTCGCGAAGCTCGGCTGGTTCATGTGCCTCTTCGGATTCTTTACGCTTCTAACCTTCTGGTTCCGGTGGAACCGAATTGCTCAGTGGGTATGGGACGTGCCGTTGGGATGGTTCCCGAGAGTCATCGAGCCGTTCGGCCTGAGCGGGTTCGTCGGAGTGTATCTCCCTCTCGTCTCGCTCGTCCTCATTTTCGGAGCCTTTCTCGGGCTGACCGAGTCCGTAATCGCCCCCATCGAGGTCGCGGGACTCCTGGCGAACATCATGTCCTACACCCGCCTTGCCGGGCTCGGAATCGGCAAGGCGGCGATCGCATCCGCGTTCAACACCATCATCTTCCAGGGCTTGATCTTCCCGGGCCAGATCGGCTTCGTAATCCTGGGAATCGGCTTCCTGGTCATGGCGCAATTGCTCGTGTTCCTCCTCGGCTGGATTTCGGCGGGGATTCAAGCCCTCCGTTTGAACTACGTGGAGGCCTTCATCAAATTCTACAAGGGCAACGGGACTCCGTTCCGTCCCTTTGGAGTGAGAACCACGCAGGAGGTATAGACGCATGGCAGACCCATTCGCTGCGCTCTCCGCAGCGATCACAATGGCAGGGACAGGAATTGCGACCGCATGGGCCGAGAAGGTCGTCGGTGGAGCGACCGTCGGGGCGATGGCTGAGAAGCCCGAACTGTTCGGGCGGGGCCTGATCCTGATGGTGCTGCCCGAGACGATCGTCGTCTTCGGCCTGGTGATCGCGCTCCAACTGCTCAGCAAGGTCGCATAAGCGGTTTCGCATGGGCCTCGAAACGGTGATCGAGGACGTCCTCTCCCGAGGACGCTCGGAAGCCGAGGAGATCCGCCGCGCGACCATGGCCGAGCGAGAGCGGATCCTCCAGGACGCGCGCGCCGAAGGAGCGAAGCTGCTCGCGCAACGCGAACAGGACGGCAAGATGGCCGCCGAGCGGGCGCGAGTCCAGGCGCTCGCCCGTGCGGAACTGGAGAGCAAGAAGGTCGTCCTGTCCGCACAAAAGGAACTCCTCGATCAAGTCTATGCCACGGTCCTCGAGAAGCTCGCCCGCCTCGCCGAAAGCGAGGGCCTTGTACGGTCTCTCCTTCAGGCGCACGAGGGAGAGTGGCGGAACGGGAGGGTGTCCTGCAACGCGCGCGACGCGGGCGCAGTGCGATCAATCGTCGGCAAGAACTTCGGCGGGACGATCGAATGCGTTGGAGGGGTCGTGATCGATAGTGCCGACGGATCCCGCCGGATCGACCTTCGGTTCGAGACGATCCTGGCGGACGTGTGGCGGGACTCGATCAAGGAGGTCGCGGAGGTCCTGTGGCCGCCCCGATGAGCTCCGGCTTGCCACCCGAGTTGGCCCGGTATTGGCGGCGTGTGACTCGATGGATCCCGATCGAGAGCGGGAACTACCCCTACGTGACCGCACGCGTGCGGGCGAAGAAGGCAGCGCTCCTCTCCCCCGATACCTATGAACGGATGCTGCAGATGGAAATCCCGCAGATCGCTCGCGTGTTGAGCGAGGGAGCCTACAAGGCGGAGATCCTGGCCCTCGCCACGAAAGCGTCCGGCGTCGATCTGATCGAGCTCGCGACGAGTCGGAACCTCGCGGCCGTCTACACACAGATCATCGGATTCTCCGAGGGCGAGCTTCGGCAGATGATCGGCTGGTACCTGGACCGTTTCGATGTGCAGAACGTCAAGACCATCGTCCGCGGGAAACTGTTCGGCGCCTCTCCCGCGGAGATCCAGGAGGACATCGTCGCCGCCGGGAGCATGCGGGAATCCTTCCTTCAGGGCCTTATCGAGCTCCCCACATTGGATGAGGTCTTCGACCGGCTCGACGGGACCATCCACGAGCAGGCATTGCAGGCCCTCGGGAAGAAGCCATCCGAGGTCCAGAGATGGAACGAGTGGGAAGACCTCGTCACGAAGCTGTATTACGAGAACCTCCTCGCCGTGGTACCGGAACGGACCGAAGGGACGCGGCTCATGCGGGAATTCATCCGACGCGAGATCGACATCGTGAATGTGAAGACCCTCCTGCGTCTCTGGGCATCGAAGGCCACACTCCCGTACGGCGCTTTTGTGGAAGGAGGTCTCGAGATTCCCACCGCGGAACTCGCGGAGATGGTCGGGTTGGACGTGAACGGTCTCGCGGCCCGTCTTCGAGACTACGCGCTCACGGAGGACCTCTCCTCGCGGCTCAAAGACCTCCAGGCCCTAGGTGTTGGGCAGCTCGTCCGAACCGTCGAGAAGCTCCATCTCCTGGAGGCCGGTCGGTACGCACACGTCCACCCACTGTCCGTCCTGGTCATCCTCGACTACATCGTTCGGAAGGACCGCGAGGTCCAAAACCTGCGGATCATCGCACGGGGGAAGGAGAGCGGCTTGTCCCCGGAAGTGATCCGAGAGCTCCTGGTGGTCTGAGATGGAACTCGCCGCCGTCGGTCGCGACGAATTCGTCCAGGGATTCAAGCTCGCCGGTGTTCGTAAGACGTTCAGCGTCAGCCGCGAGAACCTGGAATCGCAGGTCGCGAAAGTCCTCGAGGATTCGAATGTCGGCATCCTGATCTTGAGTGCGGAGGACATGAACGCCCTCAGCAACAGCCTGCGACACCGCCTCCAGACGACCCCGCGACCGGTGGTGATCGCGGTGGGCAAGCGCGAGGAAGAGGACCTGCGGGAGAAAATCAAGCGGGCCATCGGCGTCGATCTGTACAAGTGATTCGATCATGGAGCACGAACTATGGCGATGAAGCAAACGGACAGGGGGGTCGCGGGAAAGGGGACCGGCGAGATCTTTCGGGTCGCAGGACCCGTCGTCACCGCGACGGGACTCCGCCCGCGGATGTACGACGTCCAGTTCGTCGGGGAAGAGCAGCTCCTGGGAGAGGTCATCCAGATCATGGGCGACAAGACGGTCATCCAGGTGTATGAGGACACGAGCGGCGTGAAACCCGGCGAAGTCGTCATGGACACGGGCGCGCCTCTCGTCGTCGAGCTCGGGCCCGGTCTCCTCGGCAGCATCTATGACGGCGTCCAGCGTCCACTGCCGATCCTCCAGAAGGTGATGGGCGATTTCATCCTTCGCGGCGTGAAGTCTCCCGGGCTGACGAGGGAGAAGTCGTGGAGATTCAACCCGAAGGTGAAACAGGGCCAGGCCGTCGCCCCGGGAGAGGTCGTCGGGACCGTTCAGGAAGCGAAGAACGTCGAGCATCGGATCATGGTCCCGCCGAACTTCCGCGGAGGGAAGGTCGCTCAACTCAAAGAAGGGACGTTCAAGGTCGACGAGGTCGTCGTCCAGCTGGACAACGGAGAGCAGGTCAAACTCGTCCAGACGTGGCCCGTCCGGAGGGCCCGTCCCGTCCGCGAGCGGCTCATGCCGACAATCCCCCTGGTCACGGGCCAGCGCGTCCTTGATTTTCTCTTTCCGATCGCGAAGGGTGGGACCGCCGCCATACCGGGCGGCTTCGGGACGGGAAAAACGGTCACCGAACAGCAGCTCTCGAAATGGTGCGATGCCCAGGTCGTCATCTACATCGGTTGCGGGGAGCGAGGGAACGAGATGACGGAAGTTCTGTCCACGTTCCCCAAACTGATCGATCCGTACACCGGGGCGCCGCTGATGGAGCGCATGTCCCTGATTGCGAACACGAGCAACATGCCGGTCGCCGCGCGAGAGGCTTCCGTGTACACGGGCATGACGCTCGCGGAGTACTACCGGGACATGGGCTACAACGTCGCGTTGATGGCCGACTCGACCTCGCGATGGGCCGAGGCGATGCGAGAGATCTCGAGCCGCCTCGAGGAGATGCCGGGCGAGGAAGGCTTTCCCGCATACCTGTCGGCGAGGCTGAGCGAATTCTACGAACGGGCCGGAAGGGCGAAGACCCTCAGCGGCCTCGAAGGATCCGTCAGCGTCGTTGGCGCCGTGTCCCCGAGCGGGGGAGACTTCTCGGAGCCGGTCACGCAAGGGACCCTTCGCATCGTGAAGGTGTTCTGGGCCCTGGACACGGCCCTTCGGGCGCGCCGCCACTTCCCTGCGATCAATTGGCTTCAGTCGTACAGTCTGTACACGCAGATCCTCGAGGACTGGTTCCGCAAGAACGTGAACGAGGAGTGGCCCCGACTGCGGGCATGGACCCAGCGGACCCTCCAGGAGGAGGCCGAACTCGAGGAAATCGTCCGTCTCGTCGGGGCCGACGCATTGCCGCCGGACCAGCAGCTCACCCTCGAGGTCGCGCGGATGATCCGGGAGATCTTCCTCCAGCAGAACGCCTACCACGCTGTGGACACGTTCTGTCCTCCGGAACGGCAGTTCAAACTGATCAGTGCGATCAAGAAGTATTCCGACCTCGGGCAGAAGGCGGTGAAACTCGATGTCCCGACGAAGGACGTCGCCTCGCTGAAATCCCGCGAACTGCTGACGCGCGTGAAGTACGAGTCGGAGTTCGACAAGGAACTCACGAAGACGCTCTCCCAGATGGACGACGAATTCAAGCGATTGGGAGCGACCTGAGATGCCGACGGAGTACCGGACGATCACGGAGATCGCGGGACCGCTCATCTTCGTCGAGAAGACGGAGTGGGTCGGGTACGGAGAACTGGTCGAGGTCGGTCTTCCGGACGGCACGCGGAAGCGAGGACAAGTCCTCGACTCGTCCAAGGACATCGTCGTCGTGCAGGTCTTCGAGGGGACCGCAGGCATCGACCGACAGTCGACCGTGAAGTTCCTCGGAGAGACGATCAAGTTGAACGTGTCCCGCGACATGCTCGGCCGAATCTTGAGCGGGGCGGGAGAACCAATCGATGGCGGCCCTCCGATCGTGCCGGAGAAGCGCGTCGAGATCACAGGCTCCGCGATCAATCCCTATTCGCGGGAGCATCCGGCCGAGTTCATCCAGACAGGCATCTCCACGATTGACGGATTGAATACGCTCGTGCGTGGTCAGAAGCTCCCGTTGTTCTCGGGCGCAGGGCTCCCGCACAACGAGGTCGCGCTCCAGATCGCGCGCCAGGCGAAGGTCCTCGGAAGCCAGGAGCCGTTCGGCGTCGTGTTCGCCGCGATGGGCATCACGCATGAAGAGGCCCGCGTGTTCATGGACGACTTCGAGCGGACCGGGGCCCTCCGCCGAGCGGTTCTCTTCCTGAATCTGGCGGACGACCCGGCGGTGGAGCGTCTCATCACGCCGCGGATGGCCCTCACCGCGGCCGAATACCTCGCATACGAAGTCGGCATGCACATCCTCGTCATCCTCACGGACATGACGAACTATGCCGAGGCGTTGCGACAAATCGGCGCTGCGAGAGAGGAAGTTCCGGGCCGTCGCGGGTATCCCGGCTACATGTACACGGATCTCGCCACGATGTACGAGCGAGCCGGCCGCATCCACGGGAGAAAGGGAAGCATCACGCAGATTCCCATCATGTCGATCCCGGACGACGACTGGACGCATCCGATCGCGGACCTCACGGGGTACATCACGGAAGGCCAGATGGCAATCGCCCGGGACCTGCACCGGAAGGCGATCTACCCTCCGGTCGACCCGCTACCCTCCCTTTCCCGGTTGATGGACGCCGGAATCGGCAAGGACCGGACCCGCGAGGACCACAAGCAGGTCGCGGACCAGCTCTATGCGGCGTATGCGGAGGGCAAAGACGTCCGAGGCCTCGTCGCCATCGTCGGGAAGGAAGCGCTCTCCGATCGCGACCGCAAGATGCTCGAGTTCGCGGACCGATTCGAGCAGGAGTTCATTCGGCAGGGATCCGAGGAAGACCGGACGATCGAGCAGACCCTCGAGATCGGATGGAAACTCCTCGCCACGCTCGACGAGGCGTGGCTCACGAAGGTCGATCGGAAGACCTTGGAGAAGTACCATCCGGCCCACCGCGCGGGGTCGCCCGGACCGGAACGGAAGGTGTCCGCGTAGATGGTCCTGGTCCAATACAAGCCCACCCGGTCCGTCCTCCTCCAGCTTCGGCGGACCCGCCGGACGGCGGAACGGGGACACAAGCTCCTGAAGCTCAAACAGGACGCCTTGATCGTCGAGTTCTTCCGGGTCCTGGAGCGTGCGAAGGCGGTCCGATCGAACCTCGTCGAGAAGTACAAAGTCGCGGAAGCGCGGATCGCGATCGCACGCGCAATCGAAGGGTCAATCGGTGTGAAGTCCGCCGCATTCGCGCTCACCGAGGCCCCGTCCCTCGAACTGAGGACGAAGAACGTGATGGGCATCATCGTCCCGAAGATCGACGCGAAGGCAGTCCGCAAGCGAATCGACCAGCGGGGTTACGGGATCATCGGAACGAGTCCGCGTATCGACGAAGCCGCGGAGGCGTACGAGAACCTCGTGGAAGATGTGATCACGGCGGCGGAAATCGAAACGACGATGCGTCGTCTCATCGAGGAGATCGAGAAAGTGAAACGGCGTGTGAACGCACTCGAGTACCGCGTGATTCCGGAGCTGAAAGCAACGGAGGCGTTCATCCGCCAGCGGCTGGAAGAAATGGAGCGGGACAATTTCATGCGTCTGAAACGGTTCAAATCGACATGATCGCCCGTCTCGCGGCCCGATGGGACGATCCGACGCACCGCGCTCGATTGTTGAAATGGCTCTGGGTGATTTCGACCGGTTTCACCCTCTTCGGATTCGGCGTGATCTTCTACCGAATCTTCTTCCCGCGCTGATCAGCTTGCGCGTCCGTTCATGCGGCGCGGTGGACGATATCGGAACGGGGACACGAAACGTCCGGTGAACTCCTTCAGGTCTTGGAGGTCCTCCGGATCGCCCGACCATCGGGCGAAGGCCTCACCGAAATTCGTCTCGAGACTCGCCATGAAGCGCTTGAGATTTTTCCCCGCCCTTCGCGGAACCTTACCCGAATACACCGCGACCAGGTAGGCATGAGCGCCTCGCTCCAGCAGCGTGGTCTTCCCTCCAATCTCGAAGCGCCGGAGTTCCCCGTTCTCCTCCGGATCCGCGTCCTTCAGAAACGAAAGGATCGCGGTGAGCATGCCGGAGAGGATGTCCGCATCGCGGTCCGCCCGCATGCGCCGGGTGTTGTGCATCATGAGCCGGCCGTCCTTCGAGATGAGGAAGACGTCGTCGATCGCGGACGTCCGGCGGATGCCGAACCGGTAGCCGGTATATCCCACGGCCCCGAGCGTGAGCATCGCGAGCCAATAGGGGGCGTACCCAATCATCGCATCGATCCACGTCCCCGCGGCCAAGACGCGAACGTGAACCGTGGCCGACAGCGTTGTCCCGACAAACGTGACGTTCACGATGTGGTCGCCCGCCTCGCCCGCCCGGTACGACCCGTCAATCCCCACCTGTCCGTGGCTGTCGTTCGTATTCCAGTCAAATCGGTTCGGCTCCTTCGAGATGACATGCAATCCGGCATCGAGGGCGACCGCCGTGAATTTCACAACGCCACCCGATGGAACCACGATCGGCGAGGGCCAACCCGGCCATCGGAGCTCCACGCGGGCTGGAAGGCCCAGGTATTCGTAGACGAGATCGACCCGTTCGAGCGTCGGGGTGACCAGCCCATTTGTGGTGGCGAGGGTCGCGGACCAGCGGATCATCGTCGAGTTGGTCTCGGTGATGTTGCCGTCGGACCCGACGGGCTTCCAGTACGTCCCGTCTCCGGTGGCGAACGAGATCGATGTCCCCGCAGGCGTACGGGACCTCGCCTGGAGCGAACGCCAGTTCCGGAACGTGGCGAGTTCCGTCCCCGGAATCGTGAACACGCCCGAGGCCACCGTTCCCGATTGCATTGAGCGGTGCCGGGTCGCAACAGCCATCGCGGCCAAATTCGGCGAGGCGCTCGCGTTCGTCGTCGTCAGGTCCACGCGGGCCTGAAGGAACGATGCCGAAGGGAGGGTCGCGGCGTACGTTCCCGCCGCGGCCCAGAACTGCCATGCGCTCCACGTGGGGCTCCCCGGACTGGAGTCATTCCCAGTGCGGAGTGCGGCCCACAACGTGGTGGGACCGGACGCATCGAAGGCCCAAGTCACCCCGAGGAACTCTGAGCCCGTGCCGAGGGCGACGGCGTTGGAGAGATACGTCCCGTTATGTCGGTTCGGGAAGACGAGGGACACATCGTCGATGCGCGCCTCCACCGACGACACGCTCGTGTTGTCGGCAGTCACGTCGATCCCCACGCTCACCTCGTAGAGACCCGGCAACGCGGTCGTGGCCGAGACGTCCGCGAAGAATGGCCGCCATCCGAATCCGGGGGGTGCCGAAAACGTTCTCAGAATGGAACCCGAGGTACTCGTCACGTTTACGATCCCAATCACACGGACGACACCCGTCGCAGTGGGAGTCGACCAATTCACTCGAACGACACCGCTGCCCAACGCCGGAGACGTCGCGTTTGCCTTGACCACCGACTGACGTACGCGAGCGGTCTCCTCGAACTGCTTCGCGTTGCCAAGGCGCAGATCATCGACGTACACGGTGCCCGAGGGGATGCCTTGACCATTCACCCGTAGGGTCAGCGAGACGAGGGCGTCGCGAACCGGTCCGAGTTCGGTCAGATCGACCGAGACCTCCTGCCACCCAGCAACAAGGGCGCGTGGCGCGGTCCCGTAGAGCGTCGCTCCGACATACGCCGTGACGTTGAAGGTCAACGGGAGACTGGAATTCGACGGCAGGACCCAAACCACCATTCGATCAGAGGACCAGTTCACGGGGGCGAGATGCTGGACTCCCGCCCACGCACCCGGTCCCGGACCGAGCGAGAAATTGAGTCCGAGCATGCCCGTCCCCTCATGCGGTCTCGTGGTGTTCGTCCACGCGACCCCATTGACACCCGCCCAGACTCCCGCGTTCACGTCCAGGTGGTCCCATGAGGATTCGGTCTTCGCCGAGTCGTGCCGGAACACGGCCGTGGCGGTCCCGGAATCCCAGGCGGCGGACACATTTCCGCGGGCGCTCGTCTCGAAGGTCCACGATGTCCCCGAGACGAAGTCGCCGTCCACGATATGGTTCGCGGTATCCGCGCGGAGCGCAATCCCCGCGGCACCCATGGTCAAGGTCGGGTCCAAGCTGCCGTTCGCGGCGAACTCACCCGGTCGGTCCCACGAAAGGTTGTGAGCCGTCCAGGGAAGGCTCGCGTTGCCGCCTGCGAGGTCGACGCCTTGCACGGCGAGCCCGGCGGCCGTGCCCATCGTCCATGTGACCGTGCGGGATGCGTCTCGGTTCTCGATCTCCGTAGGCAGATCCCCGCGAACGGGGGGCGTCAGGAAAGCGAGGAGCAGGCTAACTGCGAGTAGCGCGAATAGTCCGATCGCATCGAACCGATGCGCTCGTCTGGGCCTCTGCACGAGCACGGCCATCCCGCCCCATTTTCCCCTGCTCCCGGCCCAGGACCCCTCCATTCCACCCGCATCGCGGGCGAAGGCTCAGGGACCGCAACCATCACCAGGTTGATACTTAATGATTTCGAGAACATATGGTGCGAAAAGGTTACTGCCAGGCGCGAACCCGGGCCGGGTCTATGTCTCGTGGAGTTGATGCTCCACGACCAACGCCGCGAGCCGCGCGAACGTCGCCTCGACCTGGATGCCTTTCTTTGCGGACGTGAGGAAGAACTCGGAACCGTACGCCTTCGCGAACTGCGCCACGTCCCGTTCCTGGAACTGGGAGTTCGAGGACAGGTCCGTCTTGTTCACGACGATGAGGATCGGGACCTTCCCGACCACCTGCTCGACGCCGTCGATCCAGTCGTCCAGATCGTCCAAGGTCCGTCGGCGCGTGAGGTCCGCGACGGCGAGGATCCCGTTCGCGCCGTAGAAGTAAGCGTCCTTGAGCAGCTCGCGGAACCCTTTCTCGCCCATGATGTCCCAGATCATCATGTCGACCTGCACGGGTCGGGCCACATCCGGCATCGAGACGTGGACCTCCTTCTTCGACACCCGCGTGCCGATCGTCGTGATGTACTGCTCGTCGAACATATTCATCACA
>Ga0209236_1000706_pt1 | contig 19799 bp, 19 predicted proteins | sample GraSoi013_1_40cm_FD_185819 | JGI IMG/M metagenome (GOLD analysis project Ga0209236, IMG submission 185819) | Grasslands soil microbial communities from the Angelo Coastal Reserve, California, USA - Sample 09_27_2013_1_40cm (SPAdes) (version 2) | ecosystem: Environmental > Terrestrial > Soil >... | reverse complement strand
CGAAAAGTCCTATGGCATTGAAGCTAGCGAAACGCGCGATAAACAGTGCTCCCTCCATGAGCCTGCAGGATGGTCTCGCGTTCGAGAGTGAGCTCTATTCGAAAATCCTGTCGAGCCGTGACGCCAAGGAAGGGCTTAGGGCATTCCTGGAGAAGCGGCAACCGCAGTACATTGGAGATGGGATTGGCTAACCGTTCCAGGGGGCGACGCTAACCGTTCCAGGGGGCGACCCCAGGCGGAGTGTCAAGGAGTCTGACGTTAGGGTCACCAGGACGATGGACGCTATATGCTCGTCCAGTCTCTCTATGAAGTCCTCGACCATCGAGAGGTTCACGTTCTCAGACTAGGCATTTGCAACTATGGTCGGGGAGCGAACCATGGATTCCGAATAGACCAATGGAGCGCAGAGGAGAACTACCACTGAGGGGATTAGTACTATAAGTTCACTCAGACTTATTGGAGGAGGTACGGGCACTCCCAAGAAGAAGAGCCCGGCTTGATCTCCTGGAACCAAGAAGATATACGAGATGGCCGCAATACTCCCGAGAATCGTCGCGGTTCGGGGTCTCATGAAAATCAGGACAAAGGAAGCGATGCCCAGTATTACTGTGGCCAAAAAAATAGGGATCAACGCGTAGGACCTAAGGGTTGAGGGAGGACGAGTCTCCAATCCGGCAGGGGTCAAAAGGAAGCCGAATACCGCCATCACACCGAACGCGACCATAAGGATCTTGCGGTTTCTAGAGAGTTCCATCGCTTGACTGGGCGATTGATTGAGAGTCGTTATAAGTACGTTCGCGCTACTTAGATCAAAACCTTCTAGGTGCCCTCCCCTGATTCAGCTAAAGAAACTTGGTTTCGAAGCAGACAAGGATCATCACGGAGTTATTCAGGCAACGCATTCCAGCCCGAACTTGACTAGGGGGGAGCCTTGCAAAGGAGGTCAGCTTGCCAAAGAGCCCACGATTGACCTGAACTCTGCGTCATCAATATTCGACTTTTTTTCTTCGGACCTCTTCTTCACCTCGGCAAGAATCTTATCGAGCTGACCCTTATCTGCTTCCAAGCCGAGTTCCTTCAGCTTCCATTGGACCGAGTGCACACCGGATTTCTTGCCTAAGAATACGCCGTGCCTATTCCCCACGATTTCTGGAAGGTAGGCTTCGGAGCCGAGATTGTATTTCATCCATCCAGCAATGGAGATTCCCGCCTCCCTTGTGAATACCCTGTCGCCCACGATTGGTTTGTTGGGTGGCAGTGGAAACGCCGTCAGCCTCTGCACTAGCTCTGATAACTCCTTGAATTTCGAGAAATCGAACCTGACTGGCTGCCCGTAAAGGTACTTGAGGGCCATCGCCACCTCTTCAAAGCTGGCATTACCTGCCCTCTCTCCTATTCCGTTGACTGACGTGTGGACGGTTGAGGCGCCGTTCTCCAGCCCCGCGATCGCGGTGGCAACGCCGAGGCCGAAGTCGTTGTGCGTATGGACCTCCAGTGGTTCCTTGACAACGCTTCTGACTAACCTTACGAGTTTCCCGAAGGCTTCAGGCGAGGCGCACCCGAAAGTGTCTACGATTACGAAAGAATCTGGATGAGCCTGTTGAGAGATTTTCTTCAGCGCGCTCGTCAAGAAGCTTGGGTCTGCCCTGGTACCGTCTACTCCGAAGAAAGCCGTCCAAAGTCCATGCTCCTTCGCAAACTCAATCGAATCGATGGCTTTCTGTATGACCTGTTCGTGGGTCCAATCGAACTGCCTGAGCTTTGGGACGCCAACGGGTCCTTCGCATATTATTCCCTCGACGTCGCACTTCAGAGCAGCCTCTATGTCCTCCCGGACGAGCCTTGAGAAGGCTATGACTTTCGCCTTCAGTCCGAGATGCGCGATCTCTTTAACGGCTGCAAAATCGTCTTGCGAGACTACCGGCATCCCGGCCTCGATTCGATGGACACCCACCTCGTCGAGTTTCCTCGCGATCGCTACTTTCTCAGCCCTGCGCAGCACGACGCCAGGTGTCTGCTCGCCGTCTCTCAAGGTAACGTCGTGAAAGATTGCCTCTTTCTGGAACTCGAATCCCGAAACAACTTCAGAATCGAAGTTGAAGCGGCTGGTCCAATGGTCCCTCCCAACCCATTTCCCGCTTTCAGAGTTCTCACGTCGCGTCCCAGCCCTTGTGGAGTGAGATTCTCGCATTGAAACCTGGACTGCTCCGTTCCTGTCAATCAAAAACATTTCTTCTGGCTCCTGACGCAAGAACTCGTTATTCATCCCGAAAGACAGTGAGAACGCAGCCTGAACCTACACTCCGCGAGTGTGAGGTTGAAAATCAACGGGATGTGTTTGGGCTGGGCAGTCGCCGGGAGCCGAAAGACAGTTTTTATGGTCCGCGGGAGGTCAGACGGGATGGTATCCTTGTGGTACAACTCTCGAGATGACTTCATGGGCAGGTCATCTCCAACCGAATCCTGGGACTAACGCAAAATGCTGTCGAATTGTCGTACCAGACAGTATACCGTACATTGTTCACACTAACATATGTAACGTAGTAGTAGGTCCCGTTAAACTTGATCAACATCGCTTGTACCGGGAAGGGCATACACGATATATACCCGAAAACTCCACACGGTATTCCAGCCGCGGGCTGGTCGACTGTGATATTCTGCTTGACAACCTCCCAAGACAGTGTAATAGTTGAAGTAACGGTAGTTGTCCGTGTAATTGTCTTTGTGACATACAGATCAGGAACAACGAAAAATAAGACGCTGGCTGACAGAATCGCCGCTACGACAATTGCGGATGCCAACGCGAGAAAGTTCTTCTTGTTCACTCGGTAAGGGGCTTGTTGTCGTCGTATCATGTCAAAACTTTGGCCTCTTTGTATTCAGTGCCAAAAATTAAACGTTCCCGCACGTTTCGGCGAACCACTTGCTTTAGCCCATTCAGAATTCCGTGCCTTGAGGCATCTTCGAAGTACTCCTTACCCATGAGGGATTCTTCCAAGCTCCTCGAAAAGAGCGTCGTTTTTCTAATCTCAACAGCCTGAGACTTCCCCTTCGCCCATCTCCGTTCTGAAGGATGGTACGAAGTGTGCTTGGGTTGGGCGGTCTCGGGGTCGAAAGACAGTTTTTATGCTCCACGGGAGGTCAGACGGATTGGGTAATCCTTGTCAGGGTTAGCTGACGACCTCTTGGCTATGATTCGGCGAGCCAAGGTCTATGACCTCGGTCAGCCATACTGGCAGGGAATGCCTGTGCATCCAGCCGACCCCCCGTTCCAGTACTACCTGTACAGATATCATGAACATACGAAGAAGCTATTCGAATCGGTCGCGCCCGGCTTCGCGGACTCCATAGGGTTGGTGGTGACGTCCATGCACGCCGGAACCCACTTCGACACTCCGATCCACATGTCACGCAACCTCAAGGTGCTGGACCACGACATCACGCCGTACCAGCAAGACAAGGGGTACAGCAACCTACCGGCTGGACTCCACAGTGTTGATGAAGTTCCTCCACTGGTATTGCGTGGTGTACTCCTAGATGTCCCGTCTTACAAAGGGCTGAAGACCCTGCCCGAGCGCTACGAGATAACCGCGAAGGACCTAGAGGAGACAGAGAGGAGCCAGTCAACAAAGATAGGTGATGGTGACTGCGTCTTGGTAAGGACGGGATACTCGAAATTCTTCACGACCGACTCTGATGCGTACCTCCACAAGTTTGCTGGTCTCGGTGCAGAAGCTGCCAGGTGGCTCGCAAAGAGGAGGGTTCGTCTCGTCGGCATCGATAATCTAGCGGCGGGAGTTCCTACCCCCTTTGAGGTTCATAACGTCTTGCTGAGCGATAACGGAATCTTCCTGATGAAGAGCCTCTATCTCGAAGAACTCTCCAAGGACCGTCGACTCTCTTCCGTAGTCGTAGTGCTTCCCCTTAAGATTAAGGGAGGAGAGGCCTCTCTCGTAAGGCCAATCGCAATCGCCTAGAACTACCTTCACAAAGCAGAGAAGCGAGGTTCAGGCGGCTGGCATGCTGAATCCGCCGTCGCATATCACCGTATTCCCGGTCATATGGAATGAGTCTTGAGAGGCCAGGAAGACGACTATGTGCGCTATGTTCTCCGGCTTGCCTATTGACCTAACGGGCGTGTGATCAATGATCCATTTCTTCCTTCCCTCAGTCCAGTCCTTCCTAGCCCTCAGGGAAGGCGTGTCCATGTAGCCGGGTGCGATTGCGTTTACTCTGACGAAGGGAGCGAGCGCAAGAGCGTATGACTTCGTTATCCCGATGACACCGTACTTGGCCGCCGCGTATATTGGGGATCGAGGACTTCCCGTGACGATGACGTTTGAGGCCACATTCACAATCGTACCGCTCCGCTGCTCGTCCAGCATCCTCTTTCCAAATTCGTGTGTGCAGTAGAGTGTTCCCTTGACATCGAGTGAAAGTGTCCCGTCCACCACTTCGGGCGAGAGCTCTCTCCAAGACATCTGCGTGGCTGCGGTCTCGCCAGCGTTATTTACAAGAACGTCGCACCGACCCCACTTCTTCCAGACCTTCTCCGCAAGGACCTTGACCTCCTGCAGATCGCTAAGGTCCGCCTGGAGTGCGAAGGAGTCAACCCCAGCCTTCTTTACGTCCTTGACAATCTCCGCCGCACTCTCCGCCGACTTCAGATAGTGCACGGCCACGTTAGCTCCTTCCTGGGCCAACGCACGCGCTATCACGCTTCCAAATCCCCTCGAGGAGCCGGTCACCATCGCGTACTGACCGTCGAGCCTCCTTCCCGAAGGAACTCGTCTGGGAGTCCAGTCAATCTCTCCCTCGACTTTAACGCCCCCTGGTGGAGTCCCCCAGCTCATCTTGTCAGAGCCTCAAGTGATTTGAGTCCGTAACATTCCTTCATGGGTCTGCACGGGCGCAAGGAGTTTTTAATCTATGCGCAACTGGCGTCGCATTTCAGGAGAGGGTCGAGTGTGGAGTTGATCAGTAAACCTCCTCATCCTCCACAACGTAGTTTCTGAGGACGCCAATCTTCTCAATCTCTGATTCGAGGACATCGCCGGGTTTCAGGTAGTATTTTTCGGGCTCTTTCCTGAAGGCGGCGACGCCCGACACGGTTCCCGTGGTGATGATGTCGCCGGGGTAAAGCGTCACCCATGAATAATGTTGAACGATCTCCGGGACGGTCACAGAAAGATGGCTCGTGTTGCTCACCTGTCGTGGTTCCCCGTTGACTCTGCATTCTATCTTGAGGTTGTGGACGTCTTCGATGTCCTCCTTCGGTACCATGCAAGGCCCAAAGGGCGCGAAGGTATCCATGTTCTTTCCGAAATTGAGAAGGCCGGATTTCATCTCCTCTCTCTGGATGTCACGCGCTGTTATATCGTTAAAGATGGTGAAGCCCGCGATCGCCTTCCACGCGCCCTCCTTGGTCAGGTGCTTGGACTTCTTGCCGATGATTATGGCCAATTCGATTTCGTAGTCAAGCTGTTTTGTGTATCTAGGGCGGACTATCTTGCCTTCGTTGCCGATTATCGCTGAAGGACTCTTGAGAAATGAGATCCACTTTGGTATCGGGAACTCCCAGCCAGACCCCTTCCCCTCCTTCGCATGCTCCCTGAAGTTCCCCGCCGTATGTATGATCTTGCCCGGTCTGGGTACTGGCGCCATGACTATCACTTCGGGGAGCCTAAAGATCGCCCTCTCCTTCTTAGGGCCTGAGAGCCCGGACAAACCCAGCCGAAGTGCGAATCGCTCGACTTCGCGCAATGCGGCGAACGATTTCCGGCCAGAACGCAGAAGTCCCAGCATGTCTGTTGGTGCCATAGAGTCCGCAAGCTTCTGAGAACTCCTTCCCTTCCCTCCCTTCAGCATTCGATTGTATGCGTAATTTGCATCGATGATGAGTGATTCTCCATCGGGGCTGACCAGGATACCCAGCCTTTCGCTGTGGTCGTGCGGTTCCTCAAAAGTAACGAGACGCATTATCGACGAACTGGCTATCCTTCCCCTAAAAAGATTGTAGCGGAGAGCCTTCCAACGCCACTGTTGTCACGCCCTGGGAATGGAACGAACCAACAAAACCTAAATATTGTCTTCGGAAAATTTGGAGACTAGCTCCCCGATGACGCCAAAGAAATTTGCCTATTTCGCTCCCGCGTCGCTGAAGGAGGCAATTCAGCTGCTTCGTGTGAACGAGGACGCCAAGGTCCTGGCGGGCGGGCAGAGCCTTATCGCTCTGATGAAGCTCAGACTGGCGGCTCCCGCCGCGCTAGTAGATATCACGAAGACAGGGGATCTTCTCTCATACATCCGGGAGGGTAAGGGCCACCTAGAGGTGGGAGCGCTGACGACCCATGACACGCTCGAGCGCAGCAAGATTATCAACAAGAAGTTCCCGATTCTCTCGGACGCGGCTAGCAAGATAGGCGACCAACAGATTCGTAACAGGGGTACGATTGGTGGAAGCTGTTGCCACGCGGATCCCGCCGCTGATCTACCGACCGCCCTGACAGCGCTCGAGCCAGAATTCGTCGTTCGCGGGGTGAAGGGGAAGAGAGTGATACCGCAATCGAAATTCTTCGTCGATACCTTCACAACCTCAATCGCAAAAGATGAAATCCTTACAGAGATTCAGATTCCGCACACTCCTCCGAAGTCTGGATCGGCGTACATCAAACATAGCCGTCGGGAGGGTGACTTCGCGATAGTTGGTGTTGGGGCCGTGGTGACGGTCGGACCGAAGAAGGTCTGCAGGGATGTCAGAGTATCGTTAGGTGCCGTCGCGTCAACTCCGATAAGGGCCAAGAGCGCGGAGAGGCATCTCAAGGGGAAAACGCTCGACGAGGGTAACATAGCCGAGGCAGCGGAAAGGGCGAACGAAGAAGCGGACCCTCCATCAGACATGCACGGAAGCAGACAGTACAGGTTGGACATGATCAAGGTCTTCGCGAGGAGAGCGTTGAATCTCGCTCTGAGTAGAGCGAGATAGGGGCGTAGAGGTTGCACTTCGACGGGACATTCTCGATTAGAGCACCAAGAAAAGACGTCTTTGACGTCTTGATCGACCCAAAGCAGATTTCCAGATGCATGCCGGACCTCCAGAAACTGGACGTCAAATCCAAAGAAGAGTTTACCGCCGTTGTTAGAGCGGGAGTTTCCTTCATAAAAGGCGACTTCACCCTGAACTTCAGACTCGTCGAAAGCGAGCCTCCAACTCACGCCAAGCTTGTGGCTCGAGGTTCTGGAATCGGGAGTGCCGTCGACCTCGAGACCACCATTGACCTGTCGGATTCTGGCGATGGAGGGACCCTCATGAAGTGGCAGGCGGAGGCGAAGGTGGGAGGAAGGATTGCCTCCGTAGGGCAGAGGCTCTTGAGCAGCCAGGCACAGAAGATAATAACGCAATTATTCGAGTGTTTGCGACACAAATTCGGGACCGAATCATGAAGTTGGCCAAGCTCACGCCGAAGGATGATCTAGTCCGGGTCAGATGCAAGGTGAACGGAGATGCGCACACTGGTACGGCGGAGCCGCGGACCCTGCTCGTTTACTTCCTCAGAGATGTGCTGAATCTCACAGGCACGCACGTAGGCTGCGATACTGGGCATTGTGGCGCTTGCACGGTAATCATGGATGGCAAGACCGTGAAGTCGTGCATGGTGCTCGCGGTTCAAGCCGAAGGGGCGAATATCCTGACCGTGGAGGGGCTGGCAAAGGGTGAAAACCTTCATCCAATCCAAGAGGCTTTTTGGGAAAACCACGGACTGCAGTGCGGCTACTGTACCCCAGGAATGTTGATGTCGAGCCTCTTCCTCTTGCAGAGGAATCCCAACCCGACTGACGAGGAGATTCGCAGGGGTATCGACGGGAATCTTTGTAGGTGTACCGGCTATGTCAACATCGTAAAGTCGGTCAAGGCCGCCGCGAAGAAGATGAGGGGAGTTGAAGTTACCGCCTAGCCGCCAGCGAAAGAATTCTTGAGGTTGCATAAGAAGGGATTGTCAACTCTTACAAAACTCGTCAGGGAGGAACCAGCGTTATGGATGGGACATCCCTTGAAGAGAAAGGAGGACCGCAGGCTCCTCACGGGGCTTGGCAAATTTGTGGACGACATAAAACTCCCCGGAATGGCGTACGCCGCGATACTGAGAAGCCCCTACGCCCACGCCAGAATCTTGGGGATTGACGTGAGCAAGGCAGAGAGGCTGGAGGGAGTGGTCTGCACCCTGGTCGGAGAGGAGGTGGCGAAGCTAACCGACCCTTTCCTTCAAATCTCTTCTCCGCCCGCCAACAAGCTGAAGGACTATTGCTTGGCGGTCGGGAAGGTCCACTTCGCAGGCGAACCAGTCGCCGCGGTCGTGGCAGAGACCAGAAGCACAGCAGAGGACGCCCTAGAGCTCATCGATGCCGAATACGAAGCCGTCGACCACGTCCTCGACGCGAAGGAAGCCCTGAAGCCTGGGGCGCCCGTCATTCATGAAGAAGTGGGTTCCAACGTGGTCTTTCGGGGCAAGTGGGATTATGGAGACATTAATGCAGCGATGAAGCAGGCTGACAAGGTCGTGAAGAAGACACTTCATTTCCATCGATTCAGCTCGACCCCGATCGAGAACAACGCCGTGCTGGCGCAGTACGATAAGGCAACTGGTTTCCTTAACGTGTACAGCAACAACCAGATGCCGATGTTCTGCATTCCTTGGGTCTCGTTTGCCCTGAAGTTCCCGTCCAACAGGATTAGGATGGTTACGGGAGATGTCGGCGGTGGTTTTGGGACGAAAATCATCAGCTATCCCTACATTGTTCTGATAAGCTTGCTCGCGATGAAATCAGGGCGTCCCGTAAAATGGATAGAGACGAGGACGGAGCATCTCTCAGCTGCGAACCACGGAAATGAAAGGGCCTTTGAAGTCGAGATTCCCGTCAAGAATGATGGCACGATATTGGGCTTGAAGGTCAAGGCTTGGGACGATTGTGGGGCTTACACTAGGTACGAGCCTGCAGGAGCGACCATCTGGGCCCAAGTTACCCCGGGATGTTACCGCTTCAAGAACTTCCAGATGGAGTTCCTCCAAGTCATGACGAGCAAGTGCCCGGTAGGTCCAAACAGGGGATATTCGAGAATGCAGCACCTCTGGATGATTGAGCGGTCCGTCGACATCGTCGCCAGAGAGCTTGGACTCGACCCGACCGAGGTGAGGCTGAAGAACTTCATCAGACCAGAAGAGATGCCTTACGTGACCCCTAGCGGGGGTGTTTACGACGGAGGCAACTACCCAGAGTCTTTGAGCAGGGTCCTCAAGCTAATCGATTACTGGAGGTGGAGAAAGGAGCAGGTAGAGGAGAGAAAGAAGGGCAGGCTTATCGGCATCGGCATCTCGACAATTCTCGACTCGGGTACAAACAACTTCGGGCAGGTCAAGATAACAAACCCAGAGAACCCATTCTCCGGAAATTCTGAGGGAGCGAGGATATCGATAGACGGACTCGGCGGGATACAGGTCGCTCTCGGGACATCCCCCCAGGGACAGGGTCACGAGACGTTCGCATCACAGGTCGTGGCCGACGAGTTTGGAGTGAGCCCCGACCAGGTCACCGTTCTGATGGGCTTCGATTCCGCGGTAAATCCATACTCGCACCAGTCAGGCGCGTACGCGAGCCGTTGTGCCGTGATGGGAACAGGAGCCTTGCTCGGGGCAGCGAAGAAGGTCAAGGAGAAGGCGGCAAAGATAGCGGCTCACGTCTTGAAGGCAGACCCAGAAAGTATAGAGTTCAAGGAGGGTCACGCGGTCGATAGAGATTCTGGAAGAAAGATTCCGTTGTGGCAGATAGGAAACATCGCTTGGGTGAACAACGTCCTGCTACCAGAGGGGATGGAACCCGGACTTGTGGCGATTCATTTCTGGAGGCCTGATTTTGGCCTACCGGACGAAAAGTGGAGACTCAACCAAACCCTGACCTACTCTTACCAGAGCCACGCCGCGGTAATCGAGATGGACCCAGAGACTGGGAAGTTCAAGATCTTGAAGTACGCCATAGTCGATGACTGTGGCAAGCAGATCAATCCGATGATCGTCGAGGGACAGGTGCACGGAGCGGCGGCTCATGGTATAGGGGCCGCCATGTACGAGAACTTTGAATATGATGAGGATGGGCAGCTCAAGAGTAGTACACTGGTGGACTACCTCGTTCCGACGGCCCTCGAGGTCCCTGACCTCGTAACAGAGAGCATGGAGACTCCTTCTCTCTTCGCACCAAAGGGGATAAAGGGGGTCGGTGAAGGAGGCGGAACGCCGATATCTGCGATAGCGAACGCGGTCGAGGATGCGCTAACCCCGTACGGGGTAGAGATATCCGACTCTCACCAGAACCCACAGCGCATTTATGAGCTGATAGTGAAGAAACGAAAGAAAATGTGACCGACTATCACGGGGCGCGAGGAGAACCGAATCTGCGAAGGAGATCAAGAGATAGCTGACCGAGTTCTTTCGAGTAAGAGCGTGATGGAGCAGATTCAGATGGTGCATCGAAATTGGAAACGGCTCGTGTAGGTGGAGTAGACCTCGCTTACGTAGACAAGGGTAAGGGTGATCCAGTTATCTTCGTACACGGGGGAATGACCGACCTTCGAAGTTGGCTCGGAACTCAAATAGAGCCCTTCTCGAAGGGGCCCCTGCGATTACTGCGACTGAACTTGTGGCGCTCAGTAGCGTCATCACCGAGGAAAGATCGAGGGCCAACTCTGGTTGGTCGGTCCCGGGAGCACTCATAAAACGTTGGGGCGAGGCTTTCCAATGAGAAGGCGATTCCTTCTCACGCTGGCGAAGGTGACTCTCCACGCAGACTGAGGGAGTCCCGATGCGAATTCGGTAAAGTCTCTCTATCTAAGATTGGACATGCAGAATAATTGTCCACAGGCTAGAGAGTCCCTCTTGAAAGATTTATCTTCGCGCAATGAAATTGGGTCATCATGAAGTCGGTTTATGTCGTACCCGGGCTTGTTCTGAACCTCTTGGGAGCGACCTTCGCACTCCAAGGGGCAGGAGTCCTGCCCACGACAGTGATGATTGGTCCGACTTGGATAGTCATCGGGCTGGTCATCTTCCTGGCCGGTCTAGGGCTTGACCTTGCGGGGGCGAGGGCGCGCCCACCAATGCCGCAATCCTAGAGAGAGACACTCAAGTCGATTGTATCGTACCCCGACGCGCCGTCCGGAAATGGAGGTGCCGGTTTGGCGCCCTGCAGCGTCCCCCCACCGTCGTAGGCGCGCGCGACGATTCTGTACCTCCCCGTGCGGGAGGGGCTCCAAGCGTACTCCCACAAGACCCAGCTCGTACTTGAAAGAGGAGGTTTCAAGACCGCCGCGTTCCAACTCGTTCCACCGTCTGTGCTCACCTCGACCCTTGAGACGCCTCTGACACCCGCGAAGGCGACGCCGCCGATCGATACCATTGGCCCCGACACAGAGCTGTCCTTCGGAACACGGATGATGGCTGTCGTATTAATCTCTCCTGAGTTGGTCCAGCCTTTCTGCTGCCAGTACCCCTTGTACTCCCCCTTCACCAGGGTGATTCGATTCACCCATTTTGCGCTGAACATCCCATAGAGTCCCGGGACGACCACCCTGGCCGGAAAGCCGTGACTCTTCGGTAGAGGCTGTCCGTTCATAGACAACGCCAAGATCGTCCGTGGGTCAAGGGCCTTCGCAATTGGTATCCCCTCCGTGTAGCCATCCTCGCACGCACATGCGCAGTATCCCGCATCTTGCGCGACCCCCGCCTCGGAGAGGAGCGTGCTCAATGGGATTCCACTCCACTTCGCGTTGCTGATCAACCCTCCCCCGACCTCGTTGCTGACGCATTCGAACGTAACGTACAGGTCCGTCTGCTTTCTTGCGAGGAGTTCCTGATAGGACAGGCTGAGGGGGCTGCTGACTTCGCCGTCTATCTTCAGATTCCAGCCGCCAGCGTCGATTGTCGGGTCGATGAGATTCTTCGTCACGACATAGAACTCGTCGTTCGGTGTAACCTCGTTAGCGAAAAGCTCGGCGATCGTCTTGTACCCCGTGCGTGATGGTCCCAAAACGAGTGTATCGAGGCCGTACACGAGCGCCGCGAGGCCCAGAACCAATACGGCTACGCTCTTGACAAAAGTCCTTCTGGAGACTTTCAGCCTCTCGGGGTAAGACACTCTGAAGTCTGCGGCGACGAATAGAAGCGTCCCCGAATACACTAGTGAGCTAACGGTGGTGTTGACGCTTGCGCCGACCCAGCCGGCTGCTGTGGCTGTCCCAAGAAGACCGGCCCCGAAGAGGGGCATGAACACAAGGAGGTCGAGGGTCGCTGGAATCAGGGCGAAGGCTCCGACCGACACGAACCTTCGACCAGAATGGCGTTGTATCGCTGGAATCGCCAACCCGTACGCACCGTGTATAACCAGGTAGACCACGGTGGCAACGATGAGAGCTGTGTACTTGGCAAGCTCACCCATCTGGATAACAAAGAATGATTCGATGTTTCCAGGAGTCGCGTTGACCAGAGCACCCACAGCAAGCTCGGGGATGAATATGCCGACCTGAGCCACCCTCAATGAATACATGACTGCGATGGAGACCATCCCCGCGAGGACACCAGAGAGGAAGGCGGTTCCCTGAGAGACTCGATTAGTGGATTCATCAACCGACGCCGCGGTCATTTTCTTGGATCTCCCAACAGCACCAAAGAGCTCAGATGGGCATTATTCGGGGAGAGAGATGATCCGAGGCAAGTCATTTCGACTTCCGTTTGAACTCGAATGCCTGGAGTAGGCGACCGCTTGTGTCATAGAAGTCTGTCAGTCGCACGTGCTCTCCCTCGACTACCCTCTTGGCGAACTTCACACCCTTCTTCTTCATCCTACTAACGAATCTGTCGAGGTCAGAGACCTCGAGGGTGGGGATGAACCCCTGGATATGCTCCGACCCCGTCTTCTTCGCATCGAGTAGCGCCAAGTATATCTTCGAACCCCAATCCTGAATTGAATTAAGTCCTGCCGTTCCTCCTCGAGGTTGACGGGAAGGCCCAGCGTATGATGGTAGAACTCGACCATTTCAGCGTATTCGGAACCCTTGCTTCGACCCATTCCAAGCCTTTCACTAGATGCTCCTTCTTCTTCATCTCGCAACCATCAGGTTCGCTTCAGGGTCTGCGCCAGGTCGTCCTTCAGGTCCTCGACGTCTTCTAGTCCCACTGAGAGCCGCAGCAAATTCTCCCCAATCCCCAACTCCTTCCTGACGGCTGGCGACATTGTCTTCGAGGCGCTCGTGAGGGGGTAGGTCAGGAGGGATTCGGTCCCACCAAGACTCGGGGAGGGCTTGATCACCTTCACTTCCTTCAGCAGCTGCGTCGCGGCGCCCTTTCCTCCCTTCACCTTGAAGCTGAGGACGCCGCCGTAGAGCTCGGCGCTGAACAACTTCCTCGCGGTCTTGTGGTAAGGGCTGTCATCCAGTCCGGGATAGTAGACGCTCTCGACCTTCGGATGCTCGTGCAGGAACTCCGCGATGGCCATCGCGCTCTTGCTCTGCGTCTCGAACCTGACCTTCAGCGTGCTCACGCCCCTCAGCGCGAGGAAGGCTTCGAAGGGACTCATAATTGAGCCGAGCCTCCTTCTGAACTCCCAGAGGTCCACAAGGTCCATCGCATCGTTCAGGGCGAGGGCCCCTCCTATCATGTCGTTGTGCCCTGAAATGTATTTGGTTATGCTGTGGATTGAGAGCCATGCTCCATCCTCCAGCGGACGGTAAAGCAGGGGCGTCGCGAAGGTGTTATCCACGATGAGGCGCGTCCCGACCTCCCTGCACCTCCTCGCGACCTCCTTCACGTCCACGACCCTCGCGAGAGGGTTGGTGATCGTCTCGACGAGGACGAACGAGACTCGTCTGTTGATCTTGGCGATAAGGTCGTCCGTTTCTGGCCCCGCAAGAATCGTCTTCACGCCGAACTTAGAGAGGTTGAGCGCGAGGTCTTGTGTGGTCCCGTATGATTCCTTCGTGATGACGATTGTGTCGCCCGAGGCGAGAGCGGAGAGATAGACGGTGGCAATCGCACCCATCCCGCTGTTGAAGGCCAGTGCCTCGGACCCCTTCTCGAGTTTCGCGAGCACCCGCTCGAACGCTCTCACGGTCGGGTTTTCTTCGCGCGAGTACTTCTGCTCGAAGCCTCTGTCGCTCTTCCTAGCCTCCCCCGTCCTGCGGTCGGGATGCTCGAAGATCGCCGAGAGGTAGAGTGGGACCTTGAAGGCCCCAATCTGTTCGTCGTAGTAATCATGGCCGTGGATGCTGTCAGTAGAAAATTTCGGCATCGCTATGCCTCGCTCGCTCATTCGCTCAGGCTCGGCCCTAGTAAGTCTGCATCGTAGGGTCTATTTCTTCTGCCCAGGCCTTAATCCCTCCCTTCAGGTTCTTGACCTTCTTGAAGCCGAGACCCTGCAGAAACCTCACCGCCTGGGCGCTTCTCACCCCACTGTGGCAGTGAACGATTATCTGGTCGGCGGTGTCGAGCTCATTGGCTCTCTCAGGAAGCTGCCCAAGAGGAATCATTCTTGACCCTTCTATGTGACAGATCTCGTATTCGAATGGTTCTCTGACGTCCAGGACGACCACCTTCTTCTGCTCTATTAGTTGGTTCAGCGTCTGGACCGAGACCTCGAGTTCAGGGGTCAACTCTTCTTCGATTCCGCAGAATGCCTCGTAGTCGATGAGCTCCTTGATCTTTGGATTGGGGCCGCAGATTAGACAGTCGGGGTTCTTCCTCAGCTTCAGCTCCTCGAACTTCATGTCGAGTGCGTTGAAGAGGAGGAGCCTCCCTATCAAGGGTCTACCCCTCCCCAGGATGAGGTCGATGGCCTCGGCGGCCTGGATGCTTCCCATTATTCCTGGGAGCACGCCGAGCACACCCCCCTCCGCGCACGACGGCACCAGCCCCGGTGGGGGTGGCTCTGAGTAGAGACACCTGTAGCAAGGCCCTTGCTTCGCGTAGAAGACGGATGCCTGCCCCTCGAACCTAAAGATGCTCGCGTAGACGTTTGGCTTCCCTAGCAGGACGCACGCGTCGTTGACCAGGTAGCGCGTCGGAAAGTTGTCTGTGCCGTCCAGGATGACGTCGTACTCCTTCAGGATCTTCAGCGCGTTCGAGGAGTCGAGCCTGACCTTGTGTAGTTCGATTCTTACGTTCGGGTTGACCTGCAGCAGACGTTCCCGTGCGACCTCCGCCTTGCTCTTCCCGATGTCTTGTTCGGAGTAGAGAATCTGCCGATGGAGGTTGCTCCTCTCGATCGTGTCAAAGTCGACAATCCCTAGTCTGCCGACGCCCGCCGCCGCGAGATAGGTCGCCGATGGTGTTCCCAGACCTCCCGCGCCGACGATCAAGACGCTGGAAGCCTTCAGCTTCCTCTGCCCCTCGAGTCCGACCTCCGGCATGATGATGTGTCTGCTGTACCGAGCGAATTCGCCGCTAGAGAAGGAGACGCCGCCCTTCTGAGATACCGAGCCCCCCGCGATGGAGGGGACGATCATCAGGGTATCTCCCTCCTTCAGCCGAGTCTCTTCGCCGTTCATCGAGCGGATGTCCTCTTCGTTGAGGTAGACGTTGATGAAGTTCCTCAGCCTTCCGTTCTCGGAGTAGAGGTACCTGCCCAGGTTGGGGTAGCTCTTGGTGAGCGCCTGAAGCGCGTCCTTCACCGTCTTCGCGCTCAAGTCCAGCTCGTCTCTGTTGTTTGTGTGCTGCCTGAGGACGGTGGGAATTACCACCCTGACACCCGTTGAGGTCACCCCTCTACCACCTCGATCGGCTCCTCCGCCGCTCCTGTGCGCTTCTCGTTCGGGGTCCACGACTTCCGGTCGTTCGTTCCTCCCCTCCCCACCGAGACGACCAAGTAGGAGTACCAGGGAAAGGCATGGTCCAGGTCGAATCTGGAGAGGGTTGCGGGATAGTCGGGGTGTGAATGGTAGATTCCAGCGACGACCAACCCCCTCTGAGAGGCCGCCCTATCCGTCCGATAGAGTTCAAGCGGGTCTATGTGGTACCTGTCTTGCTTGGGCCCCGGATACTCGTTTTTCATCCTTACGCAGTCAACCACCTTCTTCTCACCGGTCGCGATTAACAGGCCGCAGCATTCCTCGGGATAGGCTTCTCGGGCGTGCGCATCGATTTCGTCAAACACTCTCCTCGGAATCTTTAGTGTCAGCTCTCCTCACCTTACTGAAGGTAATCCTACCCTGGGAACAGGGATTCGTTATGGGGTACTTATGACGATCGACGGCCCGAAGTGTGTCGGGAGGCCTCGGGATGCTCCCGATCGGCTCGGCCGATAATGTTGCCGTTGTCATTGTCTACCCTGCCTCGCCTCCACTTTTGCTAGTGATGGTATAAATAGCATTGACAAGATTATTCCGATAGGAATAATTGGCTTTCGCGCCCGTACGTCAGAGGCAGCGCAGGCGTCTCAGGATAGTGACATCCGCTTCGCCGACTCGTTCTGGACCCAGAGGCCGAGGCTGGAGAGAATGATCACAGCCAGAAGGGCCAGCTCCAATGGAAGTCCCACGAAGGTCAGGACGTTCAGGAGGAGGAACCCGCCGAAAATCACCGAGACCAGAGAGAGTATCTTCGCAGCCAGAATCTTTCCGACGACGAAGAGCACCAATCCGACCGAGAGGGATGCGAGTGCGGAACCAACGATGGCCTGCGTGATGGCGTATCCCGCATAGCCCAGACCAAGACCTATGGCGAAGGATACGAAAGACATCCCCAGAAATCCTCCGAGCAAGAATCCGACAACCTCGGCCGCGAGGGTACCAAATGAACCGAGGAAAAGCGCTCCGAGGATGCTGCCGAAGTAGGCCCCCGCCAACCCCCCAAGGATGAACGCAACGAGTTTTATGACGCGCCGCCCGAAGAAGATCAAGAACAGAGCCGCAAGTAGCAGTGCCACTAGGAAGATGGGGGTTGCGAGCCCGCTAGGAAGTAAACTGGAGGGAATGCTCTCCAAAGGGCTTGTCATGTTATCAGCGCATGACGAGGAAGCCGCTCACAGTTGAAGGTTCACCTCTGGTGGAGTTTGCGGGGGGTGGAATTTGAACCCACCAATCGTCTATTCGTGGCAGACTGAATGAACCTGTTACCGATTCAAAAACTAGTGAACCATTTAAGACCGCGAAGAACCGGAGTTGGTTGCACCCGTGGCCCAGATAGTGTAGTGGTTAGCATAGGAGGCTGTGGAGTCCTTCGCGGGTACCTCTTGACGGGGGTTCGAATCCCCCTCTGGGCCTTCTCCAGTCCCAAACTTCCTATCTTTGAGCCGTGAAACCTTCTGAAATCACGGACGTCCTTTAATACGAAGCGGAGCTTGATCTGGAAAAGTGACGCCGCGGGCCACCCTCCTATCTGGTATCGTCGTCTTGCTCTTGGCGACGGCCGCTGGGCTGTTCTATCTGCGCAGCACCGGCGAAAACTTTCAAGCCTCGACTGCGGCAACGACCCCAACCAGCACTTACGCATCCAGCACTTACGCATCCAGCACTTACGCATCCAGCACTTACGCATCCAGCACGTACGCATCCAGCACGTACGCATCCAGCTCGAAGCTCCAGACGTCCAACACGACTAGATCAACAACCGTGACGCAACCTCCAGGCTGCCAACACAACATCGCGCCGATCTTCACGAGGCCGTTCACCAACGCAACGATGATTCAGTTCGTTTACCCCCTCGGCGGGATTTCCACAGGGTCTCCCGCAAGGAGCTACGTTTTCGTAAAGACGGCACCCAACGGCTCACACCTGTTCGTTCCGGTGTATGCGCCAGTTAACATGACGCTCCAAGGCATCACGTATGCTTACAGAAACTATGGTCCGTTAGGAGCGCGTCCAGAGTATCGTCTCGACTTTCAAGCGACTTGCGAGGTGTTTCTTACTTTTGACCACGTCCCGACCGTCGAGGGGTGGATAGCGAGCCTCGGGCCTTCTGTGCCTGCGAACAACACTCGAACGGGAGTGTATGTTTCCGTTCCAGTGCAAGCGGGAGAGTTGCTCGGATACACCGATGGGACTAGGGTCGCCGGGTCGTGGGACTTCATGGTGCTTAACCATGCCAAACCCGCGTTCCACGTCAACGATAGCAGGTGGACTTCGGACCAATACAGGTACGGCGATTGTCCTTATGACTACTTTACGGGTGACGTGAAGGCAACGTACTATACCCTCCTCTCCGCCTCGGGCACCACGACAACCCCTTTGTGCGGTAAAGTGTCGCGAGACGTCGCGGGAACGATCGCGGGCGGTTGGTTCCAGGGCAATTCGACGACGGCGCAGGGTTCCCGTCTGATGGTCGGAAAGTTCCTCAACTACATCGAGATAGTGGTCAGCCAGACAAGTGGGCCGCTCTTCGATATCAGGGACTATAGGAGCGTGGTAGACCCGGCGACTGTTACGGTCGGGCAGTCGGTTTGCTATAGTGATGGGGCGTCGTACGCATATTTCGACCTTGTTTCGCAACTTTCCATGCGCGCGGCGACGGGAACGGGTGGGTGCCCTGCTCAGCTTCCATCCCAGTATCAAGTCTGGAATCGTTAGCGCGCCAAAAATCTAGAGAGAGTTCGGCTCTGGCAAAATTTACCGAATCGAAGCGAAGTCGATTTTCGACGAATCCGCGTGGCGATTTCTCTATTTGCTGGTGAAGCAGAAGTATGGGTATCCACCGTTCACCATCTCTACTGCCCGCTCCACTATTGTGTCCGAGATCTCCTTCCACTTCGAGCTCCAGTCTATGTCGTCCACGACCATCTCCTTCTCACCCTTGTGGGTCTTTGAGGGAACGCTCGACCAGATCGGCCTGCCGTAGAACGGCTTGACGATTCTCACGTCCCACTTCTTGCACTGCATCCGGCCGTTGTTCTTCTGGAAGTACTTGCAGTCGAAGCAGTGCTTGGAGAGCCATATCACCTCACGTGTCCTCTTCACTGTCTTGCCAAGCTCGGTGAGGAGCCGCTCCGACTCCCTACGAATCATCTCGGCTAGCTCTTTCTGCCCGGCTTCAGTGTTCATGTAGTAGTCTGGTTTCTCGGCCAGGGCCTCGTACCAGCTCAACAGCTCGTCGGTGTCGTCCTCTTCGCTCAAGTCCAGCAGCCGTGAATCGTTCATGTCCTTATAAGCTGTCGTCGGCTGTCGGCTGGAAATCGATAAATACGGAACTCGAGAGTTACTCACGCAATAGGCGCGCGGCGTGCTTCGACGGGCGACCTGGACTGACCCTAGGTCAGGATGAAGACATCACTGCCGCGCGTCTATTGATCACCTTAAGAACGCCTTCGCTCGTCCTTTCTTTCGCACCTCTGACCTTCATCCACTTCAACGCGGTCGCTGAATCGGTTCTCTTCAGATTGACTCCCCTGACGCAATCCGTCAGAACGTTCACAAGAAACCCCTCCTCGAGTGCGTCCCCCACAGTGTTCTTGACGCAGTAGTCCGTCGCGAGCCCCCCGACGAAGAGCTCAGTCACGCCCATCCTCTTCAGGGTTGATGACAGCTCAGTTCCTTGGAATCCTGAGTAGGCCTCCTTATCCGGTTCCGTCGCCTTGCTGACCACCAGCGCGTTCTCAGGCACACGGAGGTCGGGATGAAACTCTGCTCCCGTGCTTTTTCTTACGCAGTGTGAAGGCCAAGGACCCCCGTTCTCCCTGAATGAGCAGTGGTCTGGCGGATGCCAATCCCTCGTGAAGCAGACCGGGAGATTAGAGACGGTGAAGGCATCGATCAGGGCGTTCAACGGTGG
>Ga0209236_1000702_pt1 | contig 19834 bp, 14 predicted proteins | sample GraSoi013_1_40cm_FD_185819 | JGI IMG/M metagenome (GOLD analysis project Ga0209236, IMG submission 185819) | Grasslands soil microbial communities from the Angelo Coastal Reserve, California, USA - Sample 09_27_2013_1_40cm (SPAdes) (version 2) | ecosystem: Environmental > Terrestrial > Soil >... | reverse complement strand
TCTTGCGCCAGGGCAGCTCCAGGGAAAATCAGCACCGTGGCGATTAGCATCATCAGGGTAGCGAAGCGACGCATTGATTTGTGCATAGCGGCAGAGTCCTCAGCGATGAAGTGACAGCAAACTTTTCTTCCTAAGACCAGCCCATGGGACTTATCGGGCTAGCGAATTATTTTCCGGCCGGAGGCGTCTTCGCCTCCGTTTTCGTTGCGGGCATGGTGAATTTCGCTTCGTCCAGATTCACATTCTGTTCGATTTTTTCGACGGAAATTTGCGACCGCGAAGAGCTCCCTTTTTGCGCCTGTTCTATAGCAAACGGGTAATAGATTCCATTCACTTGCTCATAGTCGCCGAAGTACCACTCCGACTCCTGCAGGCCGCCGCGAATCGTGGTCTGAATCTCCAATTTCAGTTCGAGAAGGGAATCCGCATCCAGGTAGTAGTAGCGCACGTCCCCGTTCTTCATGCTCAGTTTGATCTTGAAGCAATCGGTTCCTTCCATGGAATCGTGCCCAACCAACTCAGCCTTGTGCCCTTTTTCCTTATAGTCCACCAGCGGGCCATCCATGTCTGCATCAACGATCAAACTCTTCATGTCGTCCTGCGACATCAAATCGGGGTCTTTGCGCCCGCTGAACGGCGAAATCTGCCACCCGGTCTTTCCATCGTACGCCTGAATCTGCGCCATGCCCTGGATAATGAACTCTTCTCGAACTTTGCCGGGCCTCTTGTTCTCCTGGCGAAATTCCGCGCGGAACGAGCCTTCGCTGAACTTCGCGATGGTGCGCCTGCTGCGCACCGATTTCAGCTTCTCCAGTCCTCCATGCGCCTGGATGTTCTTCGCGATGACCTCATCCACGGTTTGCGCTTTCGCGCTGCCCGCAAACATCGTTAGCACGGCGATAACTGACGCGAAATATCGCCAAACCCTGGCGAACTCCATCGCGCGAGCCAGACTGATGGCTACTTTCATGATTTCCCCCAAACGTCGATAATGGACCAAATACGGAAAAAAGCAGACCAGGGCCACCCCTTGTGATTCCGACGAAAACAGCGCCATCTAGTTAGCAGACTTTCGCTTCCCTGCCAAGCACTTTCCAGTAGTTCACCGGTTTATGGTCTCCCAGTTAAATTCATCCTGTTCTTAAGAAGACGGTCGCCTTTCCGCCGGTTTTTCTATATCTTCTGTGCATCGGAAATTCGCACGACAGTTTCGAGTCACGAGAAGGAGTTTCCTTGTTGCGGAGAACAATTGCGGCTCTTCTCTTTCTTACTTCGTTGTTCTGTGTTCCAGCCGCTCGCTCGCAGGCAGGCCCCGTGGAAGGCGAACACGAGGTGCAGGTCTGGACTGGCGGCGGCCACGGCTTCAATGGAAGCCAGTCCAGCGACTCCGTTTGGAATTTCGGTCTCCGCTACGGCCTGATTCTTACCGCCCCGCATGGGCCCGGCTTCCTGCGTGGCCGTTTGGAATACGCGCTCGACGCGGTTCCGGCCTTCGTCGTTTTTCAAAAACAAAATACCGCCTACGGCGTCGCCCTGAATCCGTTCGCCTTCAAATGGGCGCTCGATACTCGCGGCAGTGTCGTTCCCTACCTCGAAATTGGCGGCGGCACTCTTTTCACAAATACACAAGTGCCTGCGGGGACTTCGCGGATCAATTTCACTACCAGCGCTGCCCTGGGCCTGCATTTCCTGCGGAGCAAGCACAACATCAGCGCCGAAGTCCGCTACATGCACATTTCCAACGCCGGGCTCGCGACTCCCAACCCCGGCATCAACACGATTCAGTTTCGCTTGGGTTTTGGCCGCTTCAGCCAAAAGGAGTAACGTGCTCTCGACACTGGTATCCGGGTACACCGGAAGGCGTGCCCACACCAAATTCAAAATTGAGCGTGCGAGATGAAGATGACCATCATTCTGATTGTTGCAATCCTCCTCTTAACAGGAATCGTCATCGTCGTTCGCGCCTCGCACACCGGAGAAAAGGCGCCCGCTTCCGGAACGCTTGCGCCCGACTTCACCCTGAATGCACAGGACGGCAAACCTCTCAGCCTCCGCGATTTCCAAGGCAAATGGGTCGTTTTATATTTCTATCCCAAGGATTTCACCAGCGGCTGCACCAAGGAAGCGCGCAATTTCCAGCAGGACATCGCGCTTTACGAGCAGAAAAACGCGGTCATCCTCGGCGTCAGCGTGCAGGACGAACGGACTCATCAGAAGTTCTGCGCCGCCGAAGGTCTCAGCTTCAAGCTGCTCGCCGACACGCATCACGAACTTTCCGCCCGCTACGATTCGCTGGTCAATCTCGGCGTAGCCAAACTTTCCGCGCGCCACACGTTTCTCATCGATCCCTCTGGCGTCATTCGAAAGGTCTATTTGAAAGTGGACGCCGCAAAGCACAGCGCACAAGTGCTGGCGGATTTGTCTGAACTTCAGAAGGCATCTCCGCAAACTTAGGCGCAGTTCGTCTGAGAATCCGGGGGCCAAAAAATTCTCTTTATTTCCGCTCAGTTTCCGCAAGCCGCATCGGCAGCTACCGCCGGCGCGCTGAGAATCGTTCCAAGATTGTTCTTGCCGAGCAGCACGTTTAGGGCTTCCAAATCCTTGTTCTTCAGCTCCTGCCACGTTCCCAGTGCTTCTTTCCACCCTTTGCACACCCGCCGGAACGCAGCAAACGATTCTTCCGACGGCGCGAAGTCCGCTCCATCCACCAGCGCCATCAGCGCCGTTAAGCTTTCGTTCACTGCCATCAGACTGACTGTCTCCGTCTTCGACGTCTCCGAATCCGAAATCGGCTCGGACTCCCCTGCCAGCGTCGTCGCCTTTGCATTCAATGCCATCGCTGCCGTCGCCACCGGATCTCCCTTCGGACGCTTCATGAGTTCAGCCAGCCGCGTCCGCACATGCTTCACTTGTTGATACGCTTCATGATTTCGCCCCAGCACCGCGGAGATTTTCAGTTGCAGCTCCAGCGCGCTCTCCAATTCATTTCGCGGGGCGTTGACTCGCGGATCCATTTTCACTTCCAGCGGCTGCCGCAAGATTTGCCCTCCCGCTTTGAGTTGCACCTCGTACTTCCCCGGCAGCGCCAGCGGGCCTTCGGGCGGCAGCGGGGTCGATCCCGCGATCGCCGCAATCGGATAGTTGTAAGGCGACTGCACGTGCACTGCCGGTGGATTCGTGTAACGCAAGTTCCAGACAAGCCGGTGCATCCCCGGAGCTTTCAAAAGCGGCTGCGGATGCGCGATCCAGTATTCCGCCACGAAGGGCGGCTCACTTTCCTCTTTTGGAAGTGGCGCGCTCGAATAGCTGCGCACCAAATTCCCATCCGCGTCGCGGATTTCCACTTGAATATCGCCGGAAGAATCTGCTGGCAAAAAGTAATTGATGATCGCGCCGTCCGGCGGATTCTTCCCTGCGGGAACTTCCGGCGGCAGCGGAGTATCTTGATTCTCGTCGCGCCGCACGCGAATGGCCGTCCGCGGCGCAAAGAGATGCGCGCCCGCCGAAGTCATGCCCGCATCCACCTGACGGAGTGGCGTCACATCATCCAGAATCCAGAACGAGCGTCCATACGTCGCGGCCACCAAATCGTCCTGCTCAATCGCCAGATCGTGAATCGAAACCATCGGCATGTTCAGCCGCAGCGATTGCCAGTGGTCGCCATCATCAAACGAGACGTAAACGCCCTTCTCCGTTCCCGCATACAACAATCCTTTGCGCACCGGATCTTCGCGCGCGGAGCGCGTGAAATCTTTCTCCCCAATTCCACTGACGATTTCCTGCCAGCTCTGCCCATAATCCCGCGTGCGGAAAATGTGTGGCCGCAAATCATCGAGGCTGTTTCGATTCACTGCCGCGTATGCCGTGCCTGCATCGAAGTGGGACGCTTCGATGATGCTCACGATGCTCCATTCGGTGACTCCTGTGGGCGTCACGTTTTTCCATGTCTTTCCACTGTCTTTGGTGATCTGGATATTTCCGTCGTCTGTTCCTACCCAGATCACACCCTCTTTCACCGCCGAGGGCGCAATCGTCAGAATGGTCCCGCGCTGTTTCTTCGAATCTTTTTCATCCGGCTTCACGCGCGTCAGGTCGGGGCTGATTTCGTCCCAGCTTGTCCCCGCGTTGATCGTTTTCATCAGAAACTGCGTGCCCAAATAGAGCAGGTGCGGATCCCGGGGTGAAAACACCATGGGAATCGTCCAATTGAAACGATATTTGCTTCCTATCGAAATGGGAGCGGGAGAGATATCGCGCACTTGCCCCGTCGTCTTGGATAGCCGAATTACACTGCCGAACGGACCCGCGTTGTAAACGATGTCCGGATCGAGTGGATCCGGAATCGTGTAGCCGCTTTCTCCGGGTCCCACGGGATACCAGTCCCGTTCGGTGATCTGCCCGTTGTTTCCGCGGCTCGCGATGCCCGCCGTGCCGCTGTCCTGCTGCGGCCCGTAAACCCAGTAGGGAAACCGGTGATCGGTCGACACCCTGTAAAATTCTCCGGTGGGCTGGTTGTACCAGGGGCTCCACGTTTCTCCGTCGTTCATCGTGATCGTTGCTCCCTGATCCGTGCCTAATATCATTCTTTTCGGATTCGTGGGATCGATCCACATTGTGTGGTAGTCATCGCCGCCCGGCGCGCCCTTGATCGCCGTAAAATTCTTCCCTCCGTCCGTGGAACGGTACAAATTTTGCATCGGCACATAGACCACGTCCGGATTCTTCGGATCTGCAAGAATCTCGCTCATATACCAGTATCCGGTGATCCGCCGGTCTTCCGTCGTCTTTTTCCACGTTGCTCCTCCATCGTCCGAACGGTAGAGCCCACCGTTTTTTCCTTTCGCCTCGACAATCAAATACACGCGCTGCCCGCGCATTCCCGGCGTCACGGTTACGCCGGACCGCCCCCAATCCCCTGTCGGTAGTCCACCACCCTGAATTTGTGTCCAAGTGAGCCCCCCGTCTTTCGATTTGTAGAGCCCGCTCCCCGGCCCAATCGACTGATCCTTTAGCCCGGGCTTCCAAATCTCGTGCCACAGCGTCGCGTACACGACTTTCGGATTCCCCGGTTCGAAACACAGATCGATCGCTCCCGTCGTGTTGTCCTTGAACAAAACTCTCTTCCAGCTCTTCCCTCCATCCGTGGAGCGGAAAACTCCGCGTTCCTCGTTTGGCCCGTACGTGTGCCCCATCGCCGCCACCAGCACAATATCCGGATTCCGCGGATCGATCAGGATGCGTGCAATGTGCCGCGTATCTTCCAAGCCCAGGTGCTGCCACGTCTCTCCGCCGTTGGTTGACTTATAGAGCCCGTCTCCATGCGCGACGTCGCCGTAGATGGTGTTCACGCCCGTTCCCACATAAATGATGTCCGGATTGGACGGCGCCAGCGTCAGCGCTCCGATCGATGGCGCGGACTCTCCGTCGAAAATCGGTTTCCACGTCACTCCGCCATCCGTCGTCTTCCACACTCCTCCGCCATCCGCGCCCAGGTAATAAATGGCAGGGCTTCCCGGCACGCCCGCCACCCCATTCACCTTTCCCGCGCGAAAAGGCCCGATCATCCGCCACTTCATCTCCGAATACAGCGACGGCGGAATTTCCTGCGCCCTTGCCGGCCTGCTCGTGCAAAAAATCACCAGGACAGCTTGTACGAGAAAAAAGGCTGCGCCATTCCAACGGACCGTTTTCAACACGAATCCCTCCGACTCCAAACGCGTCAACGATTGGGAAGCACTCGAATCCCAGGAACGCGCATCAGCCGCTCGTCCGCTGTTACGAGCGTCAAATCATATACCTTCGCCGTCGCCACCAAAAATCGATCCCCCGGATCCTTGTAACCCAACATCGTAAATCGCAACTCATGTGCGACTTGCCAAGTCATGGGAACTTCGATCAGACTCAGTTCTTCTTTCGAAGCACTGAACCATTTGCCAAAATCGCGATCAAACCGAATCCGCTTTTTCTCAAGCAGAAGGATCGCCTCCCAAATGCTTATCGAAGCAAGAAAACGATCGTTCTGCGGATTCGTTAATGCCTGTGAAACCTCGGAACTCACTTTGTACGGTTCGAGGAAACTCCAGATCCAGATGTGAGTATCCAAGAGCAGTTTCATTCTGATTTGTCTGTCTTGCTTGATTTTTCTGTCTCGGCCGAATCTCGCTCCTGCGCTGCCTCCCAATCCGACTCATCCCCAATGGGACCCACAATGTCGCCAAGAATCTCGGCGGTACCGATGCCTCCTCCAAGACGGGGGATGCGCCTGAATCCACGCACGGGATTAATTTCGGCGATGGGCTGCCCGAAACGCGTGACGAGCACTGGCTCCCCAGTTTTCCGCACGCGTTCGAGGACGGCAAGACAAGTGGCTTTGAACTTTGAGATGGCGATTTCTTTCATGACTTACTCCTATCCCTAGCCTACATTTCAATTTGACTATAGTCAAACTATAGTCCGACTATGGTCATGCTGTACTCCCACCTTACGCCCCTTATGTTGTTTCTAATTTACTTACTTTCAATCACTTATGGTCCGTCGTTTCCATCTGCATCAATAGATGACCATGGAGGGACACTCTTGTCTGGGTTGATCGGTACCAAGCCCACCTTCTTCAGTTCCCCATTCAGTGCCGCGATATCTTCCCGACGAATCTTCGTCCAGTACGCAGACAACCTTTCGAGCGCTTTTCTCAGTTCCTGGTAGACTGCCCCGGCCTGCGTTGTCGGCACGGCATCCGCGCTGTCTGCGACTGCCAGGATTCCGCCGAAATGCTGGTTCAGCGTGGAAAAAATCTCCGGCTGCTTTCCGCTGGCCAGCAATCCAAAGAAATTGCTTTGCGTTGCGCCTTCCAACTCGGCCGCCTGCTTCTCCAGGGCTGCGATTGCATCGGCAAGTGTGCCCTTGCCAGTTTTCGCCGCGCGCGCTTTTAGTTGTGCGCGCACGGATCGAACTTGCGCCAGCGCCTCGAAGCTCTGATTTATTCCGTCCACCGAACCGCTTTGCATTTCAAACTGCTTGCGCAAGTCCGCTAAAGAAGTTGTGATGCGTGGATCCATCTTCACCACGATGGGCTGGGTATAGCTCTTGCCATCCACTGTGAGCTTCACTGCGCATTTCCCTGGCAAGGCCCAGGCCCCTAGCGGATATTTTGGCGTGTCGTGATAAATCGCAGAGATGGGGAATTCGTGCTCCAGCGATTCCGGCGGGGCGTAATGCATATCCCAGACAAAGCGGTGCATCCCAGGCTCCGCCGAAAGACTCTGTGTTGGGCGCACCCAATACATGGGGATAGGATGCTGAGCGGCGATTTTTTCCATCGGTTCGGGTTTATCGGTACTCGCGTAGTACCGCACAAGATGTTGCTGCTCATCCAATATTTCCAATGTCACGGGATTGTTCGAGGCCGATGTCAGGTAATAGTCAATGATTGCCCCGTCCGGCGGATTTTTCCCTGCGGGGAATTCCGGAGGCAGCGGCGTGTCTGGATTGCGGTTCCAGCGAAAGCGAATGGCTTCCTGCGGCGCGAAAAGATGCACGCCCTGTTTGGCAACCTCAGGATTCAGTTGCCGCAACGGCGTGATGTCATCCAGTATCCAGAACGACCGTCCGTGCGTCGCAACAATCAGGTCGTCACCATGAATTGCCAGATCGCGCATGGACGTGTGCGGAAGGTTGAGCTGCAGCGGTTGCCAGTCATCGCCGTCATTGAAAGAAACGTAAACCGAGCCCTCTGGCCCGCAAACAGCAACCCCTTTCGAAGCGGATCTTCCCGTACCACGTTGCTCGCACCGCCGTCCGCAATGCCCTTGGTGATCTCCGTCCACGTCTTTCCAAAATCCCGCGTCCGGTAAATATGTGCCCGCAAATCATCCAGACGGAAGGAATTGATCGCCGCATATGCCGTTCCCGCGTCGAAATGCGAAGCCTCGATGATCGAAACCCTGCTCCATGGTTTCAGTTGCGCCGGCGTGACGTTCTGCCACGATTTTCCGCCGTCCTGCGTGATGTGAATCAGTCCGTCGTCCGTGCCTGCCCAGATGGTGTTTACCTCTTTGAACGAAGGCGCAACGGCATAAATCACGCCGCGGTGTTTTCCTTTTTCCGGATCGCTCGCGGAAAAAATTCCAAAGGAGGTATCGGCCGTCAGGGGTAACGAAATGGGTGGGGGCCTGAGCCGCAGGTACTTTGTAGTGCTTCGGAGCGACTTTGGCAGCTTTTTGACCCGAGACAGTTGAAACCGCCGCCAGGGACGACAAGGCCATGAGGAACAAAGCGCGGTTCATCATTTGCTCCTACTGTTTAAGCGCCTTAGCGCTGGGAGGAAATCCTTCAGCGCCAAACTGCTGTGCGGGGCGGCTTGCCGACGGCAAAGGCGATGCGTCCCCCGTCAGGACGGAAGGTCAAGCAGGCGCGCTTAGCGCAGGGAACGCTCGCTCCTTACGGCAGGGCTCGCTCAGTCGCGCAGCTCGTCCCTAGCGCACGATACGAATCCTGGTTGACCATAATACTCCCTCCCCCCTATGTTTTTTGTAAGTGTTCATTCTAAAGGATTTTAAGTTGTTCGGAATCAACACTTGCAGAAGTGCGAATTCTAAAGGAGTTACGGAGTGACATTATGGGACGCGAGGCGGAATCGAACCTACTAACTTAAGACCTCAGGTAAAACTTCGGACTTCTTTGGCAGAGTCTTCCCCCCACCGCCGACAGTCTTCGGCGGAAATTGAAACGGATCACTAGACAATAGTGGTTTGAGCGGGTTGTCTTTGGGGGCGTTCACTGTTCAGAGCTTGGCCCACCAGACGCACTACGGCTTCGCGGGAGAATGGCTTCTGCAGGAAGAAGGCATCCTCCATGAATCCGTTATCACCTGCGTTTTGTTCGAGATAACCGGTCATATAAACGATCTTTACATGGGGCAGGAGAGTCTTCAGCCGCATACCGAGTTCTGGTCCGCGCATCTTGGGCATGACCACATCGGTTAGCACAGCCTGAATAGATGGACCCAGCCGCTCAACTGTCTCCAATGCTTCCGTCCCGTCCTCGGCAGTAAGAACACTGTACCCGGCGGCGGTCAGAAATTCGCAGGCTAGTTGCCGGACTTCCTGTTGGTCCTCCACCACGAGGACGGTCTTCCGCCGGAGACCCGAGGCATCCGATTTCCCCGCAGTTTCGCCTCGTTCTCCTTTGACTCGTTCCTCTGTGCGTGGGAAATAGAGTTCAAATCGAGTTCCCTTGCCTGGTTCCGATTCCACCCAGATGAATCCTCCGCTCTGGTTTACAACGCCGTACACGGTCGCCAGCCCCAGGCCGGTTCCTTTCCCAAGTTCCTTGGTGGTGAAAAAAGGCTCGAAGATACGCGCCTTGGTGGCTGCATCCATTCCATGCCCTGTGTCGGTAACCGTCACGAGGATATAATTTCCGGGGACAATGGATGGGCGCACCTTTGCGTATTTCTGGTCGACGGCCATGTTTTGCGTCCCAATGGTCAACTTGCCACCGCGAGGCATGGCGTCGCTTGCGTTTACCGTCAGGTTCAGGAGCACCTGCTCGAGCTGACCAGGATCCGCTTTTACTCGCCCCAGAGAATCACCAAGGTGAAGGCTGAACTCAATGTCTTCGCGAATGACGCGCCGCAGCAGCTTGCCCATCTCGAAGATCACTTCATTGATGTCCAGGACCTTGGGCTGGAGCACCTGCATCCTGCTGAAAGCAAGGAGCTGGCGCGTGAGGGAAGCAGCCCGGTCCGCAGTTTTCCGAATCTCCTGAGAGTTATTGTAAAGCGCGCTGTCTGGTTGCACGCGGTCAAGAAGCAGTTCGCTGTGGCCCCGGATTACAGTCAGCAGGTTGTTAAAATCGTGCGCAATCCCCCCTGCCAAGCGGCCCAGCGCCTCCATTTTCTGAGCCTGCCGGAGCTGGCCTTCGAGTTGTCCCCGCTGCGATTCATTCCGCTGTAGGGTATCGCGCATGCTATCAAAGGCTCTCGTAAGCTTGGACAATTCATCGTGGCCCGCAGCCTGGAGGGAGTAGGCAAAGTCACCTTGCTCAAGCGCTTGAACACCTTGCACAAGAGAGGCGAGCGGACGCGTGACGGTGTCAGAGATGGCGAAAATGAGGGCGCTTCCAGCAAGGATGGCCACCAGGCCGATTCCCAGAAGCAGATGGTTCAGCCTCTGAAGGTATGCCTGGACCTCGCGGTATGAGTTCAAAACAATCAGGTTTGCTGCGGGGTGCAGGCCTGGAGTCAAGTTGACAGAACTCAGGTAATACCGTTCACCACCGAGGTCCACCTGCGCGCGTGCAGGACCTTCCTGAACTTGTCGCGCTAATTCCAGCTTCTTAAGAGTCGGCAGTGTCCCAATGGAGACCTCTCCATCGTAACGGATAAGGAGGTCGCTGGATGCGATTCTGCCCAGGTCACTGACAGCGCGGTCATCAATCAACCGGCCAACGACCACAAAGCCTTGAAGATTCTTTTTCTTGGGCGGGCCATCGTAGAAAGGCTGCAGAACGACTTGGTACAGATTCCCGCCACCAAACCACCATCCGGACGTCTCCCGCCGGGTCAGAGAGCGGGACACCATTTCTTGCGCGGCATCACGAGGAAATGACGGGCTCGTTGAATGCAGATCGACAATCTCCCCGTCCTTGTCCAGCAGAACAAACAGGTTGCAGTCGTTGGACTGCCAGGGGTCTTCGCTGGCGTCCTTGATGGCTTTGGCATCGCCGTTCCTCATGGATACCAGGGAGGCCAGCAGGTCTGCCTTGCGACGCAGCGCCAGCTCCTGCTGCCAATGCACAACTTGAAAAGTCAATATGGCTTTGCGGGCGTCCTGCTCGATTTGTTGTTCTGCCCGAGCCTGAGCGTTGTGGCGCACAACGAGGAGAGTGGCGCAGGTAAGCCCGGCGGTGAGCAATACGAAGGAAAGAAGAAGTTTGGTCCGAAGCTGCAGATTAGTCTTGCCCCATATGCTATCGCCGAGATACAGCGAAAGATAGTGTGAGAGAGGTTTTAGCGTAGGTCGGGATGAAGTATCCCCATTTCCACTGTCCCCTCCTTGCAGAGAAGGAGCAGGGTAGGGTGAAAGGTCTGGTGTCACAGCGGGAGAGAAGATAACCGCATTTCCACTCTCCTTTTCTTCGACAGAGAGAGGATGGTATTGGGAACGAGCCTTTGCCACAAACCTCGCTACCCGATCGGGTTCGCTTATGCTCATTTTTGCGGCCCCAACTTCCGGCGCAGGTTGCTGCACGGGCTTTTCGTTGCAAGGGCGTAGCGAACGCAGGAGGTTCGAGAGAGCAAGGTCAAGCACCCCGAGAATGCGTCTCACTTTGAGAGTCATGTAGGTGATAAACTAGCAACCAGAGGTGCGAGCCAGAATAGGTCTGCGGTACCACTGAGCAGGTACGAGAGAGTCAGGTCGGGATAACCGTTAGAAAACAAGGCTGATAGGGCCAATTACGTATCAACCGGCTTATGCCCGAGGAGTGGGCTAACCGGGGAAGGGCTCTTCTGCCCAGGGAAGGGCGGAGGAGGGGAAGATGGAGGCGCGAGGCGGAATCGAACCGCCGATGATGGTTTTGCAGACCATTGCCTTACCACTTGGCGACCGCGCCACCGAACGAATGAGGCCGGGAGCAGCGAAGGCCGGAGAGAGAAAGAAGCCCTCGCCGCCCAGTCCCCTGCTCTGCGCTACAAACTTCTGCCGCTCGCATCTACCAACGGGTCTGAAACCCGCCACTACCAACTGCGGTACTTAGTCTGCCGAGCTTCCCTCCTAGAGGGCGCAGCATCCTGCGCCCCTCCAATAGCCGAGAAGAGATGCCGACGTGGATGGCACTGACGCGGTTAGCGAGCGCTGGCGGCCAGCTCGGGCTGAGCCGATCGCGTTTCGTTCACAATAGGAGCGCCGACAAGGTTGCCCCATTCGGTCCATGAGCCGTCGTAATTACGGACTTTTTCGTAGCCCAGCAGATACTTCAGCACGAACCAGGTGTGCGAACTGCGCTCGCCAATGCGGCAGTAGGCGATAACTTCGTCCTTGCCGTTGATGCCTTTACCCTCGTAAAGCTTCTTCAAATCGTCGAAGGACTTGAAGGTGCCGTCTTCGTTGGCGGCCTGCGCCCAGGGGATGTGAGTCGCCTGAGGGATGTGGCCGGCACGCTGAGCCGTTTCGGTCATGCCGGGCGGCGCGATGATCTTGCCGGTGAATTCGTCCACGGAACGAACATCGACGAGCTGGCCGGGTCTGCCGCTTTGGAGGATGGAGAAAACATCTTCCTTGAAGGCACGAATGGTTGCGTCCGTGGCAGAAACGCGGTACGCGGCGGGGCTGACATTGGGAACATCCTTGCTGAGCGGGCGCTTTTCCTCGAGCCACTTCTTGCGGCCGCCGTTGATCAAGCGGATGTCTTTGTGGCCGTTGAGCCTCAGTTGCCAGAAGGCGTAGGCAGCGAACCAGTTGTTGTTGTCGCCATAGAGGACGATAGTGGCGTCGTTGGAGATGCCGGAGGCGCTGAGAAGCCTTTCCAGGGCGGCTTTGTCGATCAAGTCGCGGCGGATGCCGTCCTGGAGCTGCGTCTGCCAGTTCCAGCCCACGGCGCCGGGCAGATGGCCCTGATCGTAAGCGGTGGTGTCCACGTCAACTTCGACAAAGCGAAGATTGGGGGAATTCAGATTGCGAGCGGCCCAATCGGTTGAGACCAGAACTTCGGGGTGTTTGTACTCTGACATTTCTCTTTCTCCTTTGTAATTGGTTTCGAAACTCTTCTGAACGGAAAACAAAAAACCCACCTACCAATTCCTTTCTGGCGGTGGGCTCCAAAACTTTTGGGGCTGGATGAAATCCTTAGCTGCTCAGCCTCCCCGCGCCAGAAGACACACGCATACAGCACATACAACAGATGCAGCTGAAAGCGTTCTTCTGGGCGAGAATTGACATATCATTAGGCTACACAACTGCGCGAGGTTTGGCAAGAGTGCTTTGCAACTCCATTCCGATGCCATGCGAAACTTGAAAGCCCAAGGAGCGGGGGAAACCATGTGACTCTGCCCAGCAAGGATTCCAAATCAGTGCCCATTTCGTAGGCAAATGTTTTAGAATAAATCAGGATGAATTGGGCTCGTGCGCCCGTAGCTCAGTTGGATAGAGCGTCTGCCTTCTAAGCAGAGGGTCGGGAGTTCGAATCTCCCCGGGCGCGCCACTTTTTACGGTTGCTGACGCATGATCTCAAAACAGCCTGGTTGGAAAACCAAGCAAGGCTGTGTTTTTTTCAGCACATTCGGCCTATGCAGTCCAATATAGCGGAAATGTTGGGGCGTAACCCTTACCGGATTTAGACGGAACCAATAATCGGATTGCGCTCCGCAGGGGGCTCCTCGCCTACCTAGGGGAGCCCTTTCCACACTGGCCGACTCGCTGCGATTAACACACATACATATCTGGGATATCTGGGGCGGATAGACTACTTCTGAATATTTTGCTTTTTCCCCCATTCTTGTTGCTAGGCGATCTTCAGTTTTCTCTGCATTTCCTCGAGCGAGATGCCCTTCGTCTCCGGGTAGAACAACAGCACCACGAAGAATTGCAGCACCATCATTGTAGAAAAGAATACAAATGGATAACCGCCCGAAGACGCGGCAATCAACGGAAAAGTCCAGGAGATCAGCGCATTCATGATCCAGTGGGACAAGCTGCCGAGACTCTGGCCCTTAGCGCGCACGCGGTTCGGAAACACTTCGCTGATATACACCCAAATCACCGCGCCTTGCGAAAACGCAAAAAAAGCGATGTAGCCAATCAGCATCCACACGAGCAGATTCTTATGCCGCCCGATAAGGAAAATGACAGCAACGCCGGCGAGGCAGAAGGCCGTGCCCACTGATCCGACAAGCAGCATGGTCCTGCGTCCCAGCTTGTCGATCACGAACATGGCGAACACGGTGAAAAGAAGATTGGTGGCGCCGACGGCGACGGATTGCAGGTCGCCGGAAACCTTGCTGAATCCCGCGTGCTCGAAGATAGCGTTCAGATAGTACAGGATGGCGTTGATTCCGGAGAGTTGGTTGAACATTCCAATGGAAACCGCCAGGAAGATGGGAACGCGGTATTTCGCGGTGAAGAGCGCATCGCTCGTGACGTGCTCGGCGTCGATGGACTCTACGATTTCCTTGAGCTCCTGTTCGAAATTCTCTTCCCCCGTCTGGCGAAGCACTCCTCTGGCTTCGTCGATTCGCCCCTTCTTGACCAGCCAGCGTGGACTTTCCGGAATTCCCAGAAGCATCAAGAAAAAGAGCACCGCGGGCGCGGCCGAAACACCGAGCTTCCACCGCCACTCCGCATCGCCAAAACCCATCGTGCCGACGGCGTAATTCGAGAAATAAGCGAGCAGAATTCCGAATACCACGTTGAATTGAAAGAAACCCACCAGCCGCCCGCGCCACTTCGCCGGGGCAATCTCCGCGATGTACATCGGCCCGAGAACGGATGATCCGCCAATGCCAAGCCCGCCGATGAAGCGGAAAAAGACGAGGGCGCTCCAGCTCCACGCAAACGCGCAACCCAGCGCAGAGACCACGTACAACACGGCCATGCCGCGCAAACTAGTGCGCCGGCCATAGCGATCTCCTGGAATGCCTGCCAGCATCGAACCAATCACCGTGCCCACCAGCGCGCTGGCAACTGTAAATCCCAACCAAAATGGCGGAAGGTGATAGAGAACTTTTAGAGCCTGAGTGGCTCCAGCGATGACCGCGGTATCAAATCCGAACAGCAGCCCGCCCAAGGCCGCGACCACGGTGCTCTTCAAAAGCGTCGAGTTGAGTTTCATCGCACCCGCTCTTTGTCCTTGAAGTGTCGTACCTGAAGTGTCGGCATTCTACCGAAAGCAATTCTCAATTGCTCTGAGATTCCGTCCCCGCATTATTCCCAAGGAGCCTGCGATTGACTTAGTGAACGGAGCCCACGAAGACGCCGAACGGCGGAATGACGAAATGCGTGAAGGATACTGAGCCATTGCCAATCTGCGGAGCAGCGACCAGAGTCTTCGCGGAATTGGCCTTGAGTCCGAGAGCGCTAAGATCCAACTTCACGGTCCGCGGTTCCGCGCTCATGTTCAATGCCACCAGAATCGAATCCCCTTTGGCTGGATTCTTGCGCAAATACGCAAAGACATGCGCATCATCGCGATCCAGTGCCGCATAGGTTCCATTTCGCAGGGCAGGCTCGCTCCGGCGCAAGGCGAGCAAACGTTTGTAAAAGGATAGAATGGAATGGGGGTCGCTGGATTCAACACTCACATTGTATTCCGCAGCGCTGGGCGGTATCGGCAACCAAGGGTGATCGGCCGAACTAAACCCTGCGTCTTTCGTGTTGTCCCACTGCATGGGCGTGCGCTCGCCGTCGCGACCCTTTTCTTCTGGCCAGCCAATTTCCCCGATAGGATCCTGGACGTCTTCCTTGCGAACGGGGGGCGTGGTCCGCATGCCGATTTCTTCGCCGTAATACATGAGCGGGGTCGCGCGCGTGGTGAGAAGAAGAGCGGCCATCAACTTGGCAATCTGGTCATTGTGAACGCCGTCTCCATAACGATCCCACTGGCGCGGCTGATCGTGATTGCTGAAAAAGAAGTGGGGGTGTCCGTGCGCCGCGTTGCGATCAACCTCATCGAATAGCTTGCGGAAATCCGGAGCCGAGAGCTTGTTCACGTCGGCAATCTGAAAATCCATGGGCAATTGGATTTCATCGTTTTTTCTTCCGTACATCTTCGTGAGTTCAGCAATATTCGGTTCGTCGGCCTCGCTGATCAAAACCGGATTCCCGGGATACGCATCGACGAGGCGCCTCATCTCGCGCAGCACCTCGTGAATTTCCGGCAAATTGTCCGTGTATTTGTGCGCGATATTCGGGTCACCGTAAGCATTCTTCCCGGGCAGAATCGGATCGTCGTGCAGGTTGGGGTCTTCGAACAACCGGGAAACAGCATCGAGACGAAAACCCGCCACGCCGCGATCCAGCCAGAACCGCATGGCGTCGTACATGGCCTTGCGAACCTCCGGATTCCGCCAGTTCAGGTCGGGCTGCTCCGTATAGAAATGGTGGTAGTAATACTGATTGGTTGCCGAATCAAATTGCCAGGCAGAATGACCAAACCACGATTGCCAGTTGTTGGGAGGCTGTCCCGGCGCCTTTCCGTCACGCCATATATACCAGTCACGTTTCGAATTTGTGCGCGAGGAACGCGACTCCTTGAACCAGGGATGCTGATCGGAAGTGTGATTGGGAACTAAATCCATGATCACACGAATGTTTCGCTTCTTTGCTTCAGCCATCAAGTGATCGAAATCCTCCAGCGTGCCATAAAGCGGATCAATGGCGGCGTAGTCGGCGACGTCGTAACCAAAATCGACCAGCGGCGACGGATACATCGGGGTGATCCAGATGGCACCAATGCCCAGGTCGTGCAAGTAATCGAGGCGAGAAGCGATGCCGTTGATGTCGCCCACCCCGTCGCCGTTCGAATCCTGGAAGCTGCGCGGATAGATCTCATAGATCACCGCGTGTTTCCACCAGGGGTCTTGCGCGAACTGACTGGTCTGCCTCTGCGCAACTTTTGGGGCAGCGGTCTGCTGTGATCGGGAGGAGACTTGTTGTGCCCCGCCAGGAATCGCAGCAAGCCAAAGAGCAGTCGTTATAGCGAGAGAAGAGAACTTAGTAAGCTTCTTCGACACGAGTGATCTCCCTAGTGGTGTTACCATACGAATCGTTCACTCACGGCTTTGCGTCTTTATGATCCTGCAACTGCTCCGATAACTTCAGTTCGCGTCTTCCGTTCTGCCCAATTCGCGGTAGGCCAGTCCGAACAAATGATGAGGAATGGGGTTGTTGGGATCCATCGCGAGGGCCCGCTGCAAAGCGCGTACAGCGAGCGCCGACTCCCCTTTTTTCTCCAGTACCTTCCCCAGCAGGATGTACGGCCCCGTTGATGTCGCGTCCAGCCAAATCGAGCGTTGCAGGAGCTTCTCCGCTTCGTCGTATTTCTGCGCCCGCGAATACGCATCCGCCAGCTTGTAGTACGCCGCGGCTTCGCCCGGATTCAGTTCCAGTTCCTTCTGAAACTGCTCGATGGCCTCCGGCAGGCGCGACTTGAAGAGATGAATCTCTCCCAGCAGTGAGTGTGCCAACGGGAGTTTGGGATCCAGTTCCACAGCCTTCTTCGCGTATTCTTCAGCGACAACGTCAAAATCAAAGCGCAACATCATGCGAGCCCCGAACAGGTAGCTGGCTGCGGAATCGGCCGGCACAGCAAACATCTTCGCGAACGCCTTGCGCGCATTGGGGTAATCCTTCGTCTGAATGTAGCAGACACCAAGAATGTACGCGGCATCGACATTCGCGCTCGGATACCAGGTTTGGACCTTTTCCAGTGGCGCGATTGCCTCTGCTGGGCGTCCCGCCAAGTAGTACGACAGCCCCGTCAATTGCACGGCTTCGTTGTCACTTGGATTCTCTTCCAGAGCTTTCTTCAAGCTCGCCACCGCTTTCAGATAATCACCCTTCTTGTAGTAGACGACTCCCAATTCGTGCGTGAGCCCCTTCCAATCCGGCTGTTTGGCGGCCAGCGCTTCGAGTTGCCCAATCGCCTCATCGAATTTTCCCTGCTGCGAAAGCCTGCGCGCCTCGGCCAACGTAGCATTCGGTGAAGCGTCCGGCGTTTGCCTGGCTGCGTCGCCCGACTGCAGCGGCTCCCCACGGGAAATCGCATGCGCTGCGATCGTGTCACAGGCAGACGGAAAACTTGTCAATAGTCCAGCCGCAAAAATCGCTCTCAAAGAGTGAAGTCTCTTCATGGCAAAACCTGTTGTCCCGCTTGCATCAGGTCCGATCTTCAGCCTCCAGTACTTTTGCAACTGCAAGAACACGCAGTCTCTCCATCACTCTTGAGGATTTTTCAAATCTCGCGCGATTTGTTCAAGATTCTCGCGCGCCAACTTGTGATGGGGATCAATCCGCAGAGCGCGCTCGAAGTGCTGCTTGGCTTCGGAGAGTTTGCCTGTTTCGGCCAGAGCGCTGCCGAGGTTGGCCTCCGTGTTAGCGTCGTCTGGATGCAAGCGGATGGCGGCGCGATAGTGCTCAATCGCTTCCAAGAATTTATCCTCCGAGGCAAGGGCATTTGCCAGATTGTAATGCGCGTCAAAATTGTCTGGCTGTGTCTCGAGAGCGGCGGTTAAATGGGAAATGGCATCGTCGATTCGCCCCGCAGCCAGGAGAGCCGCGCCAAGGGCATTATTGGCGGTTGCATCTTGAGGGCGCAGACGCACGGCAAATTCGAACTGCTGAATCGCCTCGGCTGAAACGCCACGAGCTTGGAGTATGGCCGCGAAATTGTAGTGCGCTTCGAAGTCGGCAGGATTTTTTCCCACGTTGTGCCGAGCCATGGCTTCCTGCAGCAGCATGCGCGGATCGAATGCCGAATCGGCGGAGGCGTGTGGAAGAACCTGAAGCCACAGGTGGGCCATTTCATCGCTGGAACGATTCCCGGAAACTACACGGCGCGGAGGGTCGTTGGGATTGACGGGGTTCTCGCTGGAGTTGTCGTAGGTATAGCGCATGGAAATAGTGGTTCCCTTGGGCAAGGACACGGGGGCTGCGTAGCGGTAGACAGCTTGCCAGTTCAAATCCCACTGCGAGATGTGAATCAGTGTTTTTGTGGATCCATCGGGCAGAGTGGCAAGAGCCTGGAGATCCTTGCCGAGATAGTGCGCGTGCGGGTATATCGCGAGCAGATCCACGTCGACGGGAAGCGTAAATTCGTCAGTGACGAGGAAGCGTTTTTCGCCAGGAGGAATGTCGAGCTGCCTGTCGTTTTCCAATTGGAGCAGCATCGGGAAGAGCGTTGCGGGTTTGTCGGTGAAATACAGGCCAAGACTTGGTTGGATCTTTTCCGGTTTGCCGGAAGGTTGCAGATGAATGTTCAATATCAGGTCAGTGTCTTTGTCCAGGCGCAGAGACATACCCTCAGGCTCGGGTTTGGGCACAGTGCCAGGTTTCCAGAAGAGGAAGTGGCTGTCCGGATCAAAGGTTTCTGATTCGATTTTAAGTTCCATCCCGGCGAAACCCGTTCCTGGCTGCGACTCCTGGCGGCGCGCAGACTGGCTGCGATCCACGAGAATGTTTGCGTGATGAACAACGCGTTTTTCGCCGGGCCGTATCTCGATGGCTTTTAGCCAGCGCGTGCGATCGACAGGCGTTCTAAAGACAAAATTCCAATACATGTCGGAGCCACCGGCGGCAAGAGTGTAAGGCTTTTCTACTTCGATAATTTTATCCGGCTGACCAAGCTGCCACCCGGGGACGAATTGCGGGGCGGGGGGAAGATCGGCGGCTGCGCCCTCGACCGCCTCTTGCTCGACCCACTTTTGAATCAGAGCAATCTGTTCGGCCGACAGGCGGAGTTCGTCGGCAAACCTCAACTCCTGTGGCTCCGGCAGCCAGGGCGGCATGAAGCGCGTAGAAGTTATCGCGGCGATCTGGCGGGCACGGGCCTTCGCGTCTGCGTAGGTAAGCAGCGGGAAAGGGCCGGCTTCGCCGCTGTGGTGGCACGGAGCACAGTAGTGAAAAAGGATGGGAGCGATATCGCGATTGAAGGTGACCTGCTGACCACCAGGCGGAGAGGGTTGCGCAGTGGCGCCACCCTGTTGGGCTAAGACCGCTCCGGCTATGGAGCTGAATCCAAGCAAGCATGCAACCACGGATCGGCAGGAAAGGGTCATTCGAGGTCCGCGATGAAGCATCCCACGCCCGGCATATTTCGTGGCGGCGTTTTCCCGCTGAGAGCG
>Ga0209236_1000698_pt1:5000-19860 | contig 19860 bp, 17 predicted proteins | sample GraSoi013_1_40cm_FD_185819 | JGI IMG/M metagenome (GOLD analysis project Ga0209236, IMG submission 185819) | Grasslands soil microbial communities from the Angelo Coastal Reserve, California, USA - Sample 09_27_2013_1_40cm (SPAdes) (version 2) | ecosystem: Environmental > Terrestrial... | reverse complement strand
GAAGTGTGACAGAGGAGCGGCCTATAATCGTTTTTATAGCAACAACTTTCTCCAGGCTTTTCTGATGACATTTGTATACAACGCCCATTCCTCCGCGGCCAATTTCTTTGAGCACCTCATAATCGTTACCAAAGTACGGTCGACGGTCATCGGCGCCTAAAACAGAAGTGAAGAATCCTTCGTTTTCGAAAAAGTCTCGGAGCTCTTTTTCGAACTCCGGATAGCGGGCCACAATCTCCTCTAAACTCAAGTCAGCTCCCGCTTCACGAGCGTCGAGGCAGGCAGCGATGATTTCTTCTATCCGTTGTTTGCGGTCTGCACTTTCGTCATGGCTCGACACAATGGATCCACTCCCCGGACTTGGTCTTATGGTTCCGCCCTATGATGCACCACCGACGTCCACTGGCACAAATCGGGCAAGTTAAGTTCCTTGTCGGTCTCCATCATCTTTCAACACTCCGTTCTCAGGGTGAAAGACGATATTGGGGCAGCAACAGACCGCACACCAGGAAATTTCTTCAAAAAGAGAAACTGACGGATGCACGATTGAACGAAAGCTAAACCAGCCTCGTCGGATTTGAGATTGCCAACCGGCCCTGGCGCAATTCCTTTTCTTTATGTTTCAAATCTTCGCGCAACTGTTCCAAGCCGCGCCGGAGCAGACCTGCCACGCTTGCCATATTACTTGAAAAAGTGACGATAACTCTCCACTAGTCGCCAGCGTTTAGGAATCGCCTCCGAGCCAGTCATGTCTTGAGTCGGATCTTCACTACAGAAGCGCAGTCGGGAAAGGTATTACGACTTGTCGAACGGGTCTCCATTGCGCATTGCGTTCGGTATCGCGGTTTTACCCAAATTTTTGCCCACGGCTTGGAAGGTTCCGCGCAGTTCCGTAAGTGGTTGATTAAAAGTGCCGAAAAGAGGACTCGAACCTCCACGCCCTTGCGGGCACTAGAACCTGAATCCCACGTCTGCGATTCGTGCCCGCTCCGAACGGCTATTAACCGTTTGAAATCCCTTGTAAATGGAAGCAAAAAACCCGATTAATCCTTGTGATCGTTTTGAGCTATTTTGAACGTTTCTGAATGCGTTTTTACTAGATTTTTTACTAGGTGTCAGCAGTTCCGCTGCTTGCGCCCCGGCTCGGGCCCAACGATACGGTGAACGAACAGTGACTGCCCGATACAGCAGAGTGTAGAATGAGACGAGATGATCACACTTGAGACAACTCAGAACGTACCGCTGACCCTGACGGAGAACGGAACGATTCGAGTCACCGGTTCTCGTGTCAGCCTTGAGGCCGTCGTCTATCAATATGAGCAAGGGAATAGCGCTGAACAAATCCACGAAAGCTTTCCATCGCTAAGACTCGCCGACATTCATGCTGTCATCAGCTACTATCTCAATCACCGCGAGCAGGTGAATGAATACCTCCGTGATCAGGAGAAGAAAGCGCGCGCCGTTCGCGAAGACATCGAGTCTGATCCCGTGTACAAAGCCAGAGTCGATGAACTGCGGCAGCGGATCAAGTCTCGCTACAATTCACAACGCCCAGCCGAATAAACTTACCGGTGTTTCGTCTATTGGTCGATCACGATTTCAATGAACGAATTCTGCAAGGTGTGCAATCACGCGCTGAAATCAATGCAGTATTGGCACGCACAGTAGGTCTGGAAGATAAACCGGATGCAGCATTACTTGGTTGGGCCGCTGACGAAAATAGAATCGTGCTTAGTCACGACCTTCAGACGATGCCCGGTTTTGCAATCGCTCGTCTGCGCGGTGGGCAAACGATGCCTGGATTGATTCTCGTGCCGCAGGAACTTCGAATTGGCAAAGCAATCGAGGAATTGACGATGGTCGTGCTATGCAGTGATCAAACGGAATGGCGCGATATGATTATCTACATCCCGCTTTGAGCCGATATGCAATTGGACCTCTTTAGACACCTACGCCTGTGAACTAATCCCGTCCTTGAATCTCAGAGGTCTAAGTCTGTGGCTCGAAGAAAACCGAACAAGCGCTGGCGTGAAGGGATTCATTGCCATGACTGCAAACAAGCCATCGAGATCATCCAAAACGCTTACGAACGGCAACGGCCTGGTCTCTTCGAATAGTTCTGTCAGATCCGAATCCTTTCCCGAACGCTGCAAAACTTCGCACGCATCTTCGGGGAGAAGGCGGTGTCTTCAGCAAGAGTTTGCAGGCCTGCATTGACCAGATCAGCCGGAAGGACGGCAAGGGATCGGAGTACTCGGTCTAAGTATCGGGTCGCATTCGAACTCTTGACGCGCCGGATCTCTGCCAGCAGCGCGTTGGCCGACGAGGGGCAGTGGAAATGCGCAAGCTGTTCAACTATCACTTCGAGCCTCTGCAAATCCGAAGCGTAGTATCCGATCAGGCCAATCAGATAAAGCCCCGCTTCCAGACGTCCACCGCCAGCCATGCTACCGAGCACCGCACACCCCGAGCGAAACCGCTCGAAGTTGTCGAGATCTATTGTCTGTTTCAAAATGCCATCGATCGGCAGCTTGTCGAGATCGATCTCTCCATCAGCCGTGATCCATGGCGGAAATCCAGGAGGCGTGCTGTTCATGGTCACCTCTATCCCGTGTACCCGCACACGCCCATGCGCGGCGAATTCACGACGGGCAGCAACATCTCTTCTCCGCAATCGTGATCCTTCGCGTGCCGGACACAGCAGAAACCTCCTTCGTCGCACTCCACACATATGTTTGAGGCGGCCTCGCCACATTCGTCGCACGGCCAAATGGGCGGCTCATTACGCGCCGCCACGACTGGCTTCATGGTGGTTCCTTCGGTTAGGCCGGCGAAATAGACTCCTAATTCTGTGCTCGTACCGAAGTCGTACACGTGTTTGATACCGACGCCATAGCGGTAAAAGACTTCGCCCATCCGGTGGCCCATGCTGATCTTCTGCCGTCCGGTACAAAACTCGCTCATATGGCCACAGCACTCCAGCCAAATACGCCGCAGAAGATCGTCGAGTTGCTTTAGTTTCGCATCGGAGCCGGCGGCCACATACATCCAGTATGTCGGCGCGTAGCCCGATTGCACCCGAAGCAGCAGTAATGGAATTCGAGGGGAGCCGTTGCCGGCGCTTGGAAGGCACTGCTTGAGATGAGCAGCCATTGCACTCTTTCCTTTTCGAATCTCGCAAAGACCGCAGATTCCGAAAGAACCGTGGTTGTTCATCGAAAACTCCTGTCAAAAATTGTTCGCCCGTAGAGGACATGTTCGATGAGAGTCCGGCCGCAATAGGTCCCAGACCCTGAACATTCTTCAAGCGGTTGGATAAATCATGCCCCACAGCGCTTCTGAGTTTCTTGCCGCTGCCACATGGACAGGGATCATTCCGGCCGACTTTTTGCTGGCCGAGCGCGGCTTCGGAGGTATTACGCTGTGGAGATCCGTCGATGATGGGCTTCCCGACAGCATGGCTTACGAACGTGCCTTCGGTAACGCGATCATCCCGAAAGTCGTTGCGAGGTTTATAGCGGCCTTTACGGATTTCGCCCCCATGGCTCCCCGACAAATTCGCAGCCTTCGTAAACGCCTCCGTTTATCGCCAGACAAAATTCGCCGACCAACTCGGCTACACCCGTAAGAATCCTCGAATTTCAATTGGAGATTGGAGACCGGTAGAAGCAAGCCATTCCCGCGGACTCAGATGTTGATAAAGATTTTATGGGCGGAAAGGAAACGAACGAAAAGAAAATGCCATCGAGGAGAGTCGAACTCCTACTCCGGTGAAGGAACACGGACCTGAACCGTGCGCGTCTGCCAATTCCGCCACGATGGCTGATGGTTACGTTTTGATTACAATGCTCTATCTAACTCCTTGAGTTTGTTTGACAGGCATTATCACCTGAATCTAGCGCGTCTGCCAATTCCGCCATTTCGGCTAAAGATTTCAAATCTATGTTCTTCGAAGAATTTAGTCTACTACTATCGAGGTGGTCCTGACCCTGCATTGGTAAAAAACTTGGTAAAAACGCCGATGTCATTGCTTCGAGCACTCGTGTGTCAATCTGGGTCTCTTCCTTAGCCAAATGCGAATAGATCCGTGGTGGTGACGGAGTGATGCCCCATCAAAGCCTGGATCTTTCCCAGAGGCAAACCTCTAATGGCGAGTTGGCTTCCGAACGTGTGGCGAAGCGAATGAATCGCCACATGCTCACGGGGGTCTGAACTGTGAAGACCAGCGCTCTTGACGAGATCACTGAATTGGTCCTGAACCGCACGTTTTTTCCACGGTGAACCATCTGTTCGATGAAGCACAAAATCGGATTCAGGATGTTTCCTTTGGCGAAGAACCATGAGCGCAGTCAAAGCATCGGTATTCAATCCGATGTGGCGCTCTTGGTAGTTCTTAATCAAGAATCCAAGATCGGGTTTTTTGCGAACTGTGAGCTGCGGATTATCACCATCAAAATTCAATCGGTAGTGACTCATTTGCTTTCCCTGCTCTTTGGTTTCTGTGCCTGAGCGTCCAGGCATGCTATGATTACGATAGTCAAGGCAGCAGCTTGAAATGCTGAAACGAATTAATGGTCCAGCCTGCCTTTTGTTTGTATTCCTAATTGTTTACCTTATCTGGAATCTTGTTTGGAGACCATTCTTGGTGGGGAACACTGCGTGTGGCGTTGGGGCAATCTTTCTTACAGCTCTTGTGCTGTTCAGTCGGAAAACGTCAGAAACAAATTCAAACTGACCCGCTACCCCGATTAAAAAATCTTAGTCTGCGTATCCTGCCGAAGAAGTCATTCTTGCCCTTTCGGATGTATAGGACTTTGCCTTATTGGTCTATCAGTTTCGCTCCTATAAGGATAGATAGACTCAACGCCAAGAGCAATGGAAAAAAGCTCATCAGTGGTAGCGAGTCTCAACACCCACGGCTGACCAAAAGCATTGAATCGCCAACCCGTCGCACGTTCACACACGTGCATGGTGGCGTGCACACTGACGTGCTCGCTTGCAGACCCGCATGCCGGCAAGTTCTCTGTTTCAGCCAATGAACCCGGTAGGGAGTGCGCGGGCAACCCAGGCGACATTTATTACTGTGTTTTACCGAGTCAGGTTGCCGCCAGCCCAATCGTCCACGACTGGAGGGCCTTTGAGGTTGTTGACGAGTTCAAAGCCGGGAGCGGCGCTCGTATCGAGAGGTCGGTCGCCGTAAGTCGAAGTACGCCATTGGTAGAACCGCAGGGAGGAGCCTTGAGTTACTCCAGCGGCAATGTATCGCCGGTCGATTAAGGAATTCAAATCTTTGTTCTTCGCTTGGTGAACTCAATAGACTGGACATATGGGCGGGAAGAAGGCTCGTAAGCGTGGCGCCGGGCGAAACAGCAAAACGCACGTCGATAAAGAGGATCTGCTGCGATATGTCCGGAAGTCGGCCGATCGCGGGACAAATTTCCGGCACATTCTGGAGGATTTCAATGTCGCGCCGGCGGCGCGCAAGCAAATCAGAGACATCCTGAACCAGTTGGTTAAAGAGGGCAAACTGGCGAAGCATCGTGGTAGCCGGTATGAGGCCGCAGTCCGCAATCTGGTCGAAGGAACGATTCTCGTCCATCGCGATGGATATGGATTTGTCATTCCGAAGGAGAAAATTCAAGGCATCGAGAGCGACATTTATATACCGGCCGCTTTGATCGGACCCGCAATGAATGGAGACAGCGTCAAAGTCGAAATCACGCTGCACAAGCCCGGCGGCAGAGCCGAAGGCCGCGTCGCGAGCGTCGAAAAGAGAGCGCGAAACACCATCGTCGGCCAGCTGCGATATGACGGACAGGTTTTCTTCGTCGCGCCGGCCGATGACAAATTGCCGGAAAAGATCCTGATCACGAATGATGCCGGCGAGCACAAGGACAAGATCGTCGAAGTGGAAATCACGCGCTTTGCCGGCCAGACACGGTGGCCGGCAGGTAAGGTCGTTGCCGTTATTGGATTCATGGATGACCCGGATATCGAAACCAATGTGATTATCAGAAAATTCGGTTTACCGGCCGGGTTTTCGAAAGAAATCGAAGAAGAAGCGGCCGCCCTGCCGGACGCGCTTACGGAAAGGGACCTCACCGGCCGCGATGATTTCCGAAGACGCAACACCATCACGATCGATCCGAAAACGGCGCGCGATTTCGATGATGCGATCGATGTTGAAGTCCTGCCGGATGGGACTTTTCAATTGGGCGTCCACATCGCGGATGTTTCGCACTTCGTCCCTGCCGATTCGGCGATGGACAGGGAAGCCCGGTACCGCGGCACGTCGGTTTACTTTCCCGATCGCGTGATTCCGATGCTTCCCGAAAAGGTTTCCAATCACCTTTGCTCCTTGAACCCGAAAAAGGACCGGCTGGCCCTGAGTGTCGTGATGCACCTTTCGCGTACGGGCGAAGTGCTCGATTACTCCTTTCACAAAAGTGTTATTCATTCGAAGGAGCGCATGACCTATGAGGATGTTCAGCAAATCCTCGATGGCAGCCCGTCGCTCGAGGAACAGTATGCGCATGTTGTACCGCAATTACGCACGCTTCAACGATTGGCCAAAATCATCCAGGAGCGCCGGCGGCAGCGCGGCGCGATCGATTTTGATTTGCCCGAGCCGATGTTGACCTACAACGAAAGGGGCGACGTAGCGGGAATCGTAAAATCGATCCGTCTATTTTCGCACCGCATTGTCGAGGAATTCATGATTCTCGCCAACGAAGTCGTGGCACGGCATCTCGAGGAAAACGAGATTCCGAGCTTGTATCGCGTCCATGAAGAACCCGATCCGATGAAGGTCCAGGAATTCGTCGATATCGTGAGCGGTTTCGGACTCAAGTTCGAACCACGGAAAGCTCAGCCCGCAGACTTTCAGAAATTTATCACCTCGATTGAAGGCCGGCCCGAAGAGCGAATGTTGTCGTACCTGATGCTGCGTTCGTTCAAACAAGCCAGATACTCGGAGGAGAACATCGGTCATTTCGGATTGGCGTCGGACTCCTATACCCATTTCACCTCGCCGATACGCCGGTATCCCGATCTCGTTGTTCATCGGATTCTCAAAGCCGCAATAGCGCGGCGAACTCAACCGTCTGTTCCACATGCCCAACTCGACGCGATCGCCAACGAATCCAGCGAGCGCGAACGACTCGCCGATCAGGCCGAACGTGAGTTGTTCGAGCGGAAGAAAATGCTCCTGATGGAACAGCATCTCGGCGACATGTTCGATGCGATTATCATTGGGATCCGGCGAGACGGCTTCTCCATCGAATTGATCGATCATTTTGTCGAAGGCTTTGTGCCCGTTGCGGAAATCCCAAACGATTCTTATCGACTCGATCCATCTCTCCACGCACTCGTCGGCCGGCATACGCGGCAGCGCTTCCGGCTCGGCGACCGCATTCAGGTTCAGGTCGCGCGGGTGGATAAGCTCCTCGGCCGGGCATACTTTCTCCCTGTTAGTCCGGCTGCGGCGGCCTCCAGGCGTGCCTTGGCCCGTAAAGGAAGTTCACGTTAAAATGGCTTGTTCGGCCGGAGTAGCTCAGGTGGTTAGAGCGAAGGTCTCATAATCCTTAGGTCGGCGGTTCGAGTCCGCCCTCCGGCATTTCCTCTGTCGCGAAGCGCAAGCCCGATAGGGCGCAGCCGTCAATGTTGTCAAACCTGGTTGCCCAAATTCGAGGCACAATCCAAAAGCATCAGATGCTGACCTCGCGTGAACGGGTACTGGCCGGCGTGTCCGGGGGCGCAGATTCGGTGTGCCTGGCGTTGGTGCTCAATGAATTAGGGTTGGATGTGGCCGTTGCGCATGTGAACCATGGACTGAGGGGAGCGGAGTCCGACACCGATGAAGAATTTACAAAAGAATTGGCGGGAACACTCGGAGTCCCATTTTTTGCGACAAAAGTAGCCTTATCGGGACCCCCACCCGCCGCGTCAGCCTTATGGCTGTCGCGGCGCCCCCTCCCAGGGGGAGAAGCGAATCTGGAGGCGGCAGGGCGGGAGGCGCGGAGGCAGTTCTTCATCGAGACCGCCAGACGACGCGGTTACACCAAAATTGCGTTGGCTCATACGCGTAATGACCGTGTGGAAACCTTCCTGATGAATTTGCTGCGTGGCGCCGGCTCGGAAGGGCTTGTTTCGATGGCTCCAGTTTCCGGAAACACGATCCGGCCGCTTATTGAGACCGGCCGCAACGAAGTGGAAGCATATCTCACGGAAAACAATCAAAGCTGGCGGACGGATTCCTCGAATTTCGATTTGGGATTCGCTCGAAATCGCCTCCGGCATGCCGTGATTCCAGAACTTGAATCCCGGTTCAATCCGAGCCTGATTCAAACACTTGCCCGCACCGTCGAAATCCTGGAAGCAGAGGACGCCTGGATGCGGGCCGTTGCAGACCAATGGTTAAGCGAGCATGGAAGAAAAGAGGAGAACGATTTCCTGATTCCAGCGGCAGAATTGAAGTCCGCGCCTGCGGGCCTCGTCCGAAGAATTCTTCGGACGGTACTTCGTCTGGCAGGCTCGGGGCTACGCGACGTTTCGTTTGGCCATATCGAGGCGGTACGGGCGCTCCTCGAAGAAGGCAAAAGCGGGAAATTTGTCCAGATCCCCGGAGGCCTTCAGGCCGCTCGTGAATTTGGCCGGCTTGTGTTCCGTCAGGCGCCTGCGGCCTGGGCCGATTACACATACGAGTTGAAAATCCCAGGAGAGGTCTATATACCGGAGGTAGGAAAGGTCTTCAGGGCAGAAATTGTTGAAATAGAAGCTAACCAAGCCTTGGGTCAACGCGTCTTTGTAGATGGGGAATCCATTGGGCCGTATGTTACAATTAGAAACTGGAAACCGGGTGATTATTACCGGCCGGTGGGACTACCGGCTGGGAAGCTCAAGAAATTGTTTCAACGCGCACGGATTCCACGGGGTCACCGGATGCGGTGGCCCGTAATTGTTGCAGACTCGACGATTGTCTGGGTCGCCTCGTTTCCCGTTTCCCGCGAATTCGCTCCTCGTGGACAGTCCCAGAAGAAAGTGGCTTTTGAGGCGCTCCAGAGTTAGTGTCAAGCAACGCACCGGCGCCGCGAAGGGCGAGCCCGACAGGGCGAAGCCTTAACGGAGCCAGTTGGGGGTTTTGATTGAATTCGACAGCAAAAACGATTTTGTTCTGGATCTTGATTCTGGCGACGGCTGTACTGCTGTATCAAGTCGTGCAGCACACCTCGTCCGGACGAGAGCAGGTCTTTCCCTTCAGCCGGTTGCTGGAAGAAATTGACCGCAACAACGTCAAAGAAGTCACAATTGCCGATTCCGACATCCGCGGACACCTCGCCAGTGGTGAAAGTTTCAAGACTGTCATGCCGATGGACTATCCGGAACTCATCAACATGCTGCGCGATAAGCATGTTCAGATCACAGGTGAGAAGCCAAGCCAAAGTCCGTGGCTCGCAGCTCTGGTGTCGTGGGCGCCTTTCCTTTTTTTAATAGGCTTCTGGATTTTCTTCATGAGGCAGATGCAAAGCGGAGGCAATAAGGCCTTATCATTCGGCAAAAGCCGCGCCCGCCTGCTGACCGCGCATCAGAAGAAAGTCACGTTTAAAGATGTTGCAGGTGTGGAGGAAGCCAAGGAAGAGCTTCAGGAAATTATCGACTTTTTGAAGGAGCCGCAGAAGTTCCAGAAGCTTGGCGGCCGTATTCCGAAAGGCGTCTTGCTGGTCGGTCCCCCGGGGACCGGAAAAACTCTGCTTGCGCGCGCCATTGCAGGTGAAGCGAACGTACCGTTCTTCTCGATCAGTGGATCCGATTTCGTTGAAATGTTCGTGGGCGTCGGCGCCTCGCGGGTGCGCGATTTATTCGAACAAGGAAAGAAAAACGCTCCCTGCATCATCTTTATCGATGAGATCGATGCGGTTGGACGGCATCGTGGTGCAGGTCTTGGCGGCGGCCACGATGAACGTGAGCAGACGCTCAACCAACTGCTGGTTGAAATGGACGGCTTCGAATCCAACGAAGGTGTCATTCTGATTGCCGCGACAAACCGGCCCGATGTTCTCGATCCGGCGTTGCTGCGTCCCGGACGTTTCGACCGCCGCGTTGTTGTAGCGCGTCCGGATGTCAAGGGCCGCGAAGGAATTCTCGCCGTTCACGTGCGAAAGATTCCGCTGGCCGAAGATGTCGATATCTCCGTCATCGCCAGAAGCACTCCCGGATTTTCCGGAGCGGATCTCGCCAACCTGGTGAATGAAGCGGCGCTGAACGCCGCACGCATGAATCAAAAGACAGTGACGCACGAAGACTTCGAGATGGCGAAGGATAAAGTCCTGATGGGTGTCGCGCGCAAGTCGCTGATCATCAGCGATCAGGAAAAGCGTGTTACGGCCTATCACGAAGCCGGGCATGCTACGGTTGCAGCGATGGTCGAAGGGGCCGACCCGCTTCATAAGGTGACCATCATTCCCCGCGGCATGGCGTTGGGCGTGACCCAGCAGTTGCCGACGGATGACCGGCATACCTATCCGCGGGTGTATCTGGAAGGCCAGCTTGCCATCATGATGGGTGGACGGCTTGCCGAAGAGTTGTTCCTTGGAACGATGACCACGGGCGCAGGCAACGACATCGAGCAAGCAACCGATCTGGCGCGCAAGATGGTTTGTCTATTTGGCATGTCATCGCTCGGACCGTTGACCTTCGGGAAACAGGAAGAACAGATCTTCCTCGGACGCGAGATTGCCCAGCATCGCGACTACAGCGAGCACACCGCAGTCGCGATCGACGACGAGGTTCGTAAATTCATCATGCAGGGGTACGAGCGAGCAAAGTCGATCCTGACCGAAAATAGGAATGCTCTCGTTCGTATCGCCGAAGCGTTGCTCGAGCGCGAATCGCTGGATGCAACTGAGATCAAGATGCTCATCGCGGGCCAGTCGTTGGAAGAACGGCGGACACCGCCGAAACACGAACCGAAGAGCGAAAAGCCGACTCCGGCGCCGGCGAAGGGCGTCGTGAGGCCGGCGCCGAGCATTTCGCCGCACGAAAAGCCGTCACCGGCGTAAGTTGTAACTCGATCTTTCGTGCCTTTGTGCCGGAACTCTCTGCCGATTTAGCAGGGGTTCCGACAACAAAGGCTTTTTTTGTTTAGTTATGCGAAGCACTTGCTCGTGGAGGCTTTCCCGGTCGGTGATACCACTAGGTCACCGCACCGTTATCATGGGGGTTCTTAACGTCACACCGGATTCCTTTTCCGACGGCGGCTTGTACTTTGATCGTGAAAGCGCGATCGCGCGCGCCAAAGAGATTGAACAGGAGGGTGCCGACATCATGGATATCGGTGGCGAGTCGACGCGGCCGGGGAGTGAAGCGATTTCTGAAGAAGAAGAGATGCGCAGGGTGCTGCCCATAATAGAATCGGTTGTTCGAACGGCCACCATTCCCATCTCGATCGATACCTATCGCGCCAGCGTAGCAAGGCGCGCCGTGGAGGTTGGAGCCCAGATTGTGAACGATATCAGCGGATTTCGTTTTGATGACGGCATGCCGCTCGTTGTCAAGGAGTCCAGCGCGGCTGTGGTTCTCATGCACAGTCGTGGTAACCGCGGGACGTTGCATCGTCAATCTCGAATGGAGGATCCGATTCAAGAAGTGTCAGACGGGCTTTCGGAGTCTATCCAAAGAGCTCGCGCGGCAAGTATTCCAACCGGTGCGATCGTCATCGATCCGGGCATCGGCTTCGGCAAAGCCGCAGACGAAAGTCTCAGGATTTTAAAAGATCTCATCGTATTTAGTAAACTGGGATATCCACTGCTCATCGGCACATCGCGCAAATCATTCATTCATTCAGCCGGTCATGAGCGAAGCGAATCGAAGCGCGATAGCGCGCAGCCATCAACAAGATTTGCAAGCACGGAATCAAATGATGCGGGCACTGCCGCGACGATTGTAGCTGCAATCATGAACGGCGCGCACATTGTACGCGTGCACAGCGTACGCCAGGCACGCGTGCTGGCAGATATGACGGATCGAATCCTAGCGGCGTAAATTCGATGCTGGAATTCTTCTCAGTCCCACATTTGACCTGGACCGCGGTGCTGGACATCGTCGTAGTGGCGGTGATCATCTATCAGCTCCTCGTCTTTATTAAGGGAACTCGCGCGGTCCAGATGGCTCTGGGACTTGCGCTTATCGTTGTTTTCTTTTACTTCTCTCGCTGGATCGCACTGGAAACGGTTTCATGGATGGTGACCAACATCCTTCCCTACTTCGTATTTGTAATCATTGTCATCTTCCAGCATGAAATCCGGCGGGCTCTCGTCCGTTTTGGCCAGGCCCCGCTCTTCGGAGGCTTTTCGACCATCAATAGAAACGAGTTTTATGACGAGATCGTCCTTGCAGTAAGGACTCTTACGACAAATCAGACAGGCGCACTCATTGTGATCGAACGTGATATTGGCCTGAAGACTTACATTGAAAGCGGCATTGCACTCGATGCTGCGCTCTCCTACGACTTGCTGGTTTCGATCTTCAATCCTTCCGTACCCCTGCACGATGGCGCTGTGATCATTCAGAACCGCCGTATTGCCGCCGGGGCATGCTTCCTTCCCTTAACAGTGAAGCCGCGCCTCAGTAAAGAACTGGGGACGCGCCACAGGGCAGCCATCGGCGTTACCGAAGAGACGGATGCCGTCGCCATCGTCGTGTCGGAGGAAACTGGCGCAATCTCCTTCGCACACGATGGGGAAATCGAGCGGTATCTTGATCCCGACACGCTGCGGCAACGGTTGCGGAATGCCTTTGAACGGAAGACGCTGGCGACAGTCCCGCGAACTATCGCGGAACCAGCCGAGCATCGTCTCGAATGAAGGGTGCAGCCATCAATTATTATTAATTCATGCGGCAGTTGAGACACTGGCTCATCTATAACTGGCATTTGAAACTGATCTCCCTGATTCTGGCCGTGATGCTCTGGATGGTCGTGGCAACCGAAACGTCGTCGGAGCTCGGGATGGAGGTCCCACTCGAGTATCGCAATATTCCCGCGCAGCTGGAAATCGCAGGCGATACGACCAATACGGTGCAGGTTCGCCTGCGCGGATCGTCGAATGTGATTCGGGATATTTCCGCAAAAAATGTTTCGACGACGATTGACTTGAGCAAGATGAGGCCCGGCGAAAAGATCGTTCCGCTTTCACCTCAAAATGTGCAGGCGCCGTTTGGTGCTGATGTTATTCGGGTGAATCCCTCCAGCGTCCGTTTCAATCTGGAACGAACTCTGACGAAAACCGTCCCCGTAGTTCCTACGATATTGGGCCAGGCTTCGGATGGGTTTGAAATCGGATCGGTAGCAGTGAATCCGAGCAGGGTCGAAGTGGAAGGACCGGAAAGCCGGATAAGCACGCTCGCGTCGATTGCCACCGTTCCCATCCGTCTTGATCGGAGGCAAACGCACATCGAACAAGCCGTCGATTTAGATGTTCCCGATCCGCAGATTCGCCTGCGGCGTCCTGCGCCTGTGGCCGTCCGCGTGGAAATTCGAAGAAGAGGCCAGCGTTGATGACGAATACAAAACTATATGGGACCGATGGCATTCGATCTCGCGCTGGTGCGTTTCCGTTGAATGCTCCAGCAATTGTCGCGATCGGCCAAGCCGTCGGCGAAAGACTTGGAGGCAAAATTCTTGTCGGCCAGGACACGCGGATATCCAGTCCGTGGATCTTCGATCTCCTTCGGAAAGGCATCTCGCAAACTTCGGCAACTGTGACCAACGCGGGTGTCGTTCCGACGCCGGCAATCGCCTTACTGACGAAATCGTTTGGTTATTCCGGCGGCGTTATGATTTCCGCCTCGCACAATCCCTACCAAGATAATGGCATCAAAGTGTTCGCCGGCGATGGAACGAAACTGAATGACGCCGACGAGGCACAAGTCGAGAAACGCATATTTGAACTGTTGCAGTCGACCAAAGTCGAGGAACAAACCGACGCTGTTCCGGCCGGCCAAATTTCGGCTGCGGATCCCACAGGGTGGCTCGAGCGTTATCAAGAAATTCTTGTCTCGCATTTTCCGCCGGGCGAGTGGCTGGCCGGACTTCGTATTGTGGTCGACTGCGCTAATGGGGCCATGAGCGAGGTCGCTCCCCGATTGCTTCGAACGTTGGGTTCGGATGTGACCGTGACACACGCTTCGCCCACTGGTACCAACATCAACGCGGGCTGCGGTGCCGTACACGTGGATGCGTTGCGATCGGTCATGAGAGATCGATCGGCGCATTTCGGAGTCGCCTACGACGGAGACGGCGACCGGTCGATGTTCATGTCGACAAACAGCCGGCTCATCGACGGCGACGCGATCCTCCTGTTGATGGCCCGCCGGTTGAAGAAGATTGGGCAACTGAATCCGCCAACGGTTGTCGGTACGCTGATGACCAACTTCAGCCTGGAGCGGATGCTTCGCAACGAAGGCGTTAGCTTGACCCGAGTAGCGGTTGGTGATCGCTTCATTTTTGAAGAGATGCTTCGCAGCGGCAGCCAGCTTGGCGGCGAGCCTTCGGGCCACATCATTTTCAGCGATTTCAGGCTCTCGGGCGATGGACTGCTGACGACTTTGAAGGTCGCAGAAGCTATTGCTAACGATCATTCCGCGTTTGAAAACCTCGCGAGCGAGTGGGTGGAGTCGCCACAGCTCTTGAAGAATCTTCGCGTCAAAAGTAAGGTGCCGCTCGCAACGTTGCCCGCCGTTCAAGTGAAGATGACGGAAATTCATCGCGTGTTAAAAGACCGCGGGCGCCTGGTTGTGCGCTATTCGGGAACGGAACCGCTGCTGCGCGTCATGATTGAAAGCGACGATGCCGCACAAAACGAAC
>Ga0209236_1000698_pt1:0-2500 | contig 19860 bp, 17 predicted proteins | sample GraSoi013_1_40cm_FD_185819 | JGI IMG/M metagenome (GOLD analysis project Ga0209236, IMG submission 185819) | Grasslands soil microbial communities from the Angelo Coastal Reserve, California, USA - Sample 09_27_2013_1_40cm (SPAdes) (version 2) | ecosystem: Environmental > Terrestrial >... | reverse complement strand
TGGATGCCTTGGCGACGGAAGGCGATGAAGGACGTGGTCAGCTGCGATAAGCTTCGGGAAGCCGCAAACAGGCGTTGATCCGAAGATCTCCGAATGGGGGAACCCACTGCGCTGAACGTGCAGTATCCGGAAACTGAATCCATAGGTTTCCGGAAGCGAACTCAGGGAAGTGAACCATCTTAGTACCTGAAGGAAGAGAAAACAATTTAGTGATTTCGTCAGTAGCGGCGAGCGAACGCGAAACAGCCCAAACCGATGGGTCTTCGGATCCATCGGGGTTGTAGGACCTGCCCGGTTTAGAGCCGGCGAGTTACCAACCGATCCGCTAACAGAATGGTCTGGAAAGACCGGCCATAGAGGGTGACAGCCCCGTACGTGAAAGTGGTTCGGCTCGCGGCAGGCACCTGAGTACCGCGGGACACGTGAAACCCTGCGGGAATCCACGACGACCATGTCGTAAGGCTAAATACTCTCCGTCGACCGATAGTGAACCAGTACCGTGAGGGAAAGGTGAAAAGAACCCCTGCGAGGGGAGTCAAAAGAACCTGAAACCGTGTGCTTACAAGCAGTGGAAGGGCCATGCCGCAAGGCGGCCTGACCGCGTGCCTATTGCATAATGAGCCGGCTAGTTATTGTCACTGGCAAGGTTAACCCGATTGGGGCAGCCGTAGCGAAAGCGAGTCTGATAAGGGCGATTCAGTCAGTGGCAATAGACGCGAAGCGGGATGATCTACCCTTGGCCAGGATGAAACCGCGGTAACACGCGGTGAAGGTCCGAACCAGTGTTGGTTGAAAACAGCTTGGATGAGCTGAGGGTAGGGGTGAAAGGCTAATCAAATTCCGTGATAGCCCGTTCTCTCCGAAATAGCTTTAGGGCTAGCGTCATGTGAATTGCTTCGGCGGTAGAGCACTGAATGGACTAGGGGCCTTACCAGGTTACTGAATCCAATCAAACTCCGAATGCCGAAGACAAATACATGGCAGTCAGACAGTGGGGGCTAAGCTTCATTGTCGAAAGGGGAACAGCCCAGACCGCCAGCTAAGGCCCCAAAATCGATCCTAAGTGGTAAAGGACGTGAAGATGCCGAGACAGCCAGGAGGTTGGCTTAGAAGCAGCCATCCTTTAAAGAAAGCGTAACAGCTCACTGGTCAAGCGTCTTTGCACCGATAATTCAACGGGGCTCAAGGATCGTGCCGAAGCTGCGGATCTCATGGTCTTCGGATCATGATTTGGTAGGAGAGCATTCTGTTCAGCAGTGAAGTCCGATTGAAAAAACGGATGGAGCGTACAGAAGAGACCCTGCCGGCATAAGTAGCGATAAGGGAGGTGGGAACCCTCCCCGCCGAAAGTCTAAGGTTTCCTGAGCAAGGTTAATCCGCTCAGGGTTAGTCGGTCCCTAAGTTGAGGTCGAAAGGCGTAGACGATGGGAATCAGGCCAACATTCCTGAACCACCGTGGGTTCGTTATCACGATGGGGTGACGCAGAAGGCTAACTCAGCCAAATCCTATGGCTATGGAAGGTGGAACCGGGTAGGCGGTCCGCGTAGGCAAATCCGCGCGGGCATTCAACGCTGAAACGGGAGTCCGGAGTCGTAAGACTCGTAAGTGAGTGAGGCCACGCTGCCGAGAAAAACCTCTAAGGAGAATCCAGGGTGACCGTACCGCAAACCGACACAGGTAGACGAGGATTGAATGTCCAAAGGCGCTTGAGAGAACACACGTTCAGGAACTCGGCAAATTAACTCCGTAACTTCGGGAGAAGGAGTGCCCTATTAGCGTGAAAGGCTTCGTGCCCCAAGCGCGAAAGGGTTGCAGTGAAATGCGCAGGGCGACTGTTTAACAAAAACACAGGTCTCTGCTAAGTCGAAAACGACGTATAGGGGCTGACACCTGCCCGGTGCCGGAAGGTTAAAGGGAGCGGTTAGCTGGAGCAATCCGGCAAAGCTGTGAACTGAAGCCCCGGTGAACGGCGGCCGTAACTATAACGGTCCTAAGGTAGCGAAATTCCTTGTCGGGTAAGTTCCGACCTGCACGAATGGTGTAACGATCCTGCGACTGTCTTAACGTGTGACTCAGCGAATTTGTAGTTCCGGTGAAGATGCCGGATGCCCGCACTTAGACGGAAAGACCCCGTGCACCTTTACTATACCCTAGCAATGATTTATGGGACTGCATGCGCAGGATATGTGGGAGGCTTTGAACCATGACTCTCGGGTTGTGGGGAGCCAACGGTGAGATACCACACTTGTTGTTCTGTGAATCTAACCTAGTTCCCTTATCGGGAACAGGGACATTGCTAGGCGGGTAGTTTGACTGGGGCGGTCGCCTCCTAAATTGTAACGGAGGCGCTCAAAGGTTCTCTCAGGCTGTTTGGAAATCAGCCGGCGAGTGTAAAGGCATAAGAGAGCTTGACTGCGAGACCAACAAGTCGAGCAGGTGGGAAACCAGGACTTAGTGATCCGGTGGTTCTGTATGGAAGGGCCATCGCTCAACGGATAA